>JFJP01002127.1_pt1 | contig 37937 bp, 36 predicted proteins | sample 431651 | NCBI WGS metagenome assembly JFJP01 (sample SAMN02602958, study PRJNA72255) | Microbial mat metagenome, whole genome shotgun sequencing project. | biome: fresh water; feature: sink hole; material: water; isolation source: purple microbial (photo- and chemosynthetic) mats found in... | reverse complement strand
GTACCCTCTACATGGTCATTTTATAGTTTTATGGGGGCAAAAGGTGGAATCGTAACCTATGTGATAAAACTTGTATGACCGCTCCGTCCACGAACCTGCCCCATAGCCTTCACCTCCCTCAATGACCGCTGTTTGGCGTACACCAGACAGTGGACATCTACTTGCATTATACCCAACCAGTCGTTTCCAAAATCCGTGAACTAAAATAATAGTAAGGACGACGTAATCACTTGCGTTGTCCGGTAAGGCAAAACAAAAAAAATAAAAAAGGAAGATGCCAAATGTTTTTTGAACCGAACAAGGTTAAGGATGCAGTGGAGCGTCTAGGTGGGCCGACTAAAACAGCCATTGCCATGAAGTGCTCAGGAACCGCAGTAGGGGCTTGGGTTCGCGCCCGTAGAGTCAGTGACATAGACAAGGCTACCAAACTGGCCGAACTCTCTGGCGTGACGCTACAGGAGCTACGTCCATGCCGATGACCACATGCTACCGTTACGCAGACGGAAAATTTATTGCTGCTTCATCTCCGCTAGACACTACGACCGCTAACTTCGATTCGGCGTTGACCAATGCCGGATACTTTCCACAGTTGCAGTCAGTGGAGAATTCCGTTGCCACTATCTACCAGCATGTTAGTGGTAAGAACGATGAACCACACTTCTTGATTGATCTCTGGGGCGAGAGTTCGCAGTTGGCTATGCTGGTGGCGGATGACTTCAATCATTTGGTTGAGACGATGAGAGCGATTGAGCCGTTGATGGGGATGTTGTCATTAACTTGAATAGCACATCTTGAATGGTGGCTAAACCTGTGGCTACATCCTTGGCGCTAAGTGATACATAGTGACGGTGCAGTGTGTCTGAGCGTTTAGCTCGATGATTCAAAATCCTTCTCAATACGGTATCGCTACACCCTTGCTTTTCTCCGATAGTTGCCAGCATTTTGCGTAAGTCATGCAGCATAAACTTTGGTGATCCGGCTCTGTTTGCCATTTCCGCAATGTGTTCGGCTGAAACGCTAGAAAATAATTCATCGGTTGGTGGCAAGCCTGCGCAACGACGCTCAAGAATTTCTTGCATGCGTGGTGTTATAGCTAGAGAGTGAGCGTCACCATTCTTTGTTTCTGGAATGTGTAGCAACCCTGCATCCCAATCAACGTGCTTGCATTTGATGTCTTTGCATTCATCTCGGCGTAAGCCTGTGAAAGCAGTCAACATCAGGTAGTCACGTTGTTTTTCTGGCAAGGACATCACGGCCTTGTACCAGCTTGGCAGGTCTGCTTCCTGTAGTTTTCTACTACGTGGTTGAGCATGTTCAGGCAAGAGACCGGCGGCCGCTAGTTTGTCGAATGGGCTGATTAGTGTGAGGCCATAGATCGCATTGAGATACTTAATCAGGGAGCTAATCAGTCCTCGTCCAACATCAACAATGCCACTCCCTTTTGATTCGGCAAACTTTTGGCAGTGCTCGGCAAAGGCTACGTCACCCAGAGCGATGACAGACGAATTTTGCCAATCTGCAAAGTGTGTTCTAACAATGGACTCATAGCGTTTGAGGCTTGATGGGCGTATCCCTTTTGCCTTGGCATAGGTAGGCAGCGCTTCCCATAAGCTCGGCAACTTCCCTCGCATCACCTTGGCGGGCATTTGCCCTGAGCGGCAGGATCGGAGAATGGGCAAAGCCATTTCTCGCGCTTCATCGACGGTCAGCAACGGCCATCTGCCAAGATAAATTCTGGTTTGTTTTCCTCCGACGCTCGTTGCCACTAGGAAACTGTGGGTTCTCTTGCCTAATCTGATACAAAATCCGCACAGGATCCGGTCACGGAGTATCTGTCCCGGCTGGGGTGTTGCCCTTTGGAGTAGGGGATCTGTGAGTGTTACAATGCTCATATAATTTGGACAAACTGGGTACAAAACTTTTAGAAAAAGCTTCGTTTTTGTACTGTTTGTCCCTCATCACGCTCTCGCCTAATTTCCCAAAATTTTGACGATACGCAGACTGGATAAAAAATCTGCTAGCGTGCAACCTATTGAAAACAAGGTCTAAAACATGAGTTTGAAATGCGGTATCGTCGGTCTTCCAAACGTAGGTAAATCTACGCTGTTCAATGCGCTGACTAAAGCTGGCATTGCCGCAGAAAACTATCCTTTCTGCACTATCGAGCCGAACGTGGGTATCGTTGAAGTACCTGATCCGCGCATGGATGCCTTGGCGAAGATCGTCAACCCACAACGTATGCAGCCAGCGATTGTTGAGTTTGTCGATATTGCAGGCTTGGTGGCCGGTGCTTCAAAGGGTGAGGGCTTAGGCAATCAATTTTTGGCAAACATTCGTGAAACTGATGCGATTGTGAACGTTGTGCGATGCTTTGATGACGAAAACGTCGTGCACGTGGCTGGTCGAGTTGATCCGATTTCAGACATCGAAGTGATTCTTACCGAGCTAGCACTAGCCGATCTAGCGGTGGTTGAGCGTACTATGCAACGCGATGGCAAAAAAGCAAAGTCCGGTGATAAAGATGCGATCAAGTTAATTGCGATTTTAGAAAAACTGCAGCCGCATTTAAACGAAGGAAAACCAGCTCGCACACTCAATCTAAGTGCTGAAGATCAATTGAGTATCAAGCCCCTATGCTTACTCACCATTAAGCCAGCGATGTATGTGGGTAACGTTTTGGAGGACGGATTCACCAACAATCCTCACCTCGACAAACTGCGCGAGCATGCCGCTAAAGAAGGCGCACCTGTGGTTGCGCTGTGTGCCAAGATTGAAGCGGAGCTGGCTGATTTGGATGACGCTGATAAGAAAGAGTTTCTGGCAGATTTGGGGCTGGATGAGCCGGGTCTAAATCGTTTGATTCGCACTGGCTATGACTTGCTCGGCTTGCAAACTTATTTCACTGCCGGAGTAAAAGAAGTGCGCGCTTGGACGATTCATAAGGGCGACACAGCACCGCAAGCCGCGGGTGTGATTCACACCGACTTTGAAAAGGGCTTCATTCGTGCGCAAACAATTTCGTACGCAGATTTCATCGCCTGTGGTGGTGAGCACGGTGCTAAAGAAAAAGGCAAGATGCGCGTTGAGGGTAAAGACTACGTCGTGCAAGATGGTGACGTGATGAACTTCTTGTTTAACGTCTAACTAAAACCTCAGGGCTGGTGCATTCCTAGCACCAGCTTTTCGATCAAATAGCTGCTACCTAATAGCAGTAGTAATACGGCCACGCCGGTGAAGATTTGTATAGAGCCGCCGCCTAAAAATGCGCCAGCGTAAGCAGAGTAACTAAAGAAGGCGATGCCAATAGCAAGCGATGCGCCGGCGGAAATTTTTACCGCGCGTGCGGTGTGTTGGTCTATTGATAACTCGTGCTGAGTCATAGCTCCTCCTTGTATGTTCAATGTCCTATTCATCATTGAGATCGGCTAGCAGGTCATTTTTTATTTCTAACAACTCTTGTGATGAGAGCGCAAAGTGTTTCAGCACAGTACGTTCAAAACGGTGCCACTCTTTGGGCTCGGCATTAAAATGCTCATCTGCAATGTATTGAGCGATATGCATCACTCCGATGAGATCGCAAACTTCAGGTGCCTCGCCTGAATTGAAAGCTGACAGTTCATGATGTAGCAAAATCGCTTTCGAAATATGCGCAGGTAGCATCCAATTTCGAGTCAACATGTTTCCAATCACGGTGTGGTTGGTGTAAAAAATATCGCCTTCGCTCTTGCTGATGCATAAACCTAATCTACTTTGCTCTCGCATTACCTCCGCATACCTCGGAAACTTCATCATTAAAATTGGAATGCCACAGTCGTGGAATAAAGTCGCTAGATAAGCATCTGCCTTATTTATATTAGGTAGTTTGCGGGCAACTTTTTCAGCGAGATGCGCTTCTATTGTAGAGCGCTCCCAAAATGATTCGAAGCGCTCAGCGTCGTCACCGATGCTTTGGCGTATAGCAATGTTTTGCACGAGGTTAATGGTGTTTTGCATGCCGAGCACGCTCAATGCTTGAAATACTGAGCCCACCTTTTTGTTCAGGCCGACTTGTGAAGAGTTCGCTAATTTAAGAAGAGGGCCAACGATACCGGCGTCTTGATTTATCAGTAACGATAGGCTGGCAAAATCCACGGCAGGGTTTTTTGCCTCACGCAAGATCGCTGTCAGGGTGCTTGGGCAAGGCGGAATGGCAATGCCCATTAAGACATTTTCGGTTTGCTGCTGCGAAAGTTCAGCGTACATAATTGCCCCAAAGTTTGATCACTTGGACTAATCATGCCTAGAAGGATTTGAAACAACAATATGCCAAACGGTCTAGTACGCGGCCTATATAGTCTAGTCAGGTTTGCTGAAAACTAAAACCTTGGGGCTCTCTGTTACAATGCGCGCCGCGATCTCGTTTCAGTCTGATGAAACTACTAGCCAATTCACTAAGCTAGCAAGCTGGCAAGTGACTGGTTATAGTGATAGCCACCAATTCTGGTTTGTAGTTCCCCTCTCATTCAGCCTCAGACTGGCGCATGAATTAATGCGACAGGCCGTTTGTAATTAAGAAAGAAAAAATATGTCATTTACAGCTCTCGGCTTGTCCGAAGAAATCGTCCGCGCCGTTACTGAGCGTGGTTATACCGAACCTACTCCAATTCAAGCGCAAGCGATTCCGGTCATTTTAAAAGGCGGAGATCTTATGGGTGGCGCGCAGACCGGCACAGGAAAAACCGCTGGTTTCACATTGCCGCTTCTGCAACGCCTAATGGAAAAAACGCCAGTAGGCAAAGCCCCTATTCGCGCGTTAGTGCTCACCCCCACTCGTGAGTTGGCCGCCCAAGTTGAGGAAAGTGTGCGCCTTTATGGCAAACATTTACCCCTACGCTCCATGATGATGTTTGGCGGCGTCAATATAAATCCCCAAATAAAACAGCTACATGGACGTGTTGATATTTTGGTGGCGACGCCAGGTCGTTTGCTAGACCACTTACAGCAAAAGACTGTGGATTTGTCGCGTGTGGAGATTTTGGTGTTGGATGAAGCCGATCGTATGTTGGACATGGGCTTTATTCGTGACATCAAAAAGATTCTTGCGATCTTACCTAAGCAACGCCAAAACCTATTGTTTTCGGCGACTTTTTCCGACGAGATTAAGTTGCTAGCCGATGGCTTGCTAACTAATCCGGCGTTGATCGAAGTGGCTCGCCGTAATCAAACCGCTGAGTTAATAGAGCAGCGTGTGTATCCGGTGGATCGTGAACGTAAGCGTGCACTTCTTACACACCTCATCAAAGAGAACAACTGGTTTCAGGTGTTGGTATTCACTCGCACCAAGCATGGCGCTAACAATCTGGCCGAATTTTTGAACAAAGACGGCATCAGCGCGATGGCGATTCACGGCAATAAAAGTCAAGCAGCGCGTACACGTGCCTTGGCAGAGTTTAAAACCGGTAAGTTGCAAGTGCTCTGCGCGACGGATATTGCTGCGCGCGGCATAGACATCGCCGAGCTGCCGCATGTGGTGAACTACGAACTACCGAACGTGGCAGAAGATTACGTACATCGCATTGGTCGAACTGGTCGTGCCGGTAGCGAAGGCGAAGCGAGTTCGTTAGTGTGTATAGACGAGAAGAAATTGCTGCATGACATCGAGCGTTTAATTAAGCGCGATATTCCGGTAGTGCAAATTCCGGGCTTTGAGCCTGATCCACGCATCAAGGCCGAGCCGATTTTAAATGGCCAAAATCGTGGTCAAGGTGGGCAGCGTCAAGGTCAAGGCCGTGGCCAGCCACGCACTGGCTCAGGACAGCCAAAAACGGGTGGGGCGCCACGCGCGGGAGGCGCACCTAAACCAGCGGGCGGTCATAGCGCAGGTCGCGGTGCGGCACCCGTGTTACATCGCTCAGGAGGCCGCGGTCGATGAACGCTTTTGTGAACGAAGAAAGTGCAATTGCCGCCACTCAGCTATGGCTAGAGAAGGCGGTTATTGGCTTAAATCTCTGTCCATTTGCCAAAGCGGTGCATGTTAAAAAACAAATCCGCTACGTGGTGAGCAGCGCAACCACGCCAGAAGATTTGTTAAAAGATGTGCTACATGAATTCGAAGTGTTGGCAGAAACTAAGCCGGAAAAGATCGAAACGACGCTGCTTATTCACCCGCATGTACTGACTGATTTCCTCGACTACAACGATTTTTTAGAAGTGGTTGATGCCGCGCTAGAAGACGTTGAGTTGGATGGTGAGTTACAAGTGGCTAGCATGCACCCGCAGTATCAGTTCGCTGATACTGAGCTAGATGACATTACCAATTACACGAATCGCTCGCCTTATCCAACTTTGCATTTGTTACGCGAAGCGAGCATTGATGAAGCGGTCACTGCATTTCCAGAAGCTGAAATGATTTTCGAAAAAAATATCGAAACGATGCAGAAGTTAGGTCATGAAGGCTGGAATGAGTTAGGTCTGGCGGAAGTGCAAAGAGACAAAATTAAGTAGAGCACTCAATTGGAAACCTTGTCGTACTCTTCACTTACTCCCGATAGCGTTTTAAACGCGCTTGAGGGCCTTGGATTGCGCTGTGATGGTCGCTTGTTAGCATTGAATAGCTACGAAAATCGCGTGTACCAAGTCGGCATGGATGAAGGCTCGCCGCTAGTAGCAAAATTTTACCGCCCGGCACGTTGGAGTGATGCGGCCATTCTCGAAGAGCATGCCTTCGTGCAAGAGTTGGTCGAACGTGAAATTCCCGTTGTACCAGCACTTACAATCAATGGGCAAACATTGCACCACTTCGAAGGTTTTCGTTTTTCGGTATTTGCCAAGCATGGTGGGCGTGCGCCTGAATTAGAGAATCGTGACACCCTAGAATGGTTAGGTCGCTTTCTCGGGCGGATACATGCTGTGGGTGCGTTGAGTAATTTTCAACAACGCCCCACGCTAAATATTCAGACATTTGGCTTTGAATCGCGCGATTTTTTATTAGCAAATAATTTCATTCCGCCCGATATTGATGCTGCTTATCGCAGCGTGGTGCATCAAGCGCTCGATGGTGTGCAACATTGTTTTGATCGTGCGGGAGATGTGAAGCCGCTGCGCCTACATGGAGATTGTCATGCAGGCAACGTGTTGTGGACCGACGAAGGCCCGCACTTTGTGGACTTCGATGACAGCCGCATGGGGCCAGCCGTACAAGATTTGTGGATGTTGTTATCGGGTGAGCGCGCAGACCGTGTGCGGCAAATGGGAGACGTGTTGGCGGGCTACGAAGACTTCTGCGAATTTGATCCGCGTGAACTCCATCTCATCGAAGCCTTGCGCACCTTACGCTTGATTCATTACTCTGCTTGGCTGGCCCGGCGATGGGATGACAGTGCGTTCAAGCAAGCCTTCCCTTGGTTTAATACACAAATCTATTGGCAGAATCGCATTCTCGAATTACGGGAGCAGATCGCTTTGATGGAAGAGCCGCCGCTATGGCAGCAGTAATTGCCACCATAGCGAGCACATATTAGTTTCTAATCAAATGATCAAATGCGCTGAGGCTAGCTTTTGCGCCTTCGCCCATGGCGATAATGATCTGCTTATATGGCACAGTGGTGGCATCGCCTGCCGCAAAGATCCCTGGTACTGAAGTTTCGCCGCGTGCATTTACCTCGATTTCGCCGCGCGGTGTCAGTGCAACCACACCCTTTAGCCAGTCGGTATTAGGCAGCAAACCAATTTGCACAAAGATGCCTTCCAAATCGACGCGATGCGTTTCGCCGCTGTTGCGATCTTTGTAGACAATGCCATTCACACGTTCGCCATCTCCACTGACCTCAGTGGTTTGAGCGCTGGTGATGATGGTGGCATTGGGCAAACTGTTTAACTTTGCTTGCAACACAGCATCTGCGCGCAACTTACTATCAAACTCGAGCAAGGTTACGTGACCTACGATACCCGCCAAATCTATGGCTGCTTCAACGCCTGAGTTACCCCCTCCGATCACTGCAACACGCTTTCCTTTGAAAAGTGGTCCGTCGCAATGTGGGCAGAAACATACGCCCTTGGCTTTGTATTCTTGCTCGCCGGGGACGTTCATTTCGCGCCAGCGCGCACCCGTAGAAAGAATCACGGTTTTAGCATGGAGTGATGCACCATTTGCGAGTTTCACTTCATGCGTTTTGCCCGGCACAAGCTGTACGGCCCGTTGCAGATTCATGATATCGACGGCGTAATCGCGCACGTGGCTCTCAAGCGCAGTCGCTAATTTTGGGCCTTCGGTATGCGAAACCGAAATTAAATTTTCAATGGATAAAGTATCCAATACTTGCCCGCCAAAGCGTTCGGCAACAATGCCGGTGCGTATGCCTTTTCGAGCCGCATAGATAGCGGCAGAAGAACCTGCGGGGCCGCCGCCAACCACCAACACATCAAACAATTCTTTGGCGTTTAGTTTTTCCGCATCACGTGCGCTGGCGCCGGTATCCAGTTTGGCCACAATTTCTTCGAGCGTCATACGTCCTTGGCCGAAAGGCTCGCCATTCATTAAGACAGTAGGCACAGCCATAATTTGTCGCTCAGTGACTTCGGCTTGAAAGAGTCCACCATCAATCATCACGCTATCAATCGCGGGATTGAGCGCTGCCATCAAGTTCATTGCTTGCACTACGTCAGGACAGTTGTGGCAAGACAAGGAAATATAGGTTTCAAAACGGAAAGGGCCAGCGAGTGCTTTTATTTGCTCTATGGTGCTGGCCTCCACTTTGGGCGGATGACCACCCACTTGCAGTAGCGCTAAAACTAAAGAAGTAAATTCGTGCCCCATTGGGATGCCAGCGAAGCGCACGCGACCTGCTTGGCCTGGGTTGCCGATGGCAAAAGAGGGTTTGCGCAGATCATTGCCGTCATCGCGCACACTCACCATCGGCGATAGCTCAGCTATCTCACGTAGCAATTCTGCCATCTCGTTTGATTTGGTACCGCCATCGAGAGAAGCCACCAACTCTATAGGTTGTTGGAGTCGTTCAAGGTAAGTTTTGAGTTGCGTTTTAATCTGTGCGTCTAGCATGTCGTTCTCCTTGTTCGTCATCCCCGTGAGATGTATGTGGGGATGACGAAACCGAATAAATCAGCGAAATCTTAGATCTTTCCAACTAGGTCAAGTGATGGGGCTAAAGTGGCTTCGCCTTCCTTCCACTTGGCTGGGCATACCTCGCCTGGATGGCTTGCAACATATTGCGCAGCCTTAACTTTGCGAAGTAGTTCTGAAGCATCACGGCCAACACCGCCGGCGTTGATTTCGATAATTTGAATCTTGCCTGCAGGGTCCATCACGAAAGTGCCACGCTCTGCCAAGCCTGCAGACTCGATCATCACGCCAAAATTGCGAGAGATCACGCCTGTAGGGTCACCGATCATTGGATACTTGATCTTGCCAATAGTTTCAGAAGTGTCGTGCCATGCTTTGTGAGTGAAGTGCGTGTCTGTTGAAACGCCATATACCTCAACACCCAATTTTTGGAACTGTGGGTACAGGTCAGCCATGTCGCCCAACTCGGTAGGGCAAACAAAAGTGAAGTCTGCAGGGTAGAAAAATACGATAGACCATTTGCCTTTCAGTGTCGCTTCAGTCACATCTACAAATTTTCCGTTATGGAAAGCAGTTGCTTTGAAGGGGAGAACTTCGGTGTTGATTAGTGTGGTGTTCATTTATTTGCTCCTTGAGTTTGGTTTAAGTAAATTGGTGCTACGGAGTGAATGATATTGGCGCAGTCTGATTTGGTCTAATAGATAGTTCAAACCATTGTGATTTAAAAAAGTTATCAACTCGCAGGAGTGAAAATTGAAAAATTTTTCTCAGTTGCTCTCTAGGATGAAAAAAAGTGAGTAAAAATAAATCATGCCCTTGTGGCAGTGGCCAGCCTTTTGTCGCTTGTTGCGCACATTATTTGGATGGAAATCAAATTCCAGAAACGGCAGAGGCACTGATGCGCTCGCGCTATACCGCATACACGTTGTTAAATGAAGATTATTTGTTGGCGACTTGGCATGTGTCCAAACGCCCCGCCACATTAAATCTTGCAGATGGCCTGCAAGCCAAGTGGATGGGTTTAGAGGTAAGGCGTCATGAGCAAAAGGATAACGATCACGCGCTTGTTGAATTCGTGGCGAAATATAAAGTAAATGGCCGTGCTCACCGTTTGCACGAGGTAAGCCGCTTTATTCGCGAAGCGGGGCAGTGGTTTTATGTGGATGGCAATTTAAGTTAAGCAGTGCCTTACCTTGTGCACTAAATTTCCACCAAGCTATTTTTTCTCCAGTCACTAAAAAATGCTTTGCTGCAAGCAAGGTGTAAAGCACACAAGGGTCGAGACGCCCACCCATCTGTTTAGCCAAATCGAAATAAACTGTCAAAGGATCATCTGTCTTCAGTTGTGCAGGCGAGAGAATACCAATTGCGCGTAAGTCCGTAGCGATAGATTTTCCGATGTTCGGTAGGTCTTCTAATTTTTGTGGCGAGCCCATTACATCTTTTGGGTGTGAGCCACCAATTGATCAAGGGCGATCCCCCAACCCTCATTAAAACCCATTGCGGCATGTTGTTTGCATGCTGCTTCGTCACCGTGCTGAACCGTCGCAGAATATTTTGTGCCTGTGCCATGAGTTTCTAGTTGGATAGTCGCAGTAAAAAAGAAAGAGACTGAGCTGTTTCCACAGTTTGCAGAGGCGGGGGCAGGCCGAAAGCCCGGTAGTAATGCATTCGTCCATACCAGTTTTTCATTTTCAATCACCTCAAGGTAGCAACCCTCGTTGGGGAAATTTTGTCCCTCAGGGGATTGCATTACCGTGTGGAATAAGCCGCCGGGACGAAGATCGATCTCGCAGGCAATAGTGCGCCAAGGCAATGGGCAAAACCAAGGCATCAAATTTTGTGGTTGTGTCCACGCTCGCCAAATTAACTCTTTGGGTACCTCGACAATACGCTCAAAGCTGAGATCCAGTTTTGGATTGAGTTGATAAGTTGCATTCATGAGAGGGCTCCTTGAAGAATTACCTTATTCCTGCAGCTCACGAAATTAACGAGGCTGAGGCAAATACCAGCTCGTTGTCATGGCTGTACAAACAACTGACACAGACAAGTAATGTCCTAATGGACATATCTTATATTGAGTAGAATCATCTTGTTGTGCGAAAATGATTTGTCCATAGAATATGGCAGTTTGATGGACTGGGTAGGTTTTCTTGTGTCCATTTAATTGGTTATATCGTAGTCAGAATGATTAAACATACAAAGCCGGATAATGCCCGCCTCGATCGCGTTGTTCTTGAAGCTCGCAAAGCTTGCGAATTACGAGAGGCAGGATATCGGGAACGTGCTCTCAGGTTATTTCCATGGATATGTGGAAGGTGTGGTCGCGAATTCTCTGGTACGCGATTACGTGAACTAACAGTCCATCACAAAGATCACAACCATGATAACAACCCATTAGATGGCAGCAATTGGGAATTGCTCTGCGTATATTGTCACGACAATGAGCACTCGCGGGTAATGGATGAGGTTATTCGGGACAGGGAACAAAAAGGAATTTCTACAGCAACCCATAACCCGTTTGCTGATTTAAAATCATTACTCAATAAGAAATTGGATTAAGTGAAGTGGTCTCGATTCTCTAGACACGTCTGATTTCAGAGCAAGCGAATGGTGCTCAAGCGAACCTTGAGTATCTTAGAGCAGAGGGATGATAACGGTCTGAAACTGTCTATCAATGTGGCTACTGCTAAAGACGGCAACTCGAATTATTGTAGGTCGAATCCTCGGACTAAGCAGCCGTTCGGACCCAGATAAACTGAATTGAATATGGATGACTGCTTTGCGGACGGCAGTTCGCAAATATGAGCTTCCGCATCGTGGACGAATGAGACGGATACATCATTAGCGTTAGACTTAAGCTAAGTGCCTAATTACCAATCTTGCGTTGCTGTTTCTCGTTGTACATCTGTTGATCAGCGGTTTTAATAATTTGATCCAAACTACTATCAGCCTTGGGATTGATTGCTAATCCCACCGACACCCCTACACTTAACGTAGCGCCTTCAAATGTTACCGGGGCCTCAATCCTCTCACGCAGCCTTCCGACTAAATCCTTAAGAGCGGTACTATCAACATTCTCCATGAGAATGATAAATTCATCCCCACCCCAACGCGCTACGGTGTCATTTTCACGAACGAATGAACTAATTCGATCTGCAACGGCTACTAATATGGCATCCCCTGCTTTATGTCCGTAGTTATCATTGATGGCTTTAAAGCCATCTAAGTCAAGGAATAATAGGGCGGTAATTTGTTCTGGTCTGCGCTTTTGCCGTGAGAACGCCATCGCAGCCCGGTCTTCTAGAAGATGCCGATTCGGCAATCCAGTAAGTTGATCATACATGGCAAGATTGGCTAAGTCGGAACGGCTGCGAATGAGCATGTACATCATCCATGCTGCTAGCAGGGCCAGAGAATAAATCAGCAAACGAAATAAACCAGCTCCTTGCTGGTCATTGGGATTGTGTGGGGAGCGAACGGCAATCTCCCATTTGCCACCTGGTATATTGATTTCCTGAGTATGGACATTGGTTGAATCAAAAAGTGACTTGTTGCCTAAAACTATGTCACCTCCCGTACCCGCGCCATCCTTTCCGCGAATAGCAAATTCATACTGAGAGCGATCGACCCCAGAGGAAATCACTTCCGCAAAAGATTCGAGATCAATAACAGTTGAAAGCAAGCCCCAGTATTTTTTGTCGATATAGAGTGGGACGCGATAGATCAGCCCACGTCCCCCTTGAACTAAACTGATTGGGCCGGCCAGCGCAGGTGATCCACTACCAATAATTTTCTTAACCAGTGTCCACTGCTCGGGGTGGTCTGGATAATGCAAACCGATCGCGCCTTGATTCCCAGTATGAGGGTAGACATATTTGATGGTGTATCCAACCGCAATGCCGAAATTTCGAATGTGACCGTTACTCTTGTGCAACACACTGAGTATGTCATTGACCTCTGTTTCTGTCAGGCTGTCGTTGCGCACCACTAGGTAACTACCCAGCCCGCTGCTTAGATAGAGCAAAGAGTTTAATTCGCTCTCGACCTGAGCGCGAAGTTTGGCAGCAAATGAGACGCCGTCTCTAAAATGCTCTTTTCGGTGACCGTCAGCGCGGTTATGAAGAAACATCTCGCCGAATAAAGCTAGCAATGCAAAAACAAGAAAACCGCCTAGTAAAGCTAACCGATGTGTGCGAAAAAACCGAATATATTTATTGTGTAACAACTAAATCTCCTATCAACCTACGCATTCATTCCCTCATTTTCGCCTAACTTTAATAAGATGAAAATGTGCTTTGCATCAAAATATGACACTCGATATTCGCATCTTAGGCAGAGGTGAAAATTTTAGAAAGTCTGTGACCAACTAACCTTGTGGCAAATTTGCAGCAACTCACTTTACTTCAATATCCGCCTTATCCACGGAGCCGATCCACGCATCTCGATAATCACCGCCTGAAAGTAGTCATTCGCGCTAATTTAAGTGGACTGCTGCATTGCGGACGGTCAACACGGGCGTGAAAGTTGACGAAAGAGACATTCACCAAAATATTGATGCTCCATCAATCAAGTAATGGTGATATGTCTGAATTTTTTACTTGGTAGTTTTCGTTCTCTACTGCAGCCTTCCAGCAATTATCTAGATTCTGATCAACGCACATTACTATGCTTTTATCTAGCTTTCCTTCATCAACCATCTCATGAAGTATCTTTAAGATCACCTCAGGGCTTAACGGGCCACGATATGGACGCTCTTGTGCCAATGCCTGAAAAACATCTGCAACTGCGATGATGCGCGCCTCGAATGAAATTTCACCTTCTCCAATGTGGTAAGGGTATCCAGTACCATCAACTCTTTCATGATGCTGTGCAGCCCATTCAGCAATTGTTTCCAATCCATGGATATTTTTAATAATCGTGTAAGTGTCAAAACTATGTCTTTGGATATGTGCATTTTCTCAACTCGAGCATGTCGCAACTCTTTTCAGAAAGGCCGAACAAGTTTCCTAAATATCGAGATAGTCTAGCGACCCCGTCAGAGTGCGATTTTGTGAATGGGCTTTTAGCATCCACGATATAAGAGAAGATGTAGACAATGCTACGTAGTTCTTGAAAGTCCATAGATTGAGCTTTCGTCTCTGACAGCCAACGCGACACATAGCCGTTAACATGATCGTTCTCGAGTGAAAGCCAGAATGCCTCCGACTTCGACACATCCATGAATGCTTCGACCAGCTCAGGGCAGAACCAGTCGCCACTTTTTTCAATAATTTTCTGACGAATTGAATCTTTACCAAGCAGCAAATTGGACTGATCCACCATGAAGCCTAGCGATAAAACATCGACCCGATCAACTAGGTAAATGCAATTGGCGCTGAGCTTTATTTCTAGCGGCAAATCCATTTCTTTCAATTCTGACCAATGGGTATGGTGATACCTCACTATAGGTGCAAGGTATGCCGTCTGTATGCAGGTTTCTAATAAATCAGCGCCTAGATTACAGTGGTCCCCCTCTTTCTCCCACGCAAGTTGCGCCAATCGTTGATGCACTACTGTTTTCGATACACCGCAATCGTGCAGCATCGCAGCCTGAAACAGTTCATCCATACGTTTCCCATCCCAACGGAGTTTCTTGCCGCACTCTACGGCCATGTAGGCGACATGCTTGCCGTGATGAATATGCGTCACACCCACCAAGTCGAGAGCATCAGACAAGGAGTAAATTGCTTCATGCAAGTTGATATTAAATTTCGACAATGGTCTTACCTTTTATTACATATATACATAACGAATATGCTTCAAGTTAATCAGCCAAGTTTAAAGCTGCAATAATCGAGCCTGTAATAAGAACATACGTACTGTTCATTTATTTGCTGCAGAACTCACGTCAGTCTGCGTAACTCACCTGGATACTTAGTATTTGATCTTGAGCGCTTAGCAGAGCTGCCACGCAATCTGCATCCAGCTTGAATTGGCTTAATCTTCTAAGTTCAGCAAATGCCTGTTCGTTGCTCCATGCTGGCTTGTACGAGCGTACTGAAGTCAGTGCGTCGAATACGTCAGCAACTGCAACAATGCGCGCCTCAAGTGGAATTTCTTCACCTTTCAACCCTTCTGGATAACCGTTACCGTCTATGCTTTCGTGATGGTAAAGAACAATATTGCGAATCATGTCCACATCTTTGAAACACTTGATATTGAAATTAAGTAGCATCGCATCAATGATCTCGCGCCCTCTCGTAGTATGAGTTTTCATCTCGGTGAATTCCTCAACGGTCAATGGGCCTTGCTTGAGAAGAATCCTGTCAGGAATGGTGATTTTGCCGACATCATGCAAAGGGGCGTGCTGCAGGATTCTGTCGGCAAACTCATCATCAATCGAGTGGGCAGCGCCCATAGTAAAAGCAATCAATCGCGAATAGCGAGCCATCCGCTCTAGATGCATTCCAGTTTCTGGATCGCGATGACGGGTGAATTGCGCTGCGGTTCTCATAGCGCCATGGAGCGTAGCAACCTGGTTCAATTCGGCAGCTAATAAAACCGTCAATAAATGAGCGATCATGTCCAAATAAGTTAGGTTTGAATCATCGAACACAGCGCTCTGATAGGAGTTAAAGAAGAGCATGCCTATGAACTGCCCCTCATTAAATAAGGGGATGGTGTAGCTTGAAAGAAAACCGTTACCAACGATTCGCTGCGAATGGATTGATTTGCTGCTGGTAAATACGCCCATATCGTTAATGATGCGTGTTTCACGATTGTTGACCAATTTGAGAAGAGATGGAACTTCGCTGAGTTTTATCTCATATAGCGAAAGAGGATTCTCACCTTTACAGCTCCCAACATGGGTGCACAGAGTGTCGGCACTTTGGTTATATTTTGTAATAGCAATGCGATCAATGTGCGGGAGGTGCTGACAGACAATATTATGGATATAGGATATTTTCTCCGACAGAGTACGGTGGCTATCCAGTTCATTTAGCTCTAATTGATGTTCGAGTCTTTGAGCTTTGGATTTTCTTGAGCCACTTTGGCTGTGCGCTGAAGTGAAATCACGAAGCAATTTCTGTGGCATAACTCCCCCATTTCGGTGATCTCTCTCGGGATTTTTGACTGGATTAGCACTGCATCATCTGGGCTAACCATGGAGCCCTGAGATAAGCATGCTGTTTGTTTAGATAGTTGTTTCACTTTAGAGGGAACGCGCTCGTCCGTCATCACCCTATAGGGTGATGATCATTAAAACTTTTCATCTTACAATGCAGATACTTAGGAATTTTCTCACCTTGAAATAAGATGAAAATCAATCTCACTGGTCACGCCGAAATAGATCAACAGCATGAGCTTCTCGAAAACACAGTCGGGCGGTTGGAGTTATTCTGTTCTGAAGCAAATCACAACCCTGACGCAATTTGTAAGGGCTGCAATTCTTTCAAGCAAAAGCGCTGCAGTTCAGAGCTAAGTTCAATTACTAGCGAGTTATCGGCGTTCCTCTCCGGGCATTCAGCCTATGAAGAAAAAATGATGGAGTTGTTACCTGATACTCCCAGTTGCCAAGTGCATGTAAAAGCCCATAAATCTGCCCATGAAGGAATTGCAAAGCAATTGAGGAAGCTCTCATTGCAGATCACTAAGGAGAGTCCTCGCGATATAAGCATTGTGATGAGACGACTAGTGGGTGATTGGCTAGGCGATCACAGCACGTTATTTGATACTCGCTTAGTCAGCCTCGTAAAAATTGATTCTACCAAGATTGATTTCGATGGAGAGCTAGTCATGATGCTAGATGAGTATGTCTTTCCAAATCGCCCCACAAAGTCAAATGCATCAATGAGAGTCAAAGGGGTATTGCAGGCGAAAAAACTTGAAACTCGAGGACGCTTTGAGTCACTGTCAGTCGCCCAACGTAAAGTTTTTTGGCTTGTCGTTGGCGGAAAAACCACCCGTGAAATTGGCCAAATGCTGAATGTCTCGGTCAATACGATTAAAACACACCGTGCCGCGATCTTTAATAAAATGGAAGTGAAAACGGCACTTGAATTGGTTAAAAAAGCAGATGTTCTTCGCTAGCCTCTGTGTAACCCACATATCTCGATTGTGATTTGCTTCCAAACAGAAAGGCACTGGTCGCTCGGCCGGGTGATTGTAAAGCTTATGCCGTTGATTTTTTCGCGTGATCAGCGAGATTTATTGTCCTTCAATTAAATAGGCTAGGCTGATGCTAACTGACTGCATTTTAAGTCTAAATTTTCTTGCAAGTGTCACCCTTTAGGGTGATTTAAAAGCTGCCTTTTGCTTATAGAATGACATAACAATGTAGGTAAAAAAGAAAGAAAGCTACGTTGGCGACAATTTTATTGGTATGCCTTTTGCAGAGTGGAGGGTGTGTATGCAAAAGCAATTCATTCACCAAGACTACATTTTCAGCTTTCTGTGTACTAACCTGACCCTCATTGAGCATCGTGCTGAATTGTTGTCTGGCGCCGCACGGTTGAGTTCCACCAAAATTTTTTGAGATTCAAAATCTCAATACGGCTTATGAGCACGATCTCCTATTTTTCAGTCGCATTAGTTCTAACCGGCTTGCTTATGCAGATAGCAACGCTTATTCCATTGCGAAGACTTATCGCGATTCTCCCTGTGGGTACGATTCGCAACAGATGGCTTGTAATGTCGGGGCTGATTTTCGTATTCATCGCCGGTTACTTGGGCTACGTTGTAGTGATTTGGGGACAGCAGAGCGAATTGGATGATCTCCCCATTCCTAGTATATTTCTGTTGGGAGCGATATTCGTATGGCTGACAATAAGGCTGTCACTTCTAACCGCTATAGACATACGTCGACTCGATTTTCTAGAGGTCGAGAATATCACCGATCCTTTGACCAAAGTTTACAACCGTCGCTATCTTGATCGTCGCCTTGATGAAGAAATCGCACGCTCAAAAAGATACTCTCTAGACCTATCAGTATTTATGCTCGACATCGACCATTTCAAAAGAGTTAATGACACCTACGGACACCAAGCCGGTGATGCAACTTTAACTTCATTGGGCTATTTGATTAAAGCCGACCTCCGTGATCTGGATATGGTTTACCGCTATGGCGGAGAAGAATTTTTGATTGTCTGCACCAACACACCAATCAAAGGAGCTGTTTTAGTCGCAGAGCGTCTCCGCCACTTGATTGAACTGCACCAAATTGAGATTTCTAATGGTTCTGGCTTGAAACAAACAATTCAAGTCACAACCAGTATAGGAGTGGCAAGTTTAAGTGCTAGCATTAATAGCAAAGAAGAGTTGGTTCAAGCTGCTGATCAGTCGTTATATCGAGCAAAAAAAGAAGGCAGAAATCGCGTCATCGTTTCCACATAAATAGTGCGATGAGTCAATTCCAATAACTGCGCAATACGTAAGAGTGCTAACGATTTTAGTGAAATCGAAATAATGAAGCATGCTAATGAAGCAATGTATCAAGCCGAAAGTCCTGGGCGTAATTCAATACAAATTTTCGAGTCGTAAAATTTAAACTAACTCGTAGCTTGCAGAAGCTACTTAGCTGAAGCTCACTGTTTAAAGTTGCAGGTGCAAAGTAGCCCCTCACTCCTCAGTTTGCAAAACAATCAAAAAAAATTTCGCGACACGTTTAGCCGTTGGCTGAGATAATTGCGCATGACCGATAACCTCTCCACTCCCTCAGTAGCGCCCAGCACTTCGCCAGACGCATTTACTAAACTCTCGCTTTCTCCCGCCATGCTTGGAACATTGCAGCAGCTTGGCTATTTGACGATGACGCCGATTCAGGCAGCGAGCTTGCCACTTTCCTTGGCAGGACAAGATCTTATCGCGCAAGCAAAAACAGGCAGCGGTAAAACTGCCGCGTTTGCGTTGACGCTACTCACCAAATTAAATCCGCGACGTTTTGCAGTGCAAGCGATGGTGCTATGCCCCACGCGTGAACTGGCGGATCAAGTGACGCAAGAGATTCGTCGTCTTGCGCGTGCGATGGATAACATCAAAGTCATCACCCTGTGCGGCGGCTCGGTAATGCGCCCGCAACGCGAAAGTTTAGAACACGGTGCGCACATTGTCGTCGGCACGCCGGGCCGCATCATGGATCACTTGGAACGCGGCAGTTTAAAACTCGAAGCATTGAATACCCTGGTGTTGGACGAAGCTGATCGCATGTTAGACATGGGCTTTTATAACGACATCGCTTATGTGGCAGAGCATTGCCCGTTGGATCGCCAAACCATGCTGTTCTCCGCCACCTATCCCGATGGCATCGCTCGTTTGGCGCGGCAATTTTTGCGTGAGCCTCAAGAAGTTAAATTATTGGAGCAACACGAAGAAAGCAAAATCCGTCAGCGTTTTTATAAGGTGGATAACGAAGCACGTTTACCCGCCGTGGCTGCGCTCCTACAACACTATCGCCCGGTGAGTACCATTGCGTTTTGTAATACCAAACAGCAATGCCGCTCATTGCTAGAGGTGTTGCATGCGCAAGGAATCAAAGCACTGACCTTGAATGGCGATATGGAACAGCGTGAGCGCGATCAAGTGTTGATTCAGTTCGCGAATCGTAGTTGTTCGGTATTAGTGGCAACCGATGTGGCTGCGCGAGGGTTGGATATTGCGCAGCTTGAGGCAGTCATTAACGTAGATGTCACCCCTGATCCTGAGATTCACATTCACCGCATTGGTCGGACGGGGCGCGCAGATGCCGAAGGCTTGGCTTTTAATTTGTGCAGCCCGAATGAGCGCAATCGCATTATCGCCATCGCGCAGATGATGCACATCGAGCCGGATTGGCAAGACATTGAAGCGTTAGAAAATAGTGATGACTCGCCGCTATTGCCGCCCATGGTAACGCTGCAAATTTTGGGTGGCCGCAAAGAAAAAATTCGCCCCGGTGATGTGCTGGGCGCGCTCACCGGTGAAGCGGGTTTTACCCGCGAGCAGGTGGGCAAGATTACTGTGACGGATTTAACCACCTATGTGGCGGTGGTGAGAAGCATTGCCAACGAAGCGGTGCGCAAGTTATCGGCGGGTAAGGTGAAGGGCAAGACGGTTAAGGTAAGAGTTGTGTAACTATATGTTTATTTGAATTATCTTAATATTGATCTTGCCACAAAGCGGTGCCGCCGCCTTCTAAATAGGTAAGGTAGGCACGTAAATCAAATTCGAGTTGCCCGTAGTTCGGCGCCATGTGTTGGCATAACTGATAAAACGCTTTGTTGTGATCGCGCTCTTTTAAATGCGCTAACTCATGTGCCACGATCATTTGTAAAAATGCTTCTGGCATGGTTTTAAATAAAGAAGAAATACGCAACTCACGTTTGCTCGTCAACTTGCCGCCTTGCACACGAGAAATCCGCGTGTGTGTGCCAAGCGCATTATGTAGGTCATGCAACTTGTTATCAAACATCACTTTGTTAAGTGGGCCGGTGTTGCGTAGGTAGCGATCTTTTATCTGTAATACAAAAACATAGAGCGCTTTGTCAGTGCGAATCTCATGCGTTTTCGGATATTTTTGCTGTAGCAAATCTCCCAGTTTTTTTTGGGCAATAAGCTGTTGAATCTGTATGACCAGTGCTGCAGGGTAGCCTGCGAGGTAGTTGATGTTCTGTGTGTTCATATTGGTTACGCATGATAATCAGTTCACCGCAGAATGGGGGTTAGCAGTGGTGCCCCGAGTATGCAAAAATCAGGAAATATTGCGAATCGGTACTCTATATGAAACTTAAAACCAGATTTTTGTTATTGATCAGCGCGATTTTTATCAGCCTCATGTCGATCACTTGGCTGTTATCTCATCAGTTGATGAATAAGCTTAATCAGCAGTGGGGCGAAAAATTCACTCAGCGGCAGGTGATGTTTGACAAATTTCGTACTCTGTCGCCGTTAATTCGTGAAATTGCGTTAGCCAGACAACTGGCAGCTGAGCCGGCCATTATCAATATGGCTTTAAATGAGCAGAATCCAGAAATGCGACAGCGCGGCATTGCTGCGATGGAAAGATACCGTTTTAATTTCCGCGATCACAGTTACTTCACTGCTTTTGCCCAGAGCGGCAATTACTATTTTAACGATGCAGTAAATCAATATGGTGGCAGGCAGTTGCGCTATAAGTTGTCACCGAGCAGCACTAAAGACAAATGGTTTTACGCCACGCTGGTGGACGGTAAAGAATATCAGGTCAACATTGATCCAGATTTGCATCTTAACGTGACCAAAGCTTGGATTAATGTGCTGATCCGCAATGGAAATGAGACGCTTGGCATTATCGGAACCGGTATTGACTTGACCGAGCTAATTAAAGAAACGGTGAGTGTCACGCAAGAAGGCGTAAGCAATCTGTTCATTGACCAAAGCATGGCGATTCAGTTAAACAGCGATCCCAACCTGATCGACTACATGAGCGTTGCCAAAGATGTTGGGCAGCGCATTAAAGTGGACGTCTTACTGAAGAATCCAGCTGATGTTCGACACCTACAGCAGGTTATGCAAGAGTTGGCCCAGTCGCCGGCCGAAATTGCTACCTTAGCAGTTGACTATAAGGGAAAACGTCATCTACTTGGAGTGGCCTATTTGCCAGAGATCGGCTGGTACGATTTAACGCTGATGGATTACCGCAGTCTAGATTTGTTTGACGATCTGATTATGGGGCCGATTCTGTTTAGCATCTTGCTCACGCTGGCCTTGCTGGCAGTTGGTTGGGCGATCCAACGATGGATATTAATACCGATTTCAATGTTGAGAGACTCCACCGATAAAATGCGGCGCGGTAATTTCGAAATTGATCCCCCCATTGAGGGTTCCGGAGAAATAGCCCATCTGTCGCACTCATTTGTAGATATGGCCAAATTTGTCCGTAACACTAATCAAGAATTGGAAAACAAAGTACATGAGCGCACCGAGGCCTTGCATCGTCTCACCGAGATCGACCCTCTGACTGGCTTACTCAATCGGCGCGGCATGATGGAGCGCTTTGAAAGTGAGACTGCACGGCAGGCGCGGCAAGGTGGTTCTCTTGGATTATTGTTGCTTGATCTTGATTACTTTAAGCGTATTAACGATACCTATGGCCACGCGGCCGGAGATTTGGCGCTGTGCGAGACGGCCAAAGTATTACAGGCTTCGAAGCGTGGCTATGACCATGTGGCCCGCTGGGGTGGTGAGGAGTTTCTGGTTTTGCTACCCAATTGTGCTGAAGCCGATCTATTAGCCATTGCGGAACGAATTCGCCAAAGTGTCCGTGCGTTAGAGATACAAGCAGGAGGGCAGTCTTTTCACTTTACCGCCAGTATCGGCACTCACCATCCGAATACACCGCAAACTCTCGACACCATGCTACAAAAAGTTGACGGTGCGCTGTACGCAGCCAAAGACGCCGGACGAGATTGCATCAGAGTTTCGACGTAAAACAAGGCCATCTTCATTCAAGGATTAGGGGGCGAAGCGTTATACTTGCGCCCTTTTTACAATTGGCATGTAGGGCAACTCCATGAATCAAGAAGTCACCACAGAAAACACTGCCGCACCGAGTGCATTGATCGCACGCGAAGTGGCGCGTCGCCGCACCTTCGGCATAATTTCTCACCCCGACGCGGGAAAGACCACGCTCACTGAAAAATTGTTGCTGTTTTCAGGCGCGATTCAAATGGCGGGCACCGTTAAAGCGCGTAAAAGTGGCCGTCATGCTACCTCCGACTTTTTAGAGATTGAAAAGCAGCGCGGCATTTCGGTAGCAAGTTCGGTGATGCAATTTGAGTATCGCGATCACGTAGTGAATTTGCTCGACACGCCAGGACACCAAGATTTTTCTGAAGATACTTACCGCGTGCTGACGGCGGTGGATTCGGCACTAATGGTGATCGACGCAGCTAAAGGTGTAGAGGCACAAACCATCAAGTTGTTGAACGTGTGCCGAATGCGCAATACGCCGATTATTACGTTTATGAACAAGATGGACCGCGAAGTGCGCGACTCGCTCGATCTACTGGATGAAGTGGAATCGGTACTAAATATTCAATGCGCTCCGGTGACATGGCCTATCGGAATGGGAAAAACCTTCCGTGGCGTGTATCACTTAATTCGCGACGAGATTATGTTATTCGAGGCGGGTGAGGAGCGCGATACCAAGGAATTTGAGATCATAAAAGGGATCGACAATCCGCGTTTGGTGGAGATGTTCCCGTTGGAAATCGAGCAGCTCAAAATGGAAGTAGAGTTGGTGAAGGGCGCCTCGCACCCGTTCGATCTTCAACGTTTTCTAGATGGTAAGCAGACACCAGTATTTTTCGGCTCGGCCATCAACAACTTCGGCGTGCGTGAAATTTTGAATGCACTGTTGGATTGGGCGCCCGCGCCGATTGAGCGTGATGCTTCGGTGCGCAGTGTGAAGCCAACCGAACAAACGTTTTCCGGTTTCGTGTTCAAAATTCAAGCCAACATGGATGCCAATCACCGCGACCGCATTGCTTTCTTGCGTGTGTGCTCTGGCCATTTTGAGCGGGGCATGAAAATCAAGCATCTGCGCATTAACCGCGAGATTCGCGTGTCGAACGTGGTGACGTTTATGGCGTCTAGCCGTGAGCAAGTGGAAGAGGCATATGCGGGCGACATCATCGGTTTGCCCAACCACGGCAACATGCAGATCGGCGATAGTTTCTCGGAGGGCGAGTTATTGCAGTTCACCGGCATTCCGTATTTCGCACCTGACTTTTTCCGTTCCGTGCGCATTCGCAATCCGATCAAAGTGAAGCAGTTGCACAAGGGTTTGCAGCAGCTCGGTGAAGAGGGTGCGGTACAGGTATTCAAGCCTCTAGATGGTGGTGATTTAATTTTGGGTGCGGTAGGTATGTTGCAGTTCGACGTGGTGGCTAGTCGCCTTCAAGGTGAGTATGGCGTTGATGCGATGTTTGAACTTTGAGAAAGCGTTATCGCACAACTTGTCGATAGATGCGGCGGGTAATTTAGCTTACCTCGCACCTAATAACGTAAACCTCAAGCTCACGCAAGAGCGTTGGCCTAAAGTTATTTTCCACACTACTCGCGAACATGCCGTGAAGTTATGACGCAGCAACTTGAGTTCCAACTGCGTGGCGAATTCGTCGAGCTATGTAATCTGCTCAAACTAACCGGCGTGTGCGACAGCGGAGGTGCGGGGAAAGCTTTGGTGGCGGAAGGTGTGGTTTCTGTCGATGGGAAAGTGGAATTGCGAAAAACGGCAAAAATACGTGCCGGCTCGGTGGTGACACTGGGCGATGTGCGCATCACTGTAGTGTCTGAGTAGATGCTCTATATTTCCCATAGCGTTATCATTGCGGAGCGCGAAATCGAATTGACCGCAGTGCGGGCACAAGGTGCGGGCGGCCAAAATGTGAATAAAGTCTCGAGCGCAGTGCATATGCGTTTTGACGTTGCTGCGTCTTCATTGCCGGATGATTTCAAGCAGCGATTGCTACAATTGAACGACCAGCGCATTACCAAAGATGGCGTGGTTATCATCAAGGCGCAAGAATTTCGCAATCAAGAGCAAAATCGCAATGAAGCATTGCGGCGATTAAAGGCATTACTGTTGTCAGTAGCCGTTAAGCCAAAAACTCGCGTGGCCACAAAACCGACCCGTAGCTCGGAGCGAAAGCGCGTGGAGCAAAAAGTACAGCGAGGAAAGATTAAAGCCATGCGCGGAAAAATTCAGGATTGAAACCCCATTTGCTTTCATTCAATAAGGGTGGCTGAGGTGCGGGTAGTAATGGGAGTGAGCTAACGATGTCATTAAAAACACAGGTCATGCTAGTAGACGACCATGCCATGGTGCGCCAGGGTATGGCCATGCTCATTAACAGCGAGCCAGACATGGAAGTGTGTTGTGATGCTGAGGATGTTGGAGATGCGATGGCCAAGCTGGAATTGGAGCATCAACCCGACATCGTTTTGGTGGACCTAACACTGAAAAGCCTCTCGGGTTTTGAGTTGATCAAGAGTATTCATATATTGATTCCGGCTCTTCCTGTGCTAGTGGTGTCTATGCATGACGAGACCGTGTATGCGGAGCGTGCTCTACGCTCAGGGGCGCGAGGTTATGTGATGAAGCAGGAGATCGGAGAGGCCATGATTCAAGCAATACGCGAGGTGCTGAAGGGCAACTTCTATCTGAGCGAGCAGATGCGAACCAAGTTGCTTGATCGCTTTGTTTCCGGAAATACCGAATCGGAGCAACTGATCAATAGTCTGACGCCCAGTGAATTTGAGGTGCTTCATTTGATTGGCTCGGGGAATAGTAGCCGTGACATAGCCAAATTATTAAATCGCAGCATCAAGACTATTGAGGTGCATCGGGCCAATATTCGCGCCAAGCTACACTTGAAAGATGGCGCAGATTTGATGCGCTATGCTACCCATTGGATTACGGCGGCACATTAAAAAGTTCATTTCAATCAACAATAAAGTTGAATAAGGGAAACCCTTATACTAAAACAAGGGTTTCTCCAGTATATCCCACGGGCCCATCGGGATAGGATGCCACCACTTAAATTTAGGCGGGCAGCATCGTGAGTAAAGTTAGTCGAGTAAAGATTGTCAAACCTGTCGTCAGCAAAGCCAAAAAGCCAGCGTTAACCACTAAGAAGGAAGTCGTCAAGCCTGTTGCCATCAGCAAGGCCAAGCCGTCGGCGCAAGTATCTAGTGCAAAGAAACCCCAACCTATTGTTAGTAAGACAAAAAAATCCGCGGTAGTGCCAGTTAATTCATCGGCTGAAGAACTTAATTTTCTCGCCACCAAAGCCAGTAAGAAGCCCGCCAGAAAAGTCAGCAAGCCACGCAAGGTAGCCTCAAAAAAATCTCCGCCAACCATTGTGCCAGTTGAGGAGCGCAACTTTATTGTGGGTATCGGTGCGTCAGCAGGTGGTCTGGAAGCGCTCTCTGATTTGATAGGTGCATTGCCAGATGATCTCGGGGTGCCCTATATCGTCGTGCAACATTTGTCGCCAACCCACCGCAGCATGATGGTTCCCTTATTGGCACGCGAAACTTCGATGTTGGTGAAAGATGCAGAAGACGGCGAAACGCCCCTAGCCAACGTAATCTATGTCACTCCAGCAAACTGGAACATCATCATGAAAGATGGGGTGATGCGCCTACTGGTGCCGGGTAAGACCGTCATGCCCAAGCCTTCAGCTACAGCATTGTTTAATTCTTTGGCAGAAGAAAAAGGGGAAGATGCCATTGGGGTGATTTTGTCTGGCACTGGGTCAGATGGAGCAGCAGGTATTGCGGCAATTAAAGCAGCCGGAGGATTCACCTTTGCACAAGACCCAGAAGCGGCAAAATATAGTGGCATGCCACAAGCCGCTATCAGCACCGGCTGTGTAGAGTGGGTGATGGGTTGTCGAGGAATCGCTGAAGAAATTACAGCAATTGCACGTGCTCACGGCTTAATCAATAGAACAGCAAAACAGGAAAATGCACCGGCCACGATGAAGGGCCTGCTGCAGATGGTTTATAAACAATCAAAGATAGATTTTTCTGGCTACAAAGAAGCCACTTTGTCGCGTCGTGTGGAAAGGCGGATGGCGGCGAATCGGCTGAATAACCTCGCTGCGTATTTTGATTTTTGCAAAAAAAATCCTGACGAACTGAACAAGCTTAGTAAAGATATATTAATTTCTGTAACTGCGTTTTTCCGTGATCGGAATAGTTTTGAGGGACTGCGCAAGACGCTCACGGAAATTGTTGCCGAAAAACAGCCGGGTGATGAAATTCGCATATGGGTCCCGGCATGTGCCACTGGTGAAGAAGCATTTTCGATCGGAATTCTGCTAGCCGATATTTTGGGAGGCAGGCTTAATGATTATCGAATTCAAATTTTCGCTACCGACATTGATATGGATGCAATGGCAGTGGCAAGAAAAGGAATTTATGCCGAACCCTCTCTAGCAGAGGTTAGCGCAGAAACAACCGCACGCTATTTCAGTAAAAAAGCAGATCTGTATGAAATAGCGCGACCTATTCGTGACATGGTGGTATTCGCACGGCAGGATTTGGTTCTCGATCCTCCGTTCTTACGGTTAGATTTGGTTAGCTGTCGCAATTTATTGATTTACTTTCAGCCGTTACTGCAAACAAGAGTGTTGTCCATTTTTCACTTTGCCCTCAGGCCATCAGCTTATTTGTTTTTAGGTAAATCTGAGAGCATCGTTCATCAGGATAATTTGTTTACCCCAGTTAGCAAGGAGGCGCGGATCTTTAAGCGTGTTGCAGCCAAAGATCAAATCATTCCTATTCCACTGTATTCCAGCCAAGAAGCGGGTGCCGGAGCAAATGCGAAGCCGCCAATCACCATCGCAGAACGTACACAGCGAAAGCACGAAAGTAAATTACAGAAAGCGCTCTCCGAGATTTACGCGCCGCCCAGCGTCTTGATCAATAAAGAAATGGATGTAATAGAGATACACGGTGACATGCAGGCGTTCTTGCAGTTTCCTTCGGGCAAGATGGAAACAAATTTGGCGCAACTGCTGCGCCGTGAATGGCGGACTGAGGTGCAAACGTTGGTGCATCATGCTGATCTCAAGCACACCATCGCGATGGGACGGATCAGGCCAGTCAAACATAGAGCAGGGCAGAGCATAAAAATCGAAGTGCATCCTGTCACTTCGCGTGACGATCAAAAACAATTCTTGATCAGCTTCATTTCACAAGACATACAAAAAGGGGAATTGCAGACCACAGATCAACCACTGCCAAATAGCAGTGAAATTGAAGATGAGCTAATTGCTACCCGCGAACACTTGCAAACTGTGATTGAAGAGTTGGAAACCTCCAATGAAGAGTTGCAAGCTTTGAACGAAGAAATGCAGGCAGCAAACGAGGAGTTGCAGTCATCGAACGAGGAGCTAGAGGCATCAAATGAAGAGTTGCAATCTACCAATGAAGAGCTAACCACCGTCAATGAGGAGTTGATTGTTAAGGGTGGAGAACTAAGCTTAGTGAATACCGAGCTTGAGAACTTGCAAAATAGCACTGGATTTTCGCTGGTGCTACTCGACCAGGATTTACGCTTACAACGCTACAACAAAGAGGCCGCAACATTATTTGGCTTCAGTGTGCATACTCTAGGTAAGTCAATTCCGGCGCTCTCGCTGCCGGTTGTTGAAGTGCTAGAAACTGCAAAACAGGCGATGGCCGATGGTATTAAACGCCAGCAGCAAATAAGCTTTGGCGGCAAGCATTACAACGTGATTTGCTTCCCCTACACTTCTCAAGATCAAACTCTGGGCGGCGTCATCATTACCTTCATTGATGAGACAGAATTGATCACTGCGCAGCATGACATTGCCTCTAGCCAAGATCGCTTGATCGGGGTGATGCAAAACTCGCCAATGCTAATAAGTATCAAGGATACTGCTGGTCACTATCAGTTTGTAAACACTGCCTTCGAAGCAATGTTTGATTTAGAGCAGAGCGAGGTGATCGGCAAGGCTGACACACAGTTGTTGCCCGATGAAATTGCGACTTTATTTGAAAAATTGCACTTCGACGTGTTGCATAAAAAAGTTCGAATTGAGGTAGAGGAGCGCATCACCATCGGTGAGGCTGAATATTGGTTTGATTTTATTTGTTATCCACTAAGTGATGATCAGGGTACAGTCAAAGCGGTGTGCAGCCAAATGATCAATGTGACTGGGCGCAAAGAGTTAGATGAGCAGAAAAAGTTAACGGCTACGTTTTTTGATGCGGCTAGTGAAGGAATTTTGATTACCGATGCACGGCAAAACATTATCAAAGTTAATCCTGCATTTACCAAAGTTACGGGATATGACGCATCAGATGTAATCGGACTCACTCCAAAAATGTTGGGCTCCGGGAAGCAGGATGCCAATTTTTATAAGGAAATGTGGAAAGACTTGCTTGCTCATGGCTGGTGGCAAGGGGAGCTATGGAATCGCCATAAAAATGGCAGTATCTATCTCGAATGGTTGACCATTAACTCGGTGCGAGACGAGAAGGGGGAGCTGACTAATTACATAGCCATCTTTTCTGATATCACGCTCATCAAGGCTTCCCAAGAGCGACTTGAATATATGGTTGCTCATGACGAGCTTACCTCTCTACCCAATCGCAATGAACTTAAGGGGCGCATGGCGCAGGCTTACGCACGTGCGAAACGACGTGGTGGAACATTCGCACTGATGTTTATTGATTTGGATAACTTTAAAAATGTGAATGACAATCTGGGCCACGATGCCGGAGATATGTTGTTGCAGCAAGCTGCTGAAAGACTAGGTCTGTGTGTGCGAGGTGAGGATACTGTGGCACGCATTGGTGGGGATGAGTTTAATGTGTTGCTGGAGGATGTAACCGAAACACAAATTGCAAATACTGCGCAACGAATTTTAGATCACATCTCAAAGCCCTATTTGATTAAAGATCAGCAGGTATTTGTCTCCGCTAGTATTGGAATAGCAGCCTATCCAAAAGATGCCGAGGATTTGGAAACTCTTACCAAAAACGCCGATTCAGCGATGTATCAGGCAAAAGATAAAGGTAAAGATAGTTACCAGTTTTTCACTTCTGATATGAAAGAAAAAATTGGTCATCGAGTCGCATTAGAGAATGCTTTGCATAAAGCGATTGATGCGGGTGAGTTGAATCTGGTGTATCAGCCAGAGTTCGATTTGCAAACTGGGGTGCTAATTGGTGCAGAAGCTTTATTACGCTGGAATAGTGAGTTGTATGGTGTTGTTGGCCCATCGGAGTTTATCCCAATTGCGGAAGAGTCTGATCTGATTTTAGAAATAGGCGAATGGGTTATTGAGAGAGCCGCTGAGCAGTTAGATCAATGGCGAAAAGCCGGGCAAACCTTGCCGGGAACGTTATTTGTCAATGTGGCGCCGCGACAATTAATGCGTCAGCCTTTGCTGGCCATCATCACACGACAGCTTCAGAAACATCATTTGCCACCGAACTCAATCGGTATTGAAATTACTGAACGCACGCTGATGAATAGTAGTGAGGATATCGCTCGCAAGTTACACAAGATCGAACTAGAAGATATTCCTATTGCGATAGATGATTTTGGCACGGGCTATTCGTCTTTGTCGTACCTCAAAACTTTCCCCATCACATTTCTAAAAATTCCGAATCAATTTGTGGATGGCGTTGCTGAAGATGAAAGTGATAAAGCTATTGCCACAGCTATTCACGGAGTGAGTGTTGCACTCAATTTGAAAACGATTGCGGAAGCAATCGAAACGCAGGAGCAGCTCGATGTGTTGCGCAACATCGGCTGTCATAGTGGGCAGGGCTATTTATTGGGTAGGCCAGTTGACCCCGAAACATTTGCGCATCTCTTTATAAATGGCGGAGGCCCACATGAACAATAAAATCGAGTCCACAAAAAGACCGAAGCTTAGCTCGCGCTGGGACAAATCAATCCAAGAGTCACATTTGTTAAAAACCGGAGAGAGCAAGTCTGCTGATGTGAAGGCTCAAAATGAGCAAACGATGATGAGCCGCAGGCCAACTCGCTTGAGCCTTCTGCTTATTAACAGTCAGTGAACATAGCTTAGATCCCTCAAGTACTTGCAGTCCTGATGTCGCCCAAGCCTTCGTCAAAAGCGGTACGTTGGTGAGTTGCAGGTTGCTCACCAACGAAGGTAAACACTACTTAACCAAGCTCCCCTAGCCAACAAGTCAATGCGCCAGAGATAAAAGTCATAGAATGCGCGCCGTTCGGTCACGATTGAGCGCGATTTTAGAGAAGCTAATTTGGGGAAATTAATGGCAATCAAAGCAACTGTTTTTAAAGCCAATCTGCAAATCGCAGATATGGAGCGCCACTACTACCAAGATCACATGCTGACCCTTGCTCGGCATCCGTCAGAGACAGATGAGCGCATGATGGTGCGACTGCTAGCTTTCGCCCTACATGCGCATCAATATCTCGAGTTCGGTGAAGGGATGAATGACGATAACGAGGCTGATCTGTGGCAGAAAGATTTAACCGGGGCCATTCAACTCTGGATCGATGTGGGCATTCCCGATGAAAAGCTCATTCGTAAAGCCTGTGGTCGCGCAGAGCAAGTGATCGTGTATTGCTACGGAGGGCGGGTAGCGGACATGTGGTTTGCCAAAGACAACGCACAATTTGCACGGCAAAAAAATCTTACTATTATTAACTTGCCGGTAGAAAGTACGCGTGAGTTGGCAAAGCTTTCACAGCGTACAATGAACTTGCAATGCACAATTCAGGATGAACAGGTTTGGTTAAGCGATGGTGAAAGAAGTGTACAGGTGGAGCGTGTAGTGTTGAAAGCGGCAGACGGTAAGTAGTTAGGCCGATAAAAACAGATCAAACTCTTCCGCCGGCATTGGCCTAGCGAACAAATAGCCTTGAGCAAAATCACAGCCAGCGGCAACTAAAAATTCGCGTTGCTGTTCAGTTTCCACACCTTCGGCGATGACCTTCATGCCGAGTTTGTGTGCCATAGCAATAATCGCTTCAACAATCACTTGGTCGCCGTGACTATTTACCATATTGCGCACAAACGATTGATCGACCTTAATGTAGTCGATGTCAAAACGCTGCAAATAGGACATCGCAGAATAACCGGTACCGAAGTCATCTAGCGATACTTGAATGCCGGCATCGCGATAAGCAAGCAGGGTATCTTTTACCTCATTGCGATCGTCCATGAGCAAACCTTCGGTAATCTCCATCACGATACACGCAGGCGGCAAGGAAAGTTTTTTCAACCACTCCACAATGTCCAAATTGACATTGCCAGCAATAAATTGGCGTGGAGACTTATTTACACTAATTTGAATCGATTTTAAGTGAGAAGATTTATTAAGATGCCAGCTAAGTGCTTGTAGCGCTGATTGACGGAACACCCAATCACCAATTGCATTGATCAAACCAATATCTTCCGCGAGTGGAATGAAGGTGGCTGGGCTAATCATGCCCAAGGTTGGGTGGTGCCAACGCAATAGCGCCTCTGCTTTAGTGACGTCACCGGTGCTGAGGTCTATGATTGGCTGATAATAAACTTCAAGTTGGTCAGCGCCGAGCGCGCCACGTAAATCGTTGCTGAGTTGTAGTCGCAACTGTGCGGCAACTTGCATAGAGGAGGTGAAGTAACTGAACTGATTGCGGCCTCTATGTTTTGCAACGTACATCGCCTGATCTGCATTTTTTAACAATGAGCTGATATCGCTGGCGTCGGTAGGGTAAATGGTGATGCCGATGCTGGCTGAGACGTAGGCGATGGATTGCCCGATGTGGAAAGGTTCAGCTAAAGTTTTGATAATGCTTTCAGCAATGCTCTCGAGTCGTTCGGTTTCTGTGAGGCCAGGCAAAATAACGGTGAATTCATCACCTCCCAAGCGCGCCAAGGTGTCCGATTCGCGAATGCAATGGGAGATGCGCTTTGCGGCATCTTGCAATAAGAAGTCGCCGGTTTCGTGGCCCAAGCTGTCGTTCACCTCTTTAAAATGATCAAGGTCAATAAACATTAGCGCGAGTGGCACTTTGTCACGCTCGGTTTTTTTCAACTCATGGCCTAGACGATCATAGAACAAGCGCCGATTGGGTAGGCCCGTCAAGGTATCGAAATTAGCCTGCTCCAAAATCACGGCCTCGTTTCGCTTCATTTCACTGATGTCAGAGAAAATAGCAACGCGGTGTTTTACCTGATGGTCTTCGTCATACAGGGTATTGATATTTGTCCACTGCACATAGAGCTCACGATCTTTCCGCTGATTTTCGATCTCACCTGCCCATTTGCCTGTTTCTTTGATAGACGCCCACATGGCTTTATAGAACTCGATGTTTTGTTTGCCGGAACCCAGTATTTTGGGGTCACGGCCGATGACTTCATCGGCTTCGTATTGGGTGATTTCTGTGAAAGCAGGATTAACAGTAACGATTTTGTTGTCTTCATTAGTAATGAAAATAGCATTGGGGGTACTTTGAAAAACCATGTCTGATAGACGTAGCGACTCTTCGTCTAATTTGCGCTCGATTGTAATGCTGGCCAATTTACTCATTTCTTCTATGAGTTTGACTTGCTCGTTATCAGGATCTCCTACGATGGGCAAATAAATCGAAAAGGTGCCAAGTAATTTTTTGCTAGAAGAGATAATGGGTTCACTCCAGCAGGAGGTGATATTGCTACGGAATGCCACACTCTTAAACTCTGGCTGAAACGGATGGGCTTGCAAATCATGAAGAATAACTCGCTCTCTGTTAGCAGCAGCTATGCCACACGAACAAACTTTAGAGCCAATTTCTAAATCTGCAATAGCGGTTTTGTAGGCTGCCGGCAAATTGGGTGCTGCACTAAGCTTGAGGCGATTGCCTGTGTCATCAACTTGCATAATGGCGCAGAACGTTCCGGGCTGTTCCTTCTCCACAAGGTCGATGATGGAATTTAAGATTTCGGTGGTTGATTTACCGTGAGCTAGACTTTCAAGCACCGCGCTGCGTAGCTTTTCTCGGCTTAAAGCAAGTTCGCGGGCGGTGACATCCGTAACAATCGAGTAAAGCAGATCTTTGCCACGAAAGTTAATACGTGCAGAGTGAACTTCCACATTGCGCATTGCGCCTGACGCTTGTCGATGTTTGAATTGGAAAAAATTGCTTCCGTTATTTCCCACTTGGGCAAATTTTTCTTGCAGCAACTCTGAGGGAAGTGAATTGATCTCAACCATGTTCATTGCTTTTAGTTGCGCCATGCTCCAGCCGTAAAAGGTTGCCGCAGCAGGGTTTGCATCAACAATCGCGCCGGTTTGAGGGTCAATTAGCATTTTGATGGCCGTGTTTTTTTCAAACATTGCGCGATAAAGTGCTTCATTCTCAAGCAGTAGCTTTTCATCAAGTTTGAGTTGCGCTTGTAATAAGTTAAAGCTGGTTTGTAATTGCTGAATCTCCGGGCTACCCTCCAATGGCAAATCAGAGAAGGTTTGATTGCCAATCAGTTTAGAGATACGCGCAACCGAGCGTTGCAGAGGAGATAGCTCATGGCGCAAAAACAACCAAAGTAAAGGCAACACAATCGCCAAGATAGCGGTTGCTGCTCCAATCGAGTTGTTGCGAACATGAGCGATAGCAGCAAAAGCTTGTTTAGTTGGTAGCGCGCCCACAACGATCCAGCCTGCGCTAGGTATTCGCTTTGCAGAACTAAGTTCTTCAATTCCCAATCCGTTAATGGCTATTCCGGAGCCTTCATAGCCACTGATAAAACGGTCAAGCATCAAGTTATCGCCGGTCGTGGGCAGCGGTTTGAGCGTCATGCTCCGGTCTGTCGCGGCCACAAAAATATTGTCGCGTGGAGAGGCGATGAGGTAGCTACTGGCATTGGGATGCGACTTGGCATCGAAATCGCTTAGCAAGCTACCGTCACCTAAGCTCACAATGCCGGCAAAAATACCCACGATGTGCGAATTTTTATCGAAAATCGGCACGGCAATGACCAAGCGAGGGTCTTTAATAAAACGACCCAAGCTAGGTTTGGATAATGCAGGTTTGCCCGTTGCCATAACTTGCCGATAAAACTCGAGTTCGGCGTAGTTGCCTGTTCCTCTCCCTTCAACTACTGGGTAATCTATGATGCCGCGACCTTCTTTTGAAATGACGATCGTGCCCATGGTGAACAGCTTGTAAATGGCTTTGCGTTCGATTAAAAAATTAGTGAGTTGAGAAGGGTGCGCCAACATCTCTGGCGTGATAGAAGAAGCTAACACTGCAAGAGAGTCGGTGCGCAACTTGACGGCATTTTCGATGCGTTCAGCGACGAAACTTACTTCTGAAAATTGATGGCCAGAAAGAGAAGCTTCCAACTCTTGGCGAAGATGGTGTGAAAAGTAATAGGTTAGAAGCGCGATCGAAAATAAAAAAAGCCCTAAGGTGAAAAAAGTTACCTTCAGCTTAAGGCTTATTTTTTTAAATGCGTCGAGCATAAATACAAATCATTATTATAGAGGGGGGAATGATCAGTCATTATACCGAGAGACTTGCTGTGTCAGCGTTAATTCCCTTGCGAAAATTAAGGAAATGTAGCCTTAGTGGAGTTGGCAGTCGTTCAATGGCGTAGCGTAATGCAGTGCGTGGCATGACGCTGCAATGACGCTGCAGAAAGCTCTCTAGCGTTGCCTGATCGCGTTTGCCCACTTCCCGTAACATCCAACCTACCGCTTTGTGCATGAGATCATGCTGGTCAGTGAGTAAGTGTTCAGCGATTTTTATTGTGTCTTTAAAATCGTTTTGGCGGATGAAGTGAAAGGTGGCGATGATGGCAATGCGACGCTCCCATAGTGAGTTTGATTGCGCCAATTGATAAAGTTTGTTGTGTGGTTTATCGGCCAGAAAATTACCGACAATGTGCGGCGCACTGACATCAACCAAATCCCAATTATTAATGTGTGATGTATTGGCAAGATACAGCTCATAGGCTTGCTGCTGATCGCTCATCGTGCCACGTTGGTAAAAATCAATCAGTAGAAATAATGCGAAAACTCGCTCCTCATGAAACTTGGATTTGATTAGCGCTTGAATCGTTTTAAGGGGCGTGCCACGATATTTTTTTATTAAAGCGCGTAGGGTAGGTACTTTGATGCCGAGAAAAATATCGCCCTCGCCATATTGTCCCGGCCCTGTTTTAAAAAAGCTTTGTGAAATTTTTGCGATGGCGGGGTCGGCGATGCTACGTAGATGAGTTTGAATTTTTGTCGGCATGATTATTCCAATAAAACAATAAGATGGGATTGTTGATGGTTCCGGCCAGTCGGCAAAAAACTCACACTGGCCGATTTTAAAACAAATGTCTTACGCTGCATAAAATATGACGGTATTACTTAGTCAGCGCTTGTTGGGTATAGTCGATGCCTTCACAAGCGTGCTTGAACTAATGTGATTTTTATTCGTATATGGCAAACATTCTTATTTTGTATTCCACCACTGATGGCCACACTCTGGAAATATGCCAACAACTTAGAGCCATAAATGAACAAGCTCAAAACCAGGTGAGCTTGGTTGAGTTGAAAGAAATTGAAAAAATTGACCCAGGCTCATTTGACAAGATTGTAATTGGCGCGAGCATTCGCTATGGCAAACATAGTCCACGAGTAATTGAGTTTATCGAAAAGAACCTGAGGATTTTGGAGGCTAAGCCAAACGCATTTTTTTCGGTGAACGTGGTTGCGCGCAAGCCGGAAAAAAGCACGCCTGAAACTAACCCCTATCTGAAAAAGTTTTTACGTAAGATTGCTTGGCACCCTAAAAATTTAGCGGTGTTTGCCGGCAAAATCGATTACCCAAGTTACGGTTTTTTAGATCGTCTGATGATCAGGTTTATTATGTGGATGACCCATGGCCCGACACATAGAGATGCGGTCGTCGATTTTACTGATTGGAAAAAGGTAGACGATTTTGGCCGGCTGATAGTGAAAATGTAGAGAGTGCCAAGAGGAGTGTAGTTTCTTTGAGCTCGCTTGGGCGGCGGGTTCCTTCATGAGTTAACTATTCGCAGTGAATATCACTGCAAGGTAGCATCCTCAATCAAAACGTTATACGAATAGCCAGCACCGAAATCTTTGTCAGTAGCAACAATCCCCTTCACTGTAACAACTTCGCCAACTTGAGCCTGAGCGATTGTAGTGACGAGAATGTCGTTTGAGTGAGATGCCTCATCACCCGAGCCATCGCGTAGATGAAGCCAGTTTTTACCCATAATTGCAGCGTTATATTTCACAACCTTTCCTCTAATCAGTACGGGCTTTCCTTTTAGCTGAGCACTTTTCTTAATGACTTCCTCTACTGTTGCAGCATGTTGGCCGATTGCCTTAGCAATCTTGTCGTCGATATTCGTTGCGGGTGCACTTTGGATTTGAGATGTCTTCGCACTAACAAGGGCTGGATGGGCAATGGACATGTATTTTTCAATGCCAAGGGATGAAGTTTTGGCGACGTCGGAAGATCTTAATGAACCAAATAAAACAGTTGGAAAAGTCTTCTTTAATGATTTGCTTTCAAAGTTTTTCATTGCGGTCACGTTTTCAAGGGTGACTCGTGAGCCATTTTGAATACGAGTGTTAATAATCGCAGCCCAAACATTCCCATCCTTGGTTTTGATATTTAGATAGGTGAAATTTTCTACATTGATGACTTCTTGCACGTCGCCCGTGACAGTGAGTGACGGCGATGCCGAAGGAGAGATGTGCTCAAGTCCCCAGCTGAGAATCGGCATCATTAAAATTGCGAAAGTGAGTATGGTTTTCATTGCTAAATTTCTCCAATGTGAAGGTGCTGCATACAAAACTAGTTGCTTCGTGTTTTTCGTCGTGTAGCTAAACGCCTGCTTTTTCTGCCTGCTCGTCTGCGAAATAGCTACTCCTAACCATCGGTCCGCAGGCGGCGTGGGAGAAGCCCATTGCTAGCGCGGCTTCTTCAAACATTTTGAATGTGGCTGGCTCTACGTAGCGTAATACTGGCAAGTGACCCTCTGATGGTTGCAAATATTGGCCTAGCGTGAGCATTTCGATATCATGATCGCGCATGTCGCGCAGCACTTGCAGCACTTCGTCGTCGGTTTCGCCCAAACCTAGCATCAAGCCGGATTTGGTGGTGACGTGAGGAAAGCGCGCTTTAAATTCTTTCAGCAGTTTGAGTGAGTGCGAGTAATCGGCACCTGGGCGCGCTAGCGTGTAGAGGCGTGGCACCGTTTCCAAATTGTGGTTGAGGACATCAGGCAAGCTTACGCTCATGGCGTCAAGCGCAATATTGAGGCGTCCCCGAAAATCGGGTACGAGTGTTTCTAATTTTGTCTGGGGAGAGCTAGCGCGAATCGCAGTTAAGCAATCCGAAAAATGGGTT
>JFJP01005330.1_pt1 | contig 37957 bp, 26 predicted proteins | sample 431651 | NCBI WGS metagenome assembly JFJP01 (sample SAMN02602958, study PRJNA72255) | Microbial mat metagenome, whole genome shotgun sequencing project. | biome: fresh water; feature: sink hole; material: water; isolation source: purple microbial (photo- and chemosynthetic) mats found in... | reverse complement strand
CCCCAGATCGGCAAAGACGTCTATGAAGTCCTGAGCCTGCGTGGCAGCCTGCACGCCCGCAACACGCTCGGCGGCACGGCCCCAGCCCAGGTGCGTGCGCAGCTGGAGCGACACAAGGCGAGGTTGCTCCTCGTTAAATAGCTGCCAACGCCCGCCAATAGGGCGCTGCAGTGCTTTTTCGCTTGTAACGCTACCGGCTGAATTGATCCTCAACGCCAAAGCCATCCCACCAGGAACTCCGAGGCAAGAGCAATAAACAGCAGCCGCCCGACCAGCCCGTCGAAGCAATCAACAGCGGATCTCAATAGCTGCCTGCGGACGCACACAAAGGCAAGCAGATAGAGTTGAAATTCAACCATACAATGGCTGAATTTCATCCATTTGAATGCCAATATGCATCCCAGACATATCACCCCGATGCTCGCCGACGCCTTGGCAGACACACCCGTTGTGGTGCTCAACGGTGCCCGCCAAAGCGGTAAAAGTACGTTGGTACAGGCGCTGTCGAGCGTAGACACCACACCGCGCCGCTATCTCACATTGGATGATGTGGCCGTACTCCATGCCGCCAAATCGGATCCGGCGGGGTTTATCAATGGTTTGCAAGGCCCGGTAACGCTCGACGAGGTGCAACGTGCACCGGAGCTCTTTTTGCCGATCAAGGCGGCAGTAGACCGACAGCGTCTGCCGGGTCAATTTTTGCTTACCGGCTCGGCCGATGTGATGCTGCTGCCCGGCATGGCTGACTCACTTGCTGGTCGCATGGAGGTGCTTTCGCTGTGGCCGCTTTCTTGCGCTGAACTCTTGGACAACCCGGCAGTCAACCGCGCTGATGCCCTGTTTCACGGCGATTGGAAAGCGTTGCGCATTGCGCCATGCGAACGTTCCACTTTGGTATCACATTTGCTTACCGGCGGGTTTCCCGATGCGGTGACGCGCACCAGCGAAACACGGCGTGCAGCCTGGTTTGATGCCTACGTACAGGCCATTTTGCAACGTGATGTGCGTGATCTGGCCAACCTTGAGCAACTCACAGAAATCCCCAACTTGTTGCAATTGCTGGCCACGCGTAGTGCCACATTGCTCAATTTTGCAGAGCTTTCGCGTACAGCTGGCATTGCACAAAGCACGCTCAAGCGCTACTTTGCATTGCTGGAGATGCTGTTCCTGGTGGTCCGGCTGCCATCGTGGGAGCGCAATCCCGGCAAGCGCCTGGTCAAGGCACCAAAGGTGTTTTTACCCGACAGCGGCCTGCTCTGCCATTTGATGGGAGCCACGGCAAAAGGGCTTACCGACAAGCCTGGCCTGCCCGGCAGTGCCGTGGAGACCCTGGTGCTGGCCGAGTTGCTCAAACATGTGGCGTTTTCCGGTCGACGTCTCAGTTTGTGGCACTACCGCACCCAAACCCACGTGGAGGTTGATTTCATTTTGGAAAACCGCTTAGGCCAGATCACGGGGATCGAAGTCAAAGCCAGCGCCACCGTGAATGGCAAAGACTTCAAGGGTCTGCGCCATTTGCAAGAGACCGAGGGTGCGATCTTTCAGCACGGTATTGTTTTGTATGGCGGGCGCGAGGTGGTTCCATTCGGCGACAAGTTGTGGGCGGTTCCATTGTCGTTTTGGTGGGCTGAGTAGTGGCAGGCCAATAATGCGACGCAACCCAGCTTGAAACCGTGGTGTACGCTTGCATCCTCACAGGAGGCAGATCGTGCGCCCACCCCTCATTCGAATCGGCTGCTGGTTGCTGGCCAGCGTGGCTTTGCAGGCCCATGCGTTGCAGATTGTCAGTGTCACCCCCCAAGGCGAAGTGGCGCGCGTGCGGCAAGTCGTGGCCAAACTGGACGATAGTGCTGTCAACTTTGGCGACCCCAAGGCACCTGCGCCGCTCACCCTGAGTTGCACCGATGCGCAGGCTAGCAAAGGCATCAGCCGCTGGTTGAATGACCGCACCTGGGTGTTTGACTTTGAGAACGACTTGCCGCCGGGTGTGGCCTGCACCTTGCAGCGCGTGTTGGGATTCAAATCGGCCAAAGGGGCAGATCTGACGGGCGTAAGCAGCTACCAATTCAATAGCGGGGGGCCGTTTGTGCAGAGCGTGCAACCCTATCCCGACAGCCGCATTGATGAAGACCAGTTTTTCGTGCTGCGGCTCAATGGGCCCGCCACGCCTGAGAGCGTGCAGGCCAACCTGTGGTGCGCGGTGGACGGCCTGGGCGAACGCGTGGCGGTGCGACGCATCGAAGGAGCGCAGCGCGCCGCCCTGCTCAAGGCACAGGGCTCGGCAGAGCCGGGCCGCAAGGACGGGTTGGACGTGGTGACCGTTGCCTGCAACCGCACCCTCACCGCATCGGCCAAAGTGCAACTGGTCTATGGCAAGGGAGTAAGCGCGCCAGCCGCCCCCGGCACGGCGCAAGGCATCGCCAACCAGCAGGAGCAGCGCTTTGGTTTCCAGGTGCGCGAGCCCTTCACAGCCACCTTCAGTTGCGAGCGTGAAAACGCGCAAAGTGCCTGTCTGCCGATTCGCCCGCTGCACCTGCGCTTCAACGCACCAGTGGCAGCCAAACTGCTGGCGGGCATTCGCCTGGTGTCGGGCAAAGACAGCCTCAAACCGGTGCTCGACACCGATGACTCCGACGCCACCGACGAGGACCATGTGCTGCAGGGTGTGCGCTTCAAGGGCCCGTTGCCCGAGCAGGCCACTTTCACACTTGAATTGCCGAAGGCTTTTGTGGATGCGTCAGGCCGGAATCTGCGCAATGCTGACAATTTCCCGCTCAAGGTATCCACTGGCGCGATGCCACCGCTGGCCAAGTTTGCCGCAGCGCCCTTTGGCATCGTCGAGCGTTTTGCCGAACCCAGCGGGGTGGCGCTGTTGCCGGTGACGCTGCGCAATGTGGAGCATGCCCTGGCCACACACAGCCTGCAGCCGGGCACGGTGAGCACTTTGCAGGCGGGCACGGATGCCGAGATCATCCGCTGGTTTCTCAAAGTGCAGCGCTACGACAACTTCACCGTGTCGCGCCGCGTGGCCGCGCGTGACCTCAAGGGCCCCTTGCCCAAATCGGTCAATGCAACCGACCGCAACGAGCTGCAGTCGCGCATGGTGTCGCTGTTGCAGGGCCAGCCCCAGGTGCAAACGCTCACATTGCCGCAGCCAAACACACGTTTGCCCGACGGGCCGCCCCAAGGGCAAACAGCCCCCTCGGGGGGCAGCGCAGTACGCGCAGCGACAAGCGTGGGGGCCCACAATTCTCCCCGACCGTTTGAAGTCGTGGGTATCCCGCTGCCGGCGGGTTTTCATGTGGTGGAGATTACGTCAGCGGCATTGGGGACCTCTCTGCTGGACCCACGGCATGGTCCGGGTCGTAGCATGGTGGTGCGCACCTCGGCGCTGGTGACCAACTTGGCGGTGCACTTCAAGCTCGGCCGTGAAAATTCTCTCGCCTGGGTGACAACGCTGGACAAGGGCACACCCGTACCCAACGCACAGGTCCGTGTATCAGACTGCAACGGCAAACCGGTCGGCACCGCTGCAACCAACGCACAGGGCATCGCCAGCTTGACCGGAATCTCGCCGCGTGCGCCCACCTGCACAGGCGAAGGAACCTATTCCCAGGCCTACTTTGTGAGCGCCCGCGCACCCCAGCCGGGGTTGGACGGCAAGGGCACGATAGACGACATGGCATTTACCTGGAGCGACTGGAACCGTGGCATCGAGCCCTGGCGCTTCAACCTGCCCACCGACAACGACCCGCAGGCCGACACGCGGGCACACACCATTCTGGACAGAACGCTGCTGCGCGCTGGTGAAACGGTGTCGATGAAGCATATTCTGCGCAGCGAGACCAGCCGGGGCTTTGGCCTGAGCAACACCTTGCCCGCGACCCTGATGGTGACCCACGTGGGCAGCGGCCAGCAGTTCAGCCAGCCGCTGGCCTGGCGCAAGACCGCCACCGGTGGCCAAAGTGCCGAGAGCACGTTCACCATCGCGCCGGCGGCCAAACTCGGCCTGTACCAGATCGATCTGCGGGGCACGGGCACCGAGCGCAGCTTCAGCACAGGCACGTTCCGGGTGGAAGAATTCCGGCTACCTTTGCTGGAGGGCCGTATTGGCCCGAAGGAAAAAAAGGCACTGGTCAACTCGCAAACGGTACCGGTCGATGTGCAGGTGAACTATGTTGCAGGCGGCGCAGCCGCGCATCTGCCGGTGCGCGTATCGGCGCTAGTACGCGGCAAGATGCTTCAATACCCTGACTTCTCCGAATTCAGTTTTCGCAGCCGCCGCAGCAGCCGCGAGAACCGACCGGGTAGTGAAGAAGAGGTGGACGCCACGGCCGATGCCCGCGTGGTGGCCGACAAACTGCCACTCACCCTGGACAGCACCGGCACCGGTAAAGTGACCCTGCCCAAACTACCCACCAGTGCGCAGCCACAAGACCTGGTGCTGGAGGCCACCTATGCCGACCCCAATGGCGAGCTGCAGACCTTGCGCAGCACGCAAACGCTGTGGCCTGCGGCCGTAGTCGCAGGCATCAAGACCGAGGGCTGGGTGAGCTTGTCGGGGGGCAGTAGCCAGAAGGTACGCTTCCAGGCATTGGCGCTGGACCTGGCGGGCAAACCCCAGGCCGATGCGGCGCTGGAGGTGAAAGCCACGGCCCGCATCGTCACCACCACGCGCAAGCGCATGGTGGGGGGCTTCTACACCTACGACAACAAGACCACTGTGAAGGAACTTGGCAGCGTGTGCAGCGGCAAGAGTGACAGCCGTGGTTTGTTGCTGTGTGAAACAAGTCTGGCACAAGCGGGGGAAGTGGAACTGGTGGTCACCGCCAAAGATACGCAGGGCAACGGCATCCAGGCCGCCGCGTCGGTGTATGTCACCAAGCAGGGGGAGTTGTGGTTTGGTGGCGAGAACCACGACCGCATCGATCTGCTGCCAGAGAAGAAGACCTACCAGCCAGGCGAGACCGCCAAGTTCCAGGTCCGCATGCCGTTTCGTTTTGCCACCGCATTGGTGGCGGTGGAGCGCGAGGGTGTGATGGAGACAGAAGTGGTGCAGCTCAATGGACAGGATCCGACCATTTCGCTCAAGATCAAGGATAGTTGGGGGCCTAACGTGTACGTGAGTGTGCTGGCGCTGCGCGGCCGGTTGCGCGAGGTGCCGTGGTACAGCTTTTTCACCTGGGGCTACAAGGCGCCACGGGAATGGTGGACCAGTTTCTGGTTTGAAGGCCGGGAATACGTGGCGCCCACCGCTTTGGTGGACTTGAGCAAACCGGCCTTTCGGCTGGGTGTTGCGGAAATTCGGGTGGGCACCCAGGCGCACCAGCTCGATGTGCGCGTGAAGGCGGACAAGGAGAGCTACCCGGTGCGCGGCCAGGCGAAGGTCAGCATCACCGTCAAGCTGCCCAATGGACAACCAGCGGCCAACGCCGAAGTAGCGCTGGCGGCGGTTGACCAGGCACTGCTGGAACTGATGCCCAACACCAGCTGGGATCTGCTCGATGCCATGCTGCAGCGGCGCTCGTGGGGTGTGGAGACTTCCACCGCGCAAATGGAAATCATTGGCAGGCGCCACTATGGGCGCAAGGCCGTGCCCGCGGGCGGAGGCGGCGGCAAGAGCGGAGCACGCGAATTGCTCGACACCTTGCTGCTGTGGAACCCGGCGATCAAACTCGATGCCAATGGCCAGGCCAGTGTGGTGGTGCCGTTGAATGACACGTTGACCACCTTCAAGATAGTGGCCATTGCCGATGCCTCCGCCGGCTTGTTTGGCACCGGGTCCACCAGCGTTCGCGCCACGCAAGACTTGCAAATCATCAGCGGCTTGCCGCCGCTGGTGCGCGAAGATGACCAGTTCCGCGCCCAGGTTACGCTGCGCAACACGACCAAACAGGCCATGAAGGTGGAGGTGTCGCCACGCGCGACCTTGCTGGATTTGAAGACCCAGTCTGTGGACATTCCCGCGGGCGAGGCACGCGAAGTGACATGGATGGTCACTGCACCAGCGCAACTCGCGCAGATACGCTCCGAGGCCATTCTGTGGGAGATCGAAGCCAGAGACACCCAAAGCGGTGCGCGTGACTTGCTCAAGGCACGCCAGCGTATCGTCCCCGCCGTGCCGCTGACCGTGCAACAGGCCACGCTGGTGCAGCTCGACGGTCCGTTCAACATCGACGTTGCCCCGCCCGCTGACGCCATCGCCGGCAGGGGCGGCGTGAAGATGTCGCTGCAACCCAGGCTCGCCGACGGGCTACCCGGCGTTCAGGAATGGTTTGCGAACTACCCCTTCAGTTGCCTGGAACAAAAGACCAGCAAAGCCATTGGTTTGCGTGATATCAAATTGTGGCAAGCGGTGCAGGCCCAGCTGCCCAGCTACCTCGACGCGGATGGCCTGGCGCACTACTTCCCGCCGCGTGCGGGCGACGCCAACCGGGGCAGCGACACGCTCAGCGCCTACCTGCTCAGTGCCAGCCATGAAGCGGCCAGCCTCAACCCGGCCTTTGGCCTGAGCGACGACGTACGTGCGTCCCTGGAGCGCGGCCTGATCGCCTTTGTGGAGGGACGCATTCAGCGCGATTTTTGGAGCCCCAGAAACGGCAAAGGTGGCGATCTGGATGTGCGCAAACTCTCCGCTCTGGAAGCCCTGTCACGTTACGGCAAGGCGCAGGCCCGCATGCTGGGCTCCATCACCCTTGCGCCCAACCAGTGGCCTACGCACGCCGTGATTGACTGGCTCAACATCTTGAAGCGTGTTCCCGACGTGCCCGAGCGCGACAAGCGCCTGGCAGAAGCACAACAGGTTTTGCGCGCTCGCACCAGCTACCAGGGCAGCGCATTGGTGTTCAGCACCGAGCGTGATGATGCGTGGTGGTGGCTCATGCAGGGCGGCGACAGCAACAGCGCACGCCTGGTGCTTGCCGTACTGGACGACCCCGCCTGGAAGGATGACATGGGGCGCCTGGCCAAAGGCCTGCTTGGGCGCCAGCAGCGCGGTGCCTGGAATACCACCACCGCCAACCTGTGGGGGGCACTGGCGGTGGAGAAGTTCTCCAGCAAGTTTGAAGCGGTCAAAGTGGCCGGCACCACCAAGGCAACGCTTGGTTCGCGCAGCGCTGGTGCCGACTGGGGCAAGGGCGAACGCACGAACAGTATGTTTCTGCCCTGGAGCCCGGCGACGCCCAAAGAGACTCTGGGTGTGGCCCACCAGGGTAGCGGAAAGCCCTGGCTGACACTGCAATCGCAAGCGGCCGTCGCGTTGAAGGAACCGTTCTTTGCCGGTTACCAGATCAGGAAGACCGTGCAAGCCATCGAGCAAGCCAACAAGGACCTGCCCGCTGGCAGCTACACGCGCGGTGACGTGCTGCGCATCTCGCTCGAAGTCAACGCCAGTGCGGATATGACCTGGGCCGTCATTACCGACCCGCTCCCTGGCGGTGCATTGATTCTGGGCAGCGGCCTGGGGCGCGATAGCGAAATCGCCACCCAGGGAGAGAAGCGCGAGGGCCCAGGCTGGGCCGCTTACGAGGAGCGCAGCTTCGAGTCCTACCGCAGTTACTACCCATTTTTTCCCAAAGGCGTGTCGCGCATGGAGTACACGATTCGGCTCAACAACGTCGGAACGTTTGCCGTGCCGCCCTCCCGTGTGGAAGCCATGTACGCACCCGAGATGTTCGGCGAAGCACCCAATGCCCGCGTGACGGTGGTTGCACCAAAGTGACTCACCCGAGGTCCGGTCGTCGCAAACCTGAGTCCCAAGGATTACACTTTGCCGGTATGCAACTGATATCAGTCTTCGTTGACCTGTTGCCCGACCGCAGAGACGGCGTCACGAGAGCCGTGAATCCGGCATGCTGAAGTATTTGCCGCTGATTGCCTGGGTTCCCGGCAGTGATGCCCTCTACATCGGGTTTTACGACCCGCTGCTAGTGGCGTTGTCGATCGGTATTGCGATTTTTGCATCCTACGCAGGTCTGCTGGTATCGCACCAGGTAACGAGCGCATCGCTCACTCGCACCCGCAATATTTGGGTGGTGGTAGGCGGTTTGTGTCTGGGCATCGGGATCTGGGCCATGCACTTTATTGGCATGCTTGCCTTTAGCCTGCCATGCGCGAGCAGCTATGACCCCACCGGCACCTTTCTATCCACCATACCTGCGGTGCTGGCCAGCGCGCTGGCGATCAGCATCATCGGAAAAAAAGACCTCGGATTCTCGCGCCTGGCCGTCGGCGGCCTGCTGATTGGATCTGCCATTGGCGTCATGCACTACGCTGGCATGGCGGCGATGCGGCTGGAAGGCCAGATCCGGTACAACACCTGGCTGTTCCTGCTGTCGCTCCTGGTGGCTGTCGTGCTCGCGATCGCTGCCCTGTGGATCAACTTTCGCCTGCAGGCGCTGGACGCACGCTGGCGCAAATGGTCCACCTGGATCAGCGCCTGCGTCATGGGTACGGCGGTGTCAGGCATGCATTACACCGCCATGGCCGCTACCTACTTTGTCCGCGAAGTCGGTGAGACGCCCGTTGCGGCCGGTGTGACACCCACCATCCTGGCCTCGATTGTGTTGATAGCCACCTGTTCCATCGTTGTCGTCACGATTGTTGCTACCTCCCTCGATCGATCGCGCTGGAGTTCCCTGGGTATGCCCTATCGCCTGGTTGGCGCGCTGCTGCTGGTGTGGACCACCATCGCCTGGCTGAGCTCGGGTTACTACTACGACCAGCGTGGAACCGACCTCTACCTGAAGGAACTGCAACTGGCGGACCAACAGGCGCGGGACACGGCCGAGAGCCTTGACGAGCGACTGGAAATGCTCAAGGCCATTTCCCGATTGGGAGCCTCGAATGACGATATCGCACAAGCGCTGCGCAACAGCAAAGTGCCGCCAGGCAGCAGACCGCCGCTGGAGCATTTAAACCAGTACTTGCAGCGGATGCGGCAAAATCTCGCCGTAGACGAGATCTACGTGCTCGATGCCAAGGGTACCTGCATCGCCGCGAGCAACGCCGCGTCACCAGGGAGTTTTGTTGGTCAGAATTTCGGTGATCGTGACTATTTCCTGCTCTCGCGTGCCGGTCGGCAAGGACGCCAATACGCAATGGGACGTGTGAGCAAAGTCGCCGGTCTGTACTACGCAACGCCGGTGCTGCAGAGTGGCGAGTTTCTCGGTGCAGTCGTCGTCAAACGCGATGTTGAACAGCTGCGTTACCTGGTCAACAAGTCCCATGCATTTGTTGCTGACACCAACGGGGTGGTCATCCTGGCGTCCGACAAGCATCTCGAGTTTCTCGCATTGGACACCCGGGTCAGCGACAGGCTGACGTCGACGCAACGGCAGATGCGCTACGGGCGCAGCAATTTTGAGCCACTGCTTTTCGCACCTGCGGGTAGTGCGCAGTTCCCTGCTGCGCTGCGGCTCGCCGACACGCCAAGCCTGGTGGTGCAGGGGACCAAAGAGTTGCCCGAGGATGCTGTCGCCGTCCACGTCATTCGACCCTTGCAGGACCTGGTGCGCTACCAGGCGGAACGCGGCTGGCTTTTTGCATTGATCGCAGTGTCGGGCAACATGTTCGTGCTGGCCGCAGTCGGTATCGTGTTTTACTTGCGCGAGTTGCGGCGCACCGATGACAATTTGCGCATCGCCGCGACCGCTTTTGAGTCACAGCAAGGGATGATGGTGACCAATGCCGAACATATCATCCTGCGCGTAAACAAGGCCTTTACGCAGATTACCGGCTTCAGCGCAGCAGAAGTTCTGGGTAAAACGCCTCACATGCTGCAATCGGGCCGACATGATCGAACCTTTTACGCCGGTATGGATGCCACCCTGCATGGCGTGGGTGTCTGGCAAGGTGAGGTCTGGAACCGGCGCAAAAATGGCGACATATTTCCCGAGTGGCTCACGATCAGTGCGGTGAAGGACATTGCCGGACAGGTGACCCACTATGTGGCAGCCTTTCTGGACATCACCCACCACAAATCGGCGCAGGATCAGATCAACAACCTGGCGTTTTACGACCCCCTGACCAGTCTGCCCAATCGCAGGCTCATGATGGACCGCCTCGACAAGGCGCTTGGCACGGTCTCGCGGCACCAGCGCAACAGTGCTTTGTTGTACGTGGATCTGGACAACTTCAAAACCCTCAACGACACGCTGGGCCACACCCTGGGGGACCTGCTTCTGAAGCAGGTGGCGCAGCGCCTGAGCGCCTGTGTGCGTGAGAGTGACACGATCGCACGGGTCGGTAGCGACGAGTTTGTGGTGATGCTGGAAGACTTGAGCGCCAATGTCAGGGAAGCGGCGGTGCAGGCCGAGTCTGTGAGCGAGAAGATTCTCCTGTCGCTAGCCAGCGACTATCGCCTGGAGTTCCATGATTACCGGAGTTCATCGAGCATAGGCATTACCTTATTCGGCGGTAGTGATGACGAAAAGCTGGAAGAGCCTTTGAAACGTGCGGAATTGGCCATGTTTCAGGCGAAGACGGCAGGTCGCAACACCATGCGATTCTTTGACCCCCAGATGCAGGCCGAGGTCATGCATCGTGCGGAGCTTGAGTCCGACTTGCGGATGGCTGTGCAAGACAGCCAGCTGTTGCTCTACTTCCAGGCGCAAGTCATTGGCGACGGTCGCGTCACCGGTGTTGAGGCCTTGGTGCGCTGGCAGCACCCGGTGCGGGGGCTGGTGTCGCCGGCAGAATTCATACCGCTAGCCGAGGACACCGGTCTGATTCTTCCCATCGGGCAATGGGTATTGAGTGAAGCCTGCAGCGTGCTGGCCGATTGGGCAGGGCATGCAGATCTGGGCCACCTGACGATTGCCGTCAACGTGAGCGCGCGCCAGTTTCGTCACAAGGACTTTGTGAGCCAGGTGCTGGAGGTGCTGGATGCAACCGGCGCCAATCCCAAATGCCTCAAGCTCGAACTCACCGAGAGCCTGCTGGTGGAAGATGTTGAGGACGTCATTGCCAAGATGACTGCGCTCAAGGCTCGCGGGGTGGGATTCTCGCTGGATGATTTCGGTACCGGTTACTCCTCACTCTCATACCTCAAGCGCCTGCCGCTGGACCAATTGAAGATCGACCAAGGCTTCATCCGCAATGTGCTGACCGAGCCCAATGATGCCGCCATTGCAAAGATGGTCATTGCGCTGGCTGGCAGCCTGGGCTTGACGGTGATTGCCGAAGGTGTCGAACTTGAAGCGCAGCGCGACTTTCTGGCCCGCCAGGGCTGCCACGCCTACCAAGGTTATCTGTTTAGCCGTCCGCTGCCGCTGGCGGACTTTCTGGTTTACCTGAGGCGCTAACCCGTGGCAGGGTTGCAGCGCGTGGCGACCTCCACGTTCTCGTTTTTTGCTGCGTTATTCATAGCTGCTCACGCAATACCCGTAAGCGCTAGAACCACTTTTGATGCCGTAAAGGCTGCGCACCGTTCGTCGGACGTACAGGTCACTGATGCGCGTGGCGAGTTGTTGCACCGGTTGCGCACCGATACCACCGTGCGCCGTGGCGTCTGGGTTGCGCTGGCCGACATCTCGCCGGCGCTGCGCTCGGCGCTGGTACTTTCGGAAGACAAGCGGTTTTACGAGCACAGTGGTGTCGACTGGCAGGCGGTCTCAGCAGCGGCCTGGGCCAACCTCTGGAACAAGAAGACGCGCGGCGCTTCCACCATCACCATGCAGCTCGCCGGGTTGCTCGACGCCGATCTGCAGCGTGATGCGGGTGGAAGGACCGTCGTGCAGAAGTTTGGGCAGACGGTGTCGGCGCAGCGGCTGGAAAGCAGTTGGCGCAAGGACCAGATTCTGGAGGCCTACCTCAACCTGGTGCCTTTTCGCGGTGAGCTGGTGGGCATTGATGCGCTCAGCCGCACCCTGTTTGGCAAGGCCGCCCATGGGCTGGACTATCGGGAAGCCGCTGTCACCGCCGCCCTGGTGCGTGCACCCAATGCCGCAGCGCAGCGGGTCGCGCAACGCGCCTGCCACGTGCTGACCAGCGTGCAGGGCAACAGTGCAGACTGTGAGGCGCTCGACATGTTCACCAGCGCCGCCCTGCAACGGCGCGATTACCCAGCCAGCGAGGGCATAGCACCGCATGTGGCACGCCAGGTGGCGCTCCAGGCCAAGGGCGGCAGCGTGCGCACCACACTACACGCTCCGTTACAGCGCTTTGCCATGGAAACGCTGCAGCGCCACCTGCGCGAGCTCCGGCAGCGCAACGTGGAAGATGGTGCCGTGCTGGTTCTGGACAACGCCAGCGGTGCGGTGCTGGCCTGGGTGGGCTCATCGGGCGAACTCAGCCAGGCCGGTGAGGTGGATGGCGTGAGCGCCCTGCGCCAGCCCGGCTCGACCCTGAAGCCCTTTTTGTATGCGCAGGCCCTTGCCGAGCGACGCCTCACCGCAGCCTCTCTCATCGAAGACTCGGGCACCCAGATTCAGACCGCCGGCGGCCTGTACATCCCGCAGAACTACGACCACCAGTTCAAGGGCTGGGTGTCGGTGCGCACCGCACTCGGCGCGTCACTCAACGTGCCCGCAGTGCGCACACTGGTGATGGTGACGCCCGACGCATTTCACAAGCAGCTAAGAAAACTCGGGCTGCCTTTGCTGGAAACGGGCGACTACTTCGGCTACAGCCTGGCCCTGGGCAGTGCTGAAGTTTCGTTGCTGAATCTTGCCAATGCCTACCGCACACTGGCCAATGGCGGGCGCTGGAGTACCACCACGCTGCTGCCGCGCGGCAAGACGGCGTCGCAGGCGGCGCTCGATCCGGGCGCCGCGTTCATCGTGGGCGACATCCTGAGTGATGGCATGGCGCGCGCTCGCACCTTTGGCAGCGATAGCCTGTTGGCCACCCGTTTCTGGACCGCAGTGAAAACCGGTACCAGCAAGGACATGCGCGACAACTGGGCCGTGGGGTGGTCACAGCGTTACACGGTGGGCGTATGGGTTGGCAACGCCAGCGGCGCACCAATGTGGGACGTGAGCGGCACCTCCGGCGCGGCTCCAGTCTGGGCTTCGATCATGCAGTTCCTGCACAGTGCGGTACCCAGCGCAGCGCCGAGACCACCCGCGGGGGTCGTGGCAGCCACGGTCGAGTTTGCAGCGGCGACGCAGAGCCCAGCGTTGGCCGAGGCCCGTCGCACCGAGTGGTTTCTGGCGGGTACCCAACAGCCCTCGTTTGCTATGAATTCAGAAGCGCCTCACGCATACTCAGCGGGCGCTGCAACCCAAAAAGGCTCAAAGAAAAGCGCACAGCTGCATGCACGCATCGTGGCGCCTGCCGACCGCACCATCATCGCCCTGGACCCCGATATTCCGCCAAGCCGTCAGCGCCTGAGCCTGCAGGCCAACGGTACCAACCTGCGCTGGCGGGTGGATGCCAAGCTTCTCGCGAGCGGCAACTCCGCGCAATGGCAGCCGTGGCCGGGACGGCACACGATACAGATCACAGACCCTCAAGGCCATGTGCTCGACGCGGTGCGAGTCGAAGTACGGGGTGCTGGCGTGCGCACCGTTCCACCAAAACAGGCACGGGCCGTCACTTTTTGACCTGCATCAACTTAAGCGCGAAGCGCGTCCGCTCAGTCTCTGTGCAATGCAGGTGGGCAGGTAAGATGTTTCACATCACAGACTTCAAACGAAAGAACAACCACCATGAGTCAAGCCCTCAGCGCCACCATCCGTACCGTCGCCCTGGTGGGCCACGGCGCCAGCGGTAAAACCACCCTGGTCGAAAGCCTTCTGGCTGCCACCGGCGAAATCGCCGGTCGCGGCAGTGTAGAAAAAGGCAATACCGTTTGCGACTTTGATGCGCAGGAAAAAGACCTCGGCCACTCACTGCAAACGGCCGTGGTGAGCTTCAAGACCGGCAACGCCCGGGTGCACGTGATCGACACCCCCGGATACCCCGACTTTGCCGGCCAGTCCATCGCTGCCCTCGCGGGGGTCGACACTGCACTGATCGTGGTCAATGCGCAGTCTGGTATCGAACTCTCCACCGAGCGCATGTTCACCCTGGCCGGTGAGCGTGGCCTGTGCCGCATGATCGTCATCAACAAGATTGACGCCGACAACGTGGACCTGCCCATGCTGGTCAACCAGATCCGTGAGCGTTTTGGTAACCAGTGCCTGCTGCTCGACCTGCCTACCCACAACGGCGAGGACGTCGTGGAACTGCTGGGCCATGCCGACGGCGAGAGCGACTTTGCGTCCGTGGCTGCCGCGCACCGCAGCCTGATCGACCAGATCGTCGAGGAAGACGAAAACCTAATGGCGCGCTACCTGGAAGATGGCGTGGACCCGACTCTCGAAGAACTGCACGCGCCGTTTGAAGCGGCCCTGCGCTCGGGCCACCTGATTCCCATCCTGTTTGTGTCGGCCAAGACCGGCGCTGGCGTGCCCCAGTTGCTCGACGCGCTGGACAAGCTCGCACCCAACCCTGCCGAAGGCAACCCGCCACCCTTCTACCGGGGCGAGCCCAACGAAGAACCGCAGGCCTTCCAGGCGCAGCCGGACGACGCGTTGCATGTGCTGGCCCACGTGTTCAAGGTGGTGATGGACCCGTTCATCGGTAAGCTCGGCGTCTTCCGGGTACACCAGGGCACCATTCGCAAGGACGCACAGCTGTTTGTGGGCTCGGGCAAACGCCCGTTCAAGGTGGCACACCTGTACCGCTTGCAGGGCAAGGAATATGTGGAAGTGCCGAGTCTGGTGCCGGGTGACATTGGCGCTGTGGCCAAGGTGGACGACATTGATTTCGACGCGGTGCTGCACGACTCGCACGACGAAGACAACATCCACCTGAAACCCCTGCAGTTCCCGCTGCCCATGCAGGGGCTGGCGGTGCAGACGCGCAAGAAGAGCGATGAACACCGCCTGTTTGACGTTCTGCACAAGCTCGAACTCGAAGACCCCTGCTTCAAGGTGGAGCGCCACCCCAGCACCAACGAGACTGTGATTCGCGGCTTGGGTGAGATGCACCTGCGCGCCAAGCTCGCCCGCATGCTGCAGCAGTTCAAGCTGGAGCTGGACACCAGCCCGCCGCAGATCGCCTACCGCGAGACCATCACCCAGAACGCCGAAGGGCACTGCCGCCACAAGAAACAAAGCGGTGGCGCCGGCCAGTTTGGTGAAGTGATGCTACGTATCGAACCCATGGAACGGGGCGCCGGCTTTGAGTTTGTCGACGTGGTCAAGGGCGGCGCCATTCCCGGCGTGTTCATGGCGGCGGTGGAAAAAGGGGTGCGCCAGGCCTTGGCCGATGGCGTAGTCGCAGGCTTTCCGGTGCACGACCTGAAGGTGATCGTGTTTGATGGCAAGACACACGCCGTCGATGGCAAGGACATTGCGTTTACCCAGGCGGGCCGCAAGGCAACGATGGAAGCCATCCTCAAGGCCCACCCGATTGTGCTGGAACCTATGGTCAACATCGAAGTGGTCGCGCCCGAAGCGTCCATTGGCGACCTGACCGGCGATCTGGCCAGCAAGCGCGGCCACGTCACCGGCACCACACCGCGCCCCGCCGGCACGGTCGGCATTGCCGGGCAAATTCCGCTAGCTGAACTCGACGATTACCAGGGGCGCCTCAAATCACTGACCGCAGGCCAGGGTTCCTACAGCATCGAGTTTTCGCACTATGCCCCTGTGCCGGCACAACTGCAGGCCAAGCTGATGGCAGCGCACAAGACGATCGACCCTGACGAAGAGTGACCTTGGGCGGTAGCCCTACCGCTCCCATGCTGCGGCGCATTGCCCACCTGGACATGGACGCGTTTTACGCGTCGGTCGAGTTGCTGCGCTACCCCCAACTCAAGGGCTTGCCGGTGGTCATTGGCGGCGGGCGCGCCAGCATCACGCAGGCGCTCGAGCAGTTACGCCAGCAAGCTCAGGCCGATGCACCCGATAAGGAGTGGGACGCCGCAGCACAACGCGAAGCCCTGCGCCGCATTCCCGTGGACGCCTTTGCCAAACTTGCCAACTACACCGGGCGCGGCGTCGCCACCACCGCCACCTATGCGGCGCGCCAGTTTGGCGTGGGTTCGGCCATCGGGCTGATGAAGGCCGCCAAACTCTGCCCACAGGCTATTCTGCTGCCGGTGGATTTTGACGAATACCGAAAATATTCGCGCCAGTTCAAGGCCATCATCACCGAGATCGCACCGGTGATGGAAGACCGCGGCATTGACGAGGTGTACATCGATTTCACCGAGGTGCCCGGTGGCCAGCGCGAAGGTGGCCGTGTGCTGGCCCGCCTCATCCAGAAGAGCATTTATGACGCCACCGGCCTGACCTGCTCCGTGGGCGTGGCCCCCAATAAACTGCTGGCCAAGATGGCCAGCGAGTTCAACAAGCCCAAAGGCATCTCCATCGTGATGGAAGAAGACCTGGAAGACAAAATCTGGCCGCTGGCATGTCGCAAGATCAATGGCATTGGCCCCAAGGCCGACGCCAAGTTGCAAAGCCTGGGTATTCACACGATCGGGCAACTTGCGGCCCAGGATCTGCAGTGGCTGATCGACCACTTTGGCCAGCGCACGGGAGCGTGGATGTATGAGGCTGCCCATGGTCGCGATGACCGTGCCTTGGTACTGGAGAGCGAGCCGGTATCGATCAGCCGCGAGACCTCGTTTGAGCGCGATCTGCACGCCATTCACGACAAGGCGGAGCTGGGCGCCATCTTCACCAAGTTGTGCGAGCAGGTAGCGTCGGACCTTCAGCGCAAGGGTTATGTGGGCAAGACGATTGGCATCAAGATCAAGTACCAGGACTTTCAGGCCGTCACCCGCGACCTGACGCAAGACCACTACACCGACGATGCCAAGGACATTCGGCATGCCGCGGGCCTGTGCCTCAAGCGGGCGCCGCTGACAAAGCGCCTGCGCCTGCTGGGCGTGCGCGTGGGTGCACTGTTGAAGGCAGGCGAGACCCGGGATGCACAGTCCAATCCGGCTGCAGCGCCCGCCGATGTTGCGCAAGGCGCTATCAAAATTGAACTAGTGAACGGCGAGCTGTTCTGAACCCGGATCGGCCTGAAGGCGCCACAGCGAGGTCACTTCGCGGGACCGCGCCGCATGCAACGGGTCGGTGGCATCCTGCGCCTTGCCGTGCACCGGCACAGTGTCCAGACGTCCGACGACGCACAACCCGGCGGCATCAAAAGCAGCCAGCAGGAATTCGCGGCTGCGTAAACCCAGGTGTTCGGCCAGATCCGACAGGATCAACCAGCCCTCACCCCCGGGTTCGAGGTGCGCCGCCAGGCCGTTGAGGAAACCCAGCAGCATGGCGCTGCCTTCGTCGTACACGGCGCGCTCAATCGGCGACCCGGCACGCGCGGGCAGCCAGGGGGGGTTGCACACGATCAGGCCGGCCCGTCCCGATGGGAACAGATCGGTCTGCAGCAATTGCACGGGTGCATCTGCCCGCCCGCCCACACCCAGTCGGGTCAGATTCTCCAGCGCACACGCCAGGGCTCGCGGGTCCTGGTCGGTTCCCACCACATGCGCGACGCCACGGCGTGCCAGCACGGCCGAGAGCACGCCGGTGCCCACTCCGATATCAAACGCTTTCAACGGGGTCAGCGAAGCGCCTGGCACCTGCACCACCACTGGCAACGGCGCCTTGGCAACCAGCGCCACATACTCCCCGCGCACCGGCGAAAACACACCGTAGTACGGCTGAATGCGGTTGTCAGGTGCGGCACCCAGCGCTGGCACTTCCACGCCCTTCTTGCGCCATTCGTGGGCACTGATCAAGCCCAAAAGTTCGCGCAGCGACGCCACCGAAGCGCCCTCCTCCGGCACCGCTACGCCCCAGCCTTCGCTGCAGGCCACGCGTACATCCGGGCTGCGGCGCAGCGACAGGCCGTAGTCCGCATCAAACGACAGCAGCAGCATGCCCAGCACCCGCGCGCGCTGCGACTGGGCCTGGCGGTGCAGATGAAACTCTTTAGAAGCTTTTTCGGCTGCAGCGCCTGCAGATATTGCGTGAGCAGCTCCATTTTTTGTAGCATCTCGCAGCAAAGCGTCGGGTACCGTTGGCTGTGCGCGTGCGGCCTTGCGCGGCTTTCGTGGCTTGTCGATGCGCCGCGCCATTGCCTGCAGCATCTGCCGTGCATTCTGAAAGTCACCGCGCCATAACAGGGCCGTGCCCTCGCACGCCAATCGGTACGCGGTATCGGCGGTCATGGTGTCATCGGCCAGCACCACCTTTTTGGGTGGCGCAGCCCCCCGCTCGGAGCGCCAACGGGCACTGCACTGCTTGCCGGATTCGAGCCAGTGGATGGCGGGGTATTGTTGGGTCAAGCCTGTGCAGCCTGTGCCACTGCCTCAGCGAACCATGCGTTCAAACTTTTGCCGTGCGCTGCCGCCGCAACGGCTGCGCGCTCATGCAGTTCAGCAGGCAGGCGCACCATGAGTTTGCCGGAGTAGTTCCTGCGCGGCTCCACTCCGTCCTCTCGGCACATGTCGAGGAATACTTTGAGCGATGTTTCGCCCTCGCGCTGGAGCGTCTTCACATCGGCGGCATAAAAGTCCGCGCCACCGTTGAGATCAATGAACTCGCCCCGGAACTCATTGGTTTCCGGATCAAAAGCAATTAAGGCCTTATAGCCATTGATTTCCATCACATTTTTCATGGCTTGACTCCATGTGTTTCCAACCACTTACGAATACTCTCAACCGCCGCCTTGTCAGTATCGGGAGACGGATGAGGACGGTGAAACACTCTGCGATCTGCAAACAGCTTCACACCCACACGAGACCCCTCCCGCTCGGAAACATCGCCTCCCAGTGCCATGAAAAGGGCTTCGACATCACGCCATTTGACGCTGCCCGAAACGGGGCGCGTGAAGATCAACTCTAGCGTACGCTGGTGCTTGCGTTGCATTGCGTAATGATACTACTTTTCAGTGTCGCTTTTACAGGCAGGTGCTCTCAACACAGGCAGGTGCGATTCTTTCCCAACTACTGCCGGGCCATACGCGTGTTGGCAGGCAGTGCCTGCGGGTGGCTGGTGCGAAACGGGTTGATGTCCAGGCCACCGCGGCGGGTGTAGCGGGCATAGACCGTGAGTTTGAGTGGCTTGCAGCGCGTCCAGATGTCCATGAAGATGCGCTCGACACACTGCTCGTGAAACTCATTGTGGTTGCGAAAACTCACCAGGTATTGCAGCAATCCCTCCTGCTCAATCTGGGCACCGGTGTAGCTGATCTGCACACTGCCCCAGTCCGGCTGCCCGGTCACCAGGCAGTTGCTCTTGAGCAGGTTGCTCACCAGCACTTCGGTGACCGGTGGCGCGTCGGCGGTCGCCTTGAGCAGATCTGGCGCCGGGGTGTAGCGGGTGCACTCAACGTCGAGCCGGTCCAGATTGAGGCCATCGAGCTCGTAAATCGGCTCGCGGTCAAACAGGTCTGCAGCGATGAGGCGAACGCCCACCGAAGACTGCACCACACCGCCACGCCACACCGCTTCGCTGACGTCAGCACGCAGGCGCGACAGCACTTCGGACGCATCAGCAAAGTGGGTGTTGTTGAAACTATTGAGGTAGAGCTTGAAGGACTTGCTCTCGATGATATTGACCGACTCGCAGGGCACGGTGATGTGGGCCAACGCCACCTGAGGCTTGCCACGCAGGTTCAGCCAGCTGAGCTCAAATGCGGTCCAGAGATCGGCACCAAAGAAGGGGGCGGCACCGGACACACCGATTTCGCCGCGTTTGCCGGCACGGGGAATCGGGAACAACAGGGATGCGTCGTACTGGTCGATGTACGCAGAGGCCTTGCCCAGTTGCGACTGATCGGGCGTGTTCATGCCCGGGCATCCGAGGTGCGCAGATGCGCTAGCAGCGCCTCCAGGATTTTTCCCACAGGAATGGGCGGCAGATCGTGCCCCATGCCATCCACGCCAACCAAGTGCGCGCCATAGATGCGCCGTGCCGTGTCTTCGCCACACGCGTAGGGCACCAGCGGATCGGCCTTGCCGTGTACCACCAGAGTGGGCGAGTGGATGCGCGAGAGTTCCTCGGCGCGGGTGTGGTCGGTGGCGATGGCCAGCATCTGGCGCAAGGTGCCTTCGGGGTAGACGCTGCGCTGGATCCCCTTGAGGATGCGTTCGCGCATTTCTGCCTCGGCGGTCGGGTACGCCGGGCTGCCAATGGCTTTGAACAGGCGCACATAGTGGTCGAGCTGCGCTTCGACACTCTTGTTTTGCGGCCGCGAGAGCATGAGCGCCATGATGTGGCGTTTGGCGCTGGGCAGTCCGCGCGCACCGCTGCTGCTCATGATGCTGGTCAGGCTGAAAACGCGTTTGGTCGCGGCAATGGCCACGCGCTGCGCGATCATGCCGCCCATGCTGACCCCCACCACGTGGGCTCGCTCAATTTGCAGTGTGTCCAGCACACCCAGTGCATCGGCAGCCATATCGGCCAGACTGTAAGGGGCACGCATGGGCAGACCCAGACGCACCTGCATCATGGCCCACAGCATTTTCGGCTTGCCCAGGTGTCCCAGATGCGCGCTCAGGCCGACATCACGGTTGTCCATGCGCACCACCCGGTAGCCAGCGTCGACCAGGGCCTGCACCAGCTGCGGTGGCCAGGCGATGAGTTGCATGCCCAGCCCCATGATGAGGAGCACCACTGGTTTCTCCCTGGCGGCGGGGTCTCCCTCGGCCGAGTCTTCGACCTCGATGTCAATATTGTTTGCTCTTATTTTCATAGCTGGTTACGCAGGTTGCTCGGGCGCCAAGGCCCAAAGTTGCATAGAGAAGAAATGGTCAGACTGCCTTGCGCCGAAACACCAGCCGGTCTGGGGTTGACGCGGCTGCCGTCCAGGCATAGCCCTCCGAATCAAAAGCGCGCAACTGCTCGGGCTGCATCAACCGGTGCTGTGTGGCAAAGCGCGCCATCAGGCCACGCGCGCGTTTGGCGTTGAAGCTGATGATCTTGTACTGGCCACTGCGGTACTCTTGGAACACACATTCCACCGCCGGGGTTTTGAGCACCCGGGTGTCCACCGCCTTGAAATACTCCTGCGACGCGAGGTTGACCACCACAGGGCTCACATCCTGGCGCAGCCGTTTGTTGAGGTACTCCGAGATCTGGGTACCCCAAAATGCGTAGAGATCCTTGCCCTGTGGATTGGTGAGCTGCGTGCCCATTTCCAGACGGTAGGGCTGCATCAGGTCGAGCGGCCGCAACACGCCGTACAGCCCGCTGAGCACACACACGTGGTCCTGGGCCCAGGCCAGATCTTCTGCACTCAGGCTGCGTGCATCCAAACCACCGTACACATCGCCATCAAACGCCAGCGCAGCCTGGCGGGCATTCTTCACAGTGGCCCGGGTGGACCATGCGGCGTAGCGCGCCACGTTCAGCAGGGCGAGTTTGTCGCTCAAATCCATGAGTTCGGCGACTTGCTGGGGCGACTGCTGGCGTAGCAGGTCAATCAGCGTTTTGGAATGCTTGACAAACAGTGGTGCGGAGTGCGCGCACTCAGGAGTAGGTGTTTCGTAGTCGAGCGACTTGGCGGGCGAGAGTAAGAAGAGCATGGTGCATTATCGCTATCGCCCGTGGTCAGCAGATTGTTTGAACTGCACCACATTGCCCTCGGGGTCCCAGCCGTCCAGCACAACATTGCCCCGGATATGCCAAGCCGCATCCAGGGGTTTGAGGAAACCTCCTGTGGCCTTGGCTGCCGTGCGCACCGCCTCCAGATCCGGCACCAGAAAGGCAGGCTTGAAAGGGGTGTCTTCCCGCACCTGCGGGGGCTTTGAGATCTGGATATCGGCAGCATACTTTCTGGGAATCGCGTGAATCACCAATTCAATGCCGATACCGTGCAGCAAATCATGTGATGGCGTTTCTTCCGTGGCCGTCAAGCCCAGTGTGGCCCGGTAAAACGCCGACACGCGCTTCTTGTTCTTGGCGAAGATAACAAGACCGTGGCCGGTTTCAATTGCAGCTTCTGGCATGGGCGTGGCTCCTGAAGAGGGGATGGTGCAGAAAATATTGTGCCCGCAAACGCTCCAATGCGCACAGGGCATGCGTGAGAAGCTATCAAATACGTAGCGAAACAAGTCTTCCCAAGGACGCCCGGTAAAATCGCCCACTTACTGAACCTGACGCACCATGACTGAAAACGCCACCACACCGCCTGCACAACCAGGCCTGCAATCGCTCTCCAAATCGTTCGAGCCCGCCGCACTGGAGGCGCACTGGGGTCCTGAATGGGAGAAGCGCGGTTACGGCGTGGCCGGTTACCGTGGCTCGCAGGCACCCAAGGCTGGCGAACCCGCGTTTTCGATCCAGCTGCCGCCCCCCAACGTGACCGGCACGCTGCACATGGGCCACGCGTTCAACCAGACCATCATGGACAGCCTCACGCGCTACCACCGCATGCGTGGGTTCAACACCGCATGGATTCCTGGCACCGACCACGCGGGCATCGCCACCCAAATTGTGGTGGAGCGCCAGTTGCAGGACCAGAAAGTAAGCCGCCACGACTTGGGTCGTGAAGCTTTCACCAAGAAGGTGTGGGAGTGGAAAGCCAAGAGTGGAGACACCATCACCACCCAGATGCGCCGCATGGGCGACAGCGTGGACTGGAGCCGCGAGTACTTCACCATGGACGACAAGCTATCCAAGACGGTGACCGAAACCTTTGTGCAGCTTTACGAGCAAGGCCTGATCTACCGCGGCAAACGTCTGGTGAACTGGGACCCAGTGCTGATGAGTGCCGTGAGCGACCTGGAAGTGGAGAACGAAGAGCGCAACAGCTTCATGTGGCACATCGAATACCCGTTCAGTGATGGCCCGCAAACAGCCGCAGATGGGACGCCGATGCGCGGCATGCACATTGCTACCACCCGGCCCGAGACCATGCTGGCCGACGGTGCCCTGTGCGTACACCCTGAAGATGAACGTTACTTGCACCTGGTCGGGAAAATGGTGGACTTGCCCCTGTGCAACCGCAAGATTCCCATCATCGTGGACGACTTTGTCGACCGCACGTTTGGCAGCGGCTGCGTCAAGATTACCGGCGCGCACGACTTTAACGACTATGCCTGTTCGCAACGCCACGGTCTGCCGCTGATCACCATCTTCACCCTGGACGCGAAGATCAACGACAACGGCCCTGCCGCCTACCGTGGCCTGGACCGCTACGACTGCCGCAAGGCGGTGCTGAAAGACCTGGAGGAGCAGGGATTCCTGGAAAAAGCGGTACCGCACAAGAACATGGTTCCCGTGTGCGCCCGCACCGGTCAGATCATTGAGCCGATGCTCACGGACCAATGGTTTGTCTCCATGACAAAAGCACCTGAAAGCGGCACCAGCATTGCACAAGGCGCTATCGATGCAGTAGCAAGTGGCGGGGTACGCTTTGTTCCCGAAAACTGGGTCAACACCTACAACCAGTGGATGAACAACATCCAGGACTGGTGCATCAGCCGCCAGCTCTGGTGGGGCCACCAGATTCCGGCGTGGTACGACCAAGAGGGCAACGTCTGGGTAGCACGAGACGAAGCAGAAGCAAAGCAGAATTGGTTGCGCGAAACCGAGAATGACTTGCTCTCTGCACGCAACCTCAACCAGGCTTCTGAAGTTGCCCGTTTACAAAATTTGTTGGCTGTAGGTCCACAACTGCGCCGCGATGAGGACGTACTGGACACCTGGTATTCGTCTGCATTGGTACCTTTCTCGACGATGGGATGGGCGGGGGGCGACTTCGGCGGCGATCGGGCTGGGCACGCTCTTGCTCATACTCGCTGCGCTCGCCAAATCGCTGCGAACGCACCCAGCCCGCTCACCACCGAAGCCGCAGCCGAACGCAACGCGACGACCCCAAACCCGACAGCGCTGGGGGGATCCGGGACCGATCGCGGCGATTTGGCGAGCGAAGCGAGTATGAGCAAGGGCGGTTCCGGGTCGGCCCAGAGCGACGCCAACGCCAATAAAGACCCATTGAGCGATTACGACCTCTATCTTCCAAGTTCAGTTCTGGTGACCGGCTACGACATCATCTTCTTCTGGGTCGCCCGGATGATCATGATGACCAAGCACTTCACTGGGCGCGTTCCGTTCAGGCATGTCTACATCCATGGCCTGGTGAAAGACGCACAAGGCAAGAAGATGAGCAAGTCCGAAGGCAACGTGCTCGACCCGGTGGACCTGATTGACGGCATCGAACTCGGCCCACTGCTGGCCAAACGATCTGAGGGTTTGCGCAAACCCGAGACTGCACCCCAGGTTCGCAAGAACACCGAAAAAGAATTTCCCGAGGGCATTCCTGCCTACGGGGCTGACGCCCTGCGCTTTACCTTTGCGGCATTGGCTTCCCTTGGGCGCAGCATCAACTTCGATTCCAAACGCTGTGAGGGCTACCGCAACTTCTGCAACAAGCTCTGGAACGCGACCCGCTTTGTGCTGATGAACTGCGAAGGGCAAGACTGCGGGCTCGATGAACACCAAGCCGATGCGTGCGCCACAGGAGGCTATCTGGAATTCAGCGCAGCAGACCGCTGGATTGTGTCGCTGCTGCAGAAGGTCGAAGCCGAGGTGGCCCAGGGCTTTGAAGAATACCGCCTGGACAACGTCGCCAACACCATCTACGACTTTGTCTGGAATGAGTTCTGCGACTGGTACCTGGAAATTGCCAAGGTGCAAATCCAGACCGGCAACGACGCGCAGAAACGCGCCACCCGCCGTACCCTGATTCGTGCGCTGGAAACCATTCTGCGGCTAGCACACCCCGTCATTCCTTTCATCACTGAAGAACTGTGGCAGAAAGTTGCACCCGTCGCAGGTAGATCAGGCCCATCGATCAGCATTGCCGCTTATCCGGTGAGCCAGCCAGAGCGCATTGACGAAGCGGCCATCGCGCATGTTGCCAAGCTCAAACAACTGGTGGACGCTTGTCGTAACCTGCGCGGCGAGATGAATGTGTCACCCGCCACGCGCCTGCCCCTGTTTGTGGTGGCACAGACAGCAGCAGAAAAGGAGTTCCTGCAAACCGCAGCAGCCGTCCTGCAAGCGCTAGCCAAACTTAACGAAGTAAAGATTTTTGACGACGAAGCGGCCTGGCAAGCCGCCGCACAGGCTGCGCCCGTGGCCGTGGTTGGCGATGCCCGTGTTTGCCTGCACATGGAAATCGACGTGGCGGCCGAGAAGACACGTCTGGGCAAGGAAGTCGCGCGACTGGAAGATCAGATCACAAAGGCCAATGCCAAACTGGGCAATGAAGCCTTTGTCGCCAAAGCACCGGCCGCGGTGCTGGAGCAGGAGCGCAAGCGCGTTGCAGACTTTGGTGACACACTGGCCAAGGTGCGCCAACAGTTGACCCGCCTCGGGTGAGAACAAGCCTCAGACAAAGGTCTGGGGTTGGCGTTTTGCGCAGGTTAAGGAGGAGGCCGAAGGCCGGGGGACACGGAGCTAAATGCCTGCCCCAGACCTTTGGCGCTCGAGAATATCCCGTCTAACGTCGGCGCATGAAGTGAGTGTAGGTGTCGCCCAACGTTTGCTGGTCCAACAGCTCATTGCCGGTCTGCTTGGCAAAAGCCTGGAAGTCGCGCACCGAACCGGCGTCGGTTGCGAGCACCTTGAGCACCTGGCCGCTCACCATCTCGGAGAGTGCCTTTTTGGCACGCAGGATCGGCAGGGGGCAATTCAGGCCACTGGCATCAATTTCTTTGTCAATCTGCATCTGGATTCCTTTGCTTGCCGGGATTGTAGGCGCGCCGTACCCGGCAGCCACGACACCCACTGTCTCACGCGGCTTGAGGTTTGTGAAACTCTACAAACGAAGGCGTATGCCCCCGCGAGGTTAGCCAGTCGGCCAACGCGTAGCCGGTGCCGGCGGGCCAGCACTTCACCGCATCGGGCTTAAACAACCGATAGTCCACCAACTCGGGAGACAAGCGCACGTCACCGTGGCACTGCGCATGGTAGGCAATGATGATCTGGTTCATGCGCTGAAAGTCATATACACCGATGAGCGCAAGCGCGTCGGTGGACAGCGACGTTTCCTCCCGGATTTCGCGGCGTATGCCCTCCTGCGGCGTCTCGCCAGCCTCCATGAACCCGGTGATGAGTGCGTACATCTTGCCTGGCCAGGCCGCGTTGCGTGCCAGCAATATCTGCCCCTGATATTCGATGACGGCTGCAAGCACCGGCGTGGGGTTGTTCCAATGGGTGAAGTTGCACGCGGGGCAACGCAGCCGCTCCTTGTCCCCGCCATCTTCCATCTGGCTGATCATTTCCAGTGGTGTTGCGCACTGGGGACAGAACCGGAATGCGGTTGCCGTCATGCCGGAAATACACCGGTCGACAAATAGCGGTCACCGCGGTCGCACACCACGAACACAATCGTTGCATCGCGTTCCCTTTGGGCAATCTGCTGCGCGACCCAGCAAGCGCCAGCCGCGGAAATGCCGGCGAAAATGCCCTCCTCGCGCGCCAGACGGCGGCACATCTCTTCGGCATCAGACTGGCTCACATACACCAACTCGTCCACATTGGATGCATCGTAAATTTTGGGCAGGTACTCCTGCGGCCATTTGCGGATGCCCGGAATGCGCGAACCTTCCTGGGGTTGTGCACCAATCACACGGATACCTGCGTTCTTTTTCTTGAGAAATTTGGACACACCGGTAATGGTTCCAGTCGTTCCCATGGCGCTCACAAAGTGTGTCACACGACCCTTGGTGTCTTCCCATATCTCGGGGCCGGTCGTTTCATAATGGATGCGCGGGTTGTCGGCGTTGGCAAACTGGTCGAGCACGCGGCCCTTGCCGCTGGCCTGCATCTGCGTGGCCAGGTCGCGGGCGTACTCCATGCCCCCGCTCTTGGGCGTGAGAATGAGCTCTGCACCAAAAGCCTTCATGGTCTGCACACGCTCGATGGAAAGGTCCTCGGGCATGATCAACACCATGTGGTAACCCTTGATGGCCGCAGCCATGGCCAGCGCGATACCGGTGTTGCCCGATGTGGCTTCAATCAACGTATCACCCGGCTTGATGTCGCCGCGCTCCTGTGCGCGTTGAATCATCGACAACGCGGGCCGGTCCTTCACCGACCCGGCCGGGTTATTGCCCTCCAATTTACCCAGAACAACGGTGTTGCGAAGCGCGTTCTCGTGGGCACCAATGCGCTGCAAGGCGACCAATGGGGTTTTGCCAATCGTGTCTTCAATGGATGGATATTTCATCCCTTAAATGTGCCATAATTCGCGCCTTCCCTTCTCGTCGCCCGAGTGGTGGAATTGGTAGACGCGCTGGACTCAAAATCCAGTACCGAAAGGTGTGCCGGTTCGATTCCGGCCTCGGGCACCATAGCGTTCCGCTATGAAAAGAAGAGCATGTCTGCATTGTCTTTCTCCATTTCGGTTTCACGGGTTCCACGTTTATGAACGCCACATGCATGACTAACGCACTACACCGACTTCTTGTTGCCGCGATACTCATCACCGCTTTGGTGTCGCCTGTCCATTCGGCTCCTGTGCTTGATGAGACACCGCGTGTGGCGATCATCTCTGCCTTTGGCCAGGAACTCAATCTGCTGCTGACCAAGTTGTCCGAGAGTCAGGAGCATTCAGTCAATGGTGTTACTTTCACGACTGGCAAGCTCGAGGGAAAACGTGTGGTGCTCTTTGTGTGCGGGGTCAGCATGACCAATGCCGCCATGACCACCCAACTGGCACTGGACCGCTTCAATATCACCAACATCGTCGTCAGCGGAATAGCCGGCGGTGTCAATCCGGCGCTTCAGATTGGTGACGTTACCGTGGCTGAACAATGGGGGCAATATCTGGAACTACTGATGGCCAGAGAGTCCACGCCGGGGAAGTACGCGCCACCACCATGGTTGGATGTCGTGCAACTTCCAAATTTCGGCATGATGCATCCCCGTCCGGTCGGCGTTCGAAGGGCTGCAAACAAGGATCCGCAGACCAAATTCTGGTTTCAAAGCGATCCGATGATGCTGGCGGTTGCTCGGCGCATTCAGGAGACTGCGCTTGCCCGATGTGACTCCTCGAACCAATGTCTGGAACATCATCCCAGGGTGGTCGTTGGTGGAAACGGCGTATCTGGCGCGGCGTTTGTTGATAACGCGGCATTCAGGGAGTATGTATTCAACACATTTCATGCCAACGTGCTGGATATGGAGACAGCCGCAATTGCACATGTGGCCTATAGCAATGGGGTAGGGTTCATTGCATTTCGATCCCTGAGCGATCTTGCGGGAGGCGGTGCCGGGGCCAATGAGATCGGCCTCTTTATGAAGACTGCCGCGGACAACTCCGCCAAGGTATTACTGACTTTTTTTGCCGCCTGGAAATGACCCGTTCGCACGCAGTGGATTTGAACCCTGCGGCATTGTGGACTGGTGGCTGCAAGATCCCGGTTGGTCAACCCGCTCAGGTATGCGCGCGATTCGGAACTGCCTCAGACGATCTAACGTAATGCATGCCCGACCTGCGATAAGCCTGTTGATGGCATTCCAGCGTCGCGATGAGACCGTCAATCTTCTCAAGAAACTCATCCTTGGAAATGCACGGTGACTCTGTAAACATCTTTGCAGCAACCTGTGCAATGTAGGGCATGCCGGCTTGACGAGCCCAACTCCTCACCTCGCAGTACGCCAGCAGCGCAAGCCTGCCAAGCTCGCCATTCCTGCGTGCATAGTGAAGGTCGGCGAGCAGGTCGTCGAGCCCAAGTTGAATGTCGATTGAAATACCCATAAGTGACGCAGGTTAGGCAGACCTACTGACAGACTTCTGACAAAAGAATAGGTGTCCCTGTCTACCGTTTACACCGCAGCCGTGCTTGCTGAGTAGCGCACATATAGCCCCCTGGCATGGTATCTTAGCCCCAGCGGGAGATTTCGGCTTGCCAACGCGAGTATTTACCTACCACGAATCGCCCCATATAAAAACCAGGAGACACGTATGTCCAACGGCGCCAACGCCCTGATCCGCACGCTGGTCGATGCCGGCATCACCACCTGTTTTACCAACCCCGGCACATCGGAGATGCACTTTGTCGCAGCACTCGACACGGTGCCGCAAATGCGTGCTGTGCTGGCGTTATTCGAGGGGGTGGCCACAGGGGCCGCCGACGGCTATGGGCGCATGGCAGATAAACCGGCTGCCACGCTGCTGCATCTAGGCTGCGGGTTGGGCAATGGTCTGGCCAATCTGCACAATGCGCGCAAAGGGCGCGTGCCCATCCTGAACATCGTGGGCGACCACGCCACCCACCACGTCCAATACGACGCGCAGTTGCAGTCGGACATCGAAACCGTGGCGCGCAATGTGTCACCCTGGGTGAGAACGTCGAAGAACACACAGGACTTGTGCAAGGACGCTGCCGAGGCGATTGGCGCATGCCTGGGCCCGCCCGGGCAGGTTGCCACATTGATTCTGCCAGCAGACGTGTCATGGAGCGAAGGTGGCGTACCGGCAGTGCTACCTCCCGCCCCGACACCTGCTACAGCCGATGACGCTGCGGTAGCCGCCATTGCACGAGCCCTGCAGAGCAATGGCAAAAAGGCCTTCCTGCTGGGCGGTCGCGCCTTGCGTGCCCCGGCGCTGATGGCGGTGGCCCGCATTGCCGCACACACCGGCGCCAAGCTGTTTGCCGAAGTTTTCCCCACCCGCATCGAGCGCGGCGCCGGGCTGCCGCCGGTCGAGCGCATTGCCTACTTGGCTGAACTGGCCTCTGTGCAACTGGCCGGGCTGGATCACCTGATCCTGGTGGATGCCAAAGCGCCTGTGTCATTCTTTGCCTACCCTGGCAAGAAAAGTTACCTGGTACCCGATGGCTGCCAGTTGCACACGCTGGCAACCTACTCGCAGGATGTATTTGGCAGCCTGGAAAAGTTGTCCGGGGCTGTAGGTGCGCAGCAGACGACACCGGTGCTGCAGGCGGCGAAACGCCCGGGTCGACCGCGCGGAAAATTCACAGCGGACAAGGTCTGCAAGGCCATCGGGCAATTGATGCCAGACCATGCGATCATCGTCGATGAAGCGCAAACCTCGGGCATCATGCTGCCCATGTACACCGCCGGTGCTCCGGCACACGACGTGATCACGCTCACGGGTGGCGCCATCGGCCAGGGTCTGCCCAATGCGGTTGGCGCGGCATTAGCCTGCCCCGATCGCAAGGTGATCGCATTGGCAGGCGACGGCTCCGCGATGTACACCATTCAGGCGTTGTGGACCATGGCGCGGGAAAAGCTGGACGTGGTGTCTATCGTCTTCAACAACCGCTCCTACGCCATTCTGAACGTGGAGCTGCAGCGCGTGGGAGCGCTCGGTGCTGGCGACAAAGCCAAAGCGCAGCTGGATCTGAAAACACCGCCGCTTGATTTTGTGCGCATGGGAGAAAGCATGGGGGTGGCGTCCAGGCGCGCATCCACCACCGAGGAGTTTCTGACGGCGTTCGAACATGCATTGCGCACTCCGGGACCCCACCTCATCGAAGCGATCGTCCCGCCAACTCTGGCTGGGCTCAAACTGCGCGTGTTGCCGCATCTTCTGGAGTCGCTGGCCAATCTGCCACCAACGATCGCACGCGCCCTCAAACGCAAGATTGCACCCTGACACCAAAGGACACTGAGATGGGAAAAACCCTCGACATCGTTGCCGCAACCGCATCGGACTACCGGGCACGCGCTGAACGCCGCCTGCCGCGGTTTCTGTTTGACTACATCGATGGTGGTGCCAATGACGAGGTGACTCTGGCAGCCAACACGACAGACTTCAGCAAGATACGACTCAAGCAACGCGTGCTGCGCGATGTATCCCTTATCGATACGTCGACACGACTGGCTGCAGAACAGGTCCGCATGCCCATGGCGCTGGCGCCCATCGGACTGGCGGGCATGATGTCCCGCCGGGGGGAAGCGCAGGCAGTACGAGTTGCCAACAATGCAGGGATTCCATTTACCCTGTCGACCGTGGGCATCTGCTCATTGTCCGAAGTGAAAGACGCTTCGAACAAGCCTTTCTGGTTTCAGCTCTACATGATGCGCGACCGCGAAGCCGTCAAGTCGCTGCTGCAGCGTGCTCTGGCGGCGGGATGTGGGACGTTGGTCTTTACGGTGGACTTGCCAGTGACCGGAATGCGCCACCGCGATACCCGCAATGGGATGTTGACCAACTCGCTCGTGGGCAAAGTGGGAAAGGTGCGGCAACTGGTGGTTCGCCCGGGCTGGCTCAAGGACGTCGCTTTGGGTGGCAAGCCCCACACCTTTGGCAGTCTCGCGGCACTGGTTCCCGATGCCACGAACCTCAACGCGTTCAGAGCCTGGATCGACGCTCAGTTCGACCCTTCGGTGACGTGGTCCGACATCGAGTGGCTGCGCAGCATTTGGCCCGGAAAACTGCTAATCAAGGGCATTCTGGAAGTCGATGACGCGATATCTGCCGCTGGCATTGGGGCCGACGGCGTCATTGTTTCCAACCATGGTGGCAGGCAGTTGGACTGTGTTGCGTCCACCATCGCTAAGCTGCCGGCCATTGCAGCCACGGTGGGCGCCAAACTCGAGGTGCTCGTTGATGGTGGTGTGCGCTCCGGGGTTGATGTTTTCAAGGCCGTCGCTCTGGGTGCCAATGGCGTTCTCATCGGCAGGCCATGGATTTGGGCACTGGCAGGCGGCGGTTCTTCGGGCCTGACTGATTTGCTCGCCACCTTCCAGCGCGAGTTTGAAGTGACCATGGCATTAACCGGTGTCACACGGGTCAGTGATATCAGCGCGGAACTCATCGACTCGGCGGGTTAAGTCCGTTCTCGATCGATGCGCTGCGGCCGAAAAGGTTGATAAAGGTCAAACGTACCGGCTTTATGCCCTCACATAATCGCGACCATTCTGCGTTTGACACAAGGACAGTCCTGCCATGAACCCCACTGAGTTCGGAATCGAAACACTGTTGGAGCGGCACGGTCGTGCCCCTGACCGCTTGGTACAACTCCTTCGGGATATCCAGGCGCAACAAACCTGGCTGTCGCGTGACACGCTGAGTGTGGTGGCAAAAGCGTTGCAACTTCCATTGGCACATGTAGAGGGCGTCGCGGGCTTCTACCGCTTCTTCCATCAGCAGCCCATTGGGCAATACCGTGTATTGTTCAGCGACAACATTACCGACCGCATGCTGGGAAGCGAGGAAATGCAGCGTCATCTGCGCCACTTGCTCAAACTAGAGCCCAACAAAATGCGCGCCGATGGCCGCGTCAGCGTGTCGACCACCTCTTGCACCGGCATGTGTGACCAGGGGCCGGCTGCACTGATCAATCATCACCGCGTGGTGACCCGATTGACACCGGGGCGCATTGAACACATGGCTGCCTTGATCGAGGGGCAGGTCCCTGTGCACCAGTGGCCTGCTGAGTGGTCACGGGTCGACAATCAAATTCGACTGGCCAACGTCAAATTGGGCGAGCAACCTGTACCGGGCCAAGCTATCGCTGCAGCGGTTGCACGAGGGCCGCAGGCTATGCTGGACGATTTGAAACGTTCCAAGCTGCGAGGACGTGGTGGTGCAGGTTACGCGACGGGAACCAAGTGGCAACTGTGTCGGAATGCCAGAGGCACCACCCATTACGTCGTGTGCAACGCGGACGAGGGTGAGCCCGGTACGTTCAAGGACCGCGTGCTCCTGACCAGTTATGCAGACACCATCTTCGAGGGCATGACCATCGCAGCCTACGTAATTGGTGCGCGCAAAGGCCTTGTGTATCTCCGGGGTGAGTACGGGTACTTGCTGGAGTCGCTGGAAGCAACTTTACAACGTCGACGTGAACTGGGTCTGCTGGGTAGCGCCATTCAGTCTGTGCCGGGTTTTGACTTTGACATCGAAATTCACGTTGGTGCCGGTGCCTATGTGTGCGGCGAAGAGTCCGCCCTTATCGAGTCCCTGGAAGGCAAGCGTGGCACTCCGCGCATCCGCCCGCCGTTCCCGGTGGAGAGTGGTTATTTGGGCCAGCCCACCACAGTGAACAACGTAGAGACCTTTTGCGCAGCCACGCATGTGGCAGTGCACGGAGGCGAGTGGTGGGCCAGCATTGGTACCCGGAGTTCCACCGGCACCAAGATCCATTCCATATCGGGCGACTGCGAACGTCCCGGCCTGTACGAGTATCCATTTGGAACCCGCATTGGTCGTATTCTGGAAGACTGCGGTGCCACCAATGTGCAGGCCGTACAGGTGGGCGGGCCATCAGGCGTTTGTCTGTCGGCGTCCGAGTTCAGCAGGCGCATGGGTTTTGAAGATGTGCACACGGCAGGCGCGTTCATGGTGTTTGACCGCAGCAGGGACATGTTTGAGGTGGCACACAATTTTGCCCAGTTTTTTGCGCATGAGAGTTGCGGCTTTTGTACCCCGTGCCGGGTGGGCACCGAGCTTGTCGTGCGCCGAATGGACAAGCTCAAGAAAGGGTATGGCTCCAGTGCGGATGTTCAGATACTGTACGAACTGGACAAGTTGATGCATGGCGCGACGCACTGCGGTCTGGGAGCGACTGCCTGCAACTCACTGCGTGACACGATCGCCAAGTTCCGGCCTTCGTTCGAGCAGCATATGAAGTCGCTGCACTTCGCACCTGGATTTGACATGGACGCAGAGTTGTCACAGGCGCGGCTCGCAACCGGACGCGACGATAGTGGCGCCCATCTGGAGACACTGGCATGACCGACCACACCCGTATTGATGCACTGAACCCTGGCACCTTCTCACTGGACGGAGACGAGGTCGAATTCGGTCCTGGCGAGTCAATTCTGCAAGCCGCCACCCGCGCGGGCTACTACATTCCCCACTTGTGCTGGCATCCGGATTTCGGTGCCAAGGGGTCTTGTCGGTTGTGCACTGTACGCATCAATGGCCGCATTGGTGCAGCCTGCGCCGTGCAGGCAGCGTCCGGGCAGGAAGTAGAAAGCAACACCGACGACCTGAACGCGCAACGCAAAATCTTGCTGCAGATGATTTTCATCGAAGGCAACCACTTTTGCCCGTCCTGCGAAAAGAGCGGTAACTGCCGTTTGCAGGCCACGGCGTATGACATGGGCATGGAGGGGCCTCATTTTGAAGAGTTCTACCCGCACCGCAGGGTCGATGCCAGTCACCCCGATTTGCTGCTCGATCTGAACCGCTGCATTCTGTGTTCATTGTGCGTACGTGCCAGCAAGGACATTGATCACAAAGAGGTGTTTGCCATTGGGGGCCACGGTATCAACACACACCTTCTTATCAATAGCCCCAGCGGTCAAATGGGAGACAGTGCACTTGCCGCGACCGACCGTGCCGCCAACGTCTGCCCGGTGGGCGCCATCCTGCACAAACGGCAGGGATTTGCGATCCCGATTGGCAAACGGCAATTCGATGAAAAACCGGTGTCCGAGCAACTGGATGAAAGACATTCATGAACCCTGCATTGAAACCTGGCGCAGCTCCCTATCTTGCTGCGCGTGCGCCGCGCAAGCTGAAACTCGCCACCGTGTCGCTAGCCGGTTGCTTTGGCTGCCACATGTCATTTCTGGACATCGATGAGCGCCTGCTGGAACTAATCGAACTGGTCGAGTTTGACCGTTCGCCACTCACGGACATCAAACAGATTGGTCGCTGTGATATTGGCTTGATTGAGGGCGGCCTATGTAACGCGGAGAACGTGCATGTGCTACGCGAGTTTCGAGCCAACTGCAAAACCCTGATTGCCATGGGCGCCTGCGCAGTAAACGGTGGCCTGCCTGCGCAACGCAACCAGCGCGATGTTGGCATCATGATGCGGGACGTCTACTGCCACCAGGTGGGCGGCACACTTGGCAACCAGATACCCAACGATCCCGAATTGCCCCTTCCCTTGAATCAGGTGCATCCTATTCACGAAGTGGTACATGTTGACTATTTCTTGCCAGGCTGCCCACCTTCGGGTGATGCCATCTGGACCTTTCTCACCGAGTTGCTGGCGGGACGCACTCCCGAGCTGGGACACGGTCTGATTCACTACGACTGAGGAACTTGCATGAGCTTTGATCTGGAAACTGCAGCCAACCCGCAAGATCAAGTTACTCTGCTGCTGGACAAGGAAAACCGCGTCCAGCAGGCGCGCTTGCACATCGTGGAGTTTCGAGGGTTCGAGAAGTTCATCGAAGGGCGCCCGTACTGGGAGGTGCCGGTCATGGTGCAGAGACTCTGCGGCATTTGTCCGGTATCACACCACCTGGCAGCATCCAAGGCCTTTGATCGCGTGATTGGTGCCACCCCCATCACGGCCAGCGCCGAGGCAGTGCGTCGACTCATGCACTACGGACAAATGCTGCAGTCGCATGCACTGCATTTCTTTCACCTTTCATCGCCTGATCTGCTGTTCGGATTTGATTCCGCGGTGGCAGAACGCAACATTGTGGGCGTGGCAAAAGCGTATCCCGAAATCGCCAAGAAGGGCATCCTGCTGCGCAAATACGGGCAGGAGATCATTCGCATCACATCGGGCAAGCGGGTCCATGGCACAGGCGCGGTTCCCGGTGGCATCAACAAATTGGTGACTGCTGCAGAGCGCGACAAGTTGCGTGAGGAATTGCCCGTGATGCTCGAGTGGGCGCAGGAGTCAGTGGACATTGCAAAACAGTTGCATGGTCAGAACGCTCCGCTATACACAGAATTTGGCAGCTTCCGTTCGAACCTCCTTTCGCTGGTGCGCGCGGATGGTGCGATGGATCTGTACGACGGCGTGTTGCGCGTTCGGGATGCCAACGGCAAAGTCCTGTTTGACGGCGTGAATGACCAGGACTATCTGGAATTGATCGAAGAGGAAGTGCGGTCCTGGAGCTACATGAAGTTTCCCCACTTGCGAGGCCTCGGTCGTGAGCTTGGCTGGTACCGTGTAGGCCCACTGGCCCGTGTACAGAATTGCGACTTCATTCCGAGTCCGCAGGCTGAAGTGGAGCGGCAGGCGTTTGTCGCATGGGGTCAGGGTGAGCTGGTGCATGCGTCCCTGGCTTACCATTGGGCCCGCATGATAGAGATGCTGCACTCCGTGGAGGTCATCGGACAATTGCTCGACGATCCGGCATTGCTCAGCGGTGACTTGCTGACCACGGGCAAGCGGCAGCGTAGCGGCGTAGGCATTATCGAAGCGCCGCGCGGCACACTGATCCATGATTACACGGTAGGCGACGATGACCTGGTCACGCACTGCAATCTGATCGTCTCCACTACGCACAACAATCAGGCCATGAACGAAGCCGTGCGCTCAGTGGCACGCGACTACCTGAGTGGGCATGAGATTACCGAAGGCCTTCTGAACCATATCGAAGTGGCGATCCGTGCGTACGACCCCTGCCTGTCCTGTGCCACGCATGCGCTGGGCAAGATGCCTCTGGAAGTCACGCTGCTTTCCGCGGATGGCTCGGTGGTTGATCAGGTACTGAAGTCACCTGAGCATGGTTTGACGCGACCGTCCGGGGCAGTGAACGCGGCGCTGTGCTAGCGACAGGAACCCGCCCCCCAATTCTGGTGCTGGGCTGGGGAAATCTCAGCCGCGGCGATGATGCGCTGGGGCCGTTACTCATCGCCGGATTGCACAAAGCCTTGGGCGACGCGGCCCATGGTCTGGTGGAGTTTCAGGAAGATTTCCAGCTACAGATCGAGCACGCCGTGGATCTCGTGGACCGCCAGCATGTTCTTTTGGTTGATGCCAGCGTCAGTTGCATTGCGCCGTTTGAGGCACGCACTTTGCTGCCCCTGCGCGATGCCAGCTACACCAGCCACGCCCTTTCACCCGATACTTTGCTCCAGGTTTTTCTGGATTTCCAGGGTGCCGCGCCACCACCCACCACCCTGCTCGCCATTCGCGGAGAATCTTTCGAATTGGGCGCGTCGATGGGTGACGCAGCGTCACGCAATCTGCAGCAGGCACTGGAGTGGGCTGTTTTGTGGGTACAGGAGCGTCAGGGCGATCGGGTAAACCTTGCCACAACACGCGCATCGTCATCCAGCAACACCAATTGAGCATCGCCCTCGAAACGCAACGCGCGGGCTCGCTCCAACACCTTGAAAAACTTGTCCTCCTGACCACCAGGCATCGTCATGCAAGGCTTGCCCACGGGCGTGAGGTTGGAAAACCGCAATTTGGCACCTTGTGGACTGGCCAGAGCGGAGAAACCAATACATCCTGCGCTGCCCTCAACACTGTCAAGCTGAAGCCAGCGCAAAGCCGGTTTGGGAGCGATGACTTCGACCAATCCGTCCACGGCGAACGCGATCCATTGCCCCCCAATCAGGGTCGGCGTCGATTGCACCGGAGATGGCACTGACGGATGCGGCGGTGCGCTCTTTTCCAAGAAAGAACATGCCGCCACAAGCGCCACGAGAGAAATGGTGAAAAATCGAAGGCTACGCATCACAATTCAATCAAATACTGGAGCTGACACAAAAGGCTTGCCAGCCTGATCCTTTGCCGACAACTGCGGGGCCACCGGCAGTGCAGGCCAGACAACTCCAATCGAGGGATCATTCCACGCGATGCACTGCTCGTGCTCAGGCGCGTAGTAATCGGTCGTTTTGTAGAGAAATTCAGCAGCCTCGGATAAAACAACGAATCCGTGCGCGAAACCCGGGGGCACCCACATCTGTAATTTGTTCTCTGCCGAAAGCAACACCCCTACCCACTTGCCGAAGGTTGGCGAGCTGCGGCGTACATCCACTGCCACATCAAAGACCTCACCGGCGGCTACACGCACCAGTTTGCCCTGCGGTTGGCGTATCTGGTAATGCAAACCACGCAGCACGCCTTGTTGGGAGCGCGAGTGGTTGTCCTGCACAAAATTGACGTCAAGCCCCGTCGCTGTGGCGAATGCGCGCTGATTAAAGCTCTCAAAAAAGAAGCCGCGAACGTCGCCGAACACACGCGGCTCGATCAGCAGCACATCAGGAATTGCGGTAGGAGTAACTTTCATGCCAGTTTGCCCTCACCGAG
>JFJP01037821.1_pt1 | contig 38000 bp, 29 predicted proteins | sample 431651 | NCBI WGS metagenome assembly JFJP01 (sample SAMN02602958, study PRJNA72255) | Microbial mat metagenome, whole genome shotgun sequencing project. | biome: fresh water; feature: sink hole; material: water; isolation source: purple microbial (photo- and chemosynthetic) mats found in... | reverse complement strand
AATATCGGAGCATTTGATGCTAATATCAAATTATCAATGGACCGGGCAGCAGCAGTTGTTAATGCTCTCGTGACACAACATTCTGTGGAAGCTGCCAGATTAAAAGCTTTTGGCGACGGACCAACAGCACCGGTTGCAACTAATGAAAATGAAGAGGGCAGAGCCATGAACCGCCGTGTGGAATTGGTGAAACAATAGATCAAATTATATCTGAAACTTAAACTGCAATAAAATTTCATTAAAATCATAAAAATCCGTAAGATCAACGTCTTGCGGGTTTTATTTTTTTGAGGTTGTTTCCAGGTCAGATCAGGTACTTTGGAATGTATTCAGAGTCAGTATCTGCCATGAATCGTTTTCCCTGACCTTCAGTATAAACAGATATGTCTTTTTATCAGCTGCTTCCACCATTTTTTTGTTTTTGCTGTAACAGAATCTATGTTGGGTTTTGTATCTAAATATGACTTAAATTTGTAGAAAGCACATATTGTTTAATGAAAGGCCTGTTAACACCAACGCTATTTATTATCAATTCGAAAATCTATCAGTATTTTCTGTCGGTATGTTTTGTTGGACTGACTATCTTTTTTTGCAGTCTGTTTTCAACCCCCCAGAGCTACCATATTGTTTCGTTAATCCTCCTTTTTGTCGTCGCCCTGCTGGCAGTGTTCCTTGGCATTGGCCCTGTTCTGCTTGCTTCAACCTTAAGCTCAATTGCATGGAATTATTTTTTTATTCCTCCGTTTCATACTTTTCACATTGCAAAGACTGAAGATAAGCTCATGTTTGGGTCATTTTTTATTATTGCTCTGTTGAACGGGGTATTAACTAACAGAATACGCAGGCAGGAAATCATGGTCAGAGAGAGAGAAGACCAGACCAATGCACTGTTCCAGCTTACAGGCGAACTCTCTAAGTCAAGCGGGATAGAAAAAGTGCTCGAAGTTGCGAAAAATGATTTCAAAAAGCATTTTAATGCTGATTCCTGCTTTATAATTCAGGATGGGAACAACAGGCTTGAGACTTCTCCCCGGTTGCAAAATGAAGATATCTTTTCAAAGCTTGATCTTAAACTTGTTGAATGGGTTTTCAGTAATTCCAGAAAAGCAGGCAGGTTCACCGACACTTTTCCAGATGCTGAACTTACGTACTATCCGTTGACAGGTACACGACTAAACCCCGGGGTTATCGCAATTAATCTTGATAAATCAGTCTACCGGGGAAAGGATATTTTCTGGAACACCTATTTTACTCAGATCTCCAATGCTCTGGAACGCGAATTCCTTGGTGAATTTGCTCTTAAAGCCCGTATTCTGGATGAATCGGATAAATTATACAAGACTTTGTTCAACCTTATCTCCCATGAGTTCAGAATACCTATTGCTACTATTATGGGAGCTTCAGATACTCTTTTAATGACTCATACCTCTGAAAAGAACAGGGAGGAATTATTTAATGAGATATTTAAAGCTTCAGCTCGTCTTAATCATTTGATTGAGAATTTGTTAAACATGTCCAGGCTCGAGAGTGGCAAGATCTCAATCCGTCCCGACTGGTGCGATTTAAATGATCTTGTAAACAAAGTAGTCCGGAATCTCAAGCAGGAACTGGAACAATTTCATCTCATCACGATAATCCCCGAGGATATGCCCCTGGTCAGACTAGATTTTGGACTGATGGAGCAGGTCTTGCATAACCTTCTGTTAAATTCATGCCAGTATGCTCCTGCCTCTTCAGAGATCAGGCTGGAGGCTTCTTATCGTAACGGTTCCTTTATATTGCAGATTACCGACGGGGGTCCGGGTTTTTCAGAAGATGCACTGCTAAGAGTGTTTGATAAATTCTTCAGAGTTGATGATTCAAAAGCCGGTGGTCTGGGTCTTGGTTTGTCAATTGTTAAAGGGCTCGTTGAGTCGCATAAAGGGATGGTGAAGGTTGAGAATCTGCAGGGAGCAGGTACAAAATTTACAATAGAAATACCTTCGGATATACCTGATATGAAAGAAATACATTTTGAATAATGAACGAAAATGAGAACATCCTGATTATTGATGACGAAGTGCAAATCCGTCGCCTTTTGGAGATTTCACTCTCTGCACATGATTATAATACATTCTTTGCAGTGAATGGGAAGGAAGGTTTGATAGCCGCCGCAACTCATAATCCGGCTTTGATCATTCTCGACCTTGGTTTACCTGATATTGACGGACTTGATCTATTGATAAAGCTCAGGGAGTGGTTTACCAAACCTATCATTGTTTTATCTGTTAGAAATTCTGAAGATGATATTATCAGCGCTCTCGACAACGGGGCAAACGATTATCTGACAAAGCCTTTCAGAAGCGGGGAGCTGATAGCAAGGATTCGTGCTGCAACAAGATTAAGTGATGAAAAAAAAGACAATCCCGTTATCGAAATAGGATCGCTATACATCGATATGATAAAGCATGTTGTTCGTAAAAATGGTGAAATAAAAAAACTTACCACTACAGAATTTTCTCTGCTGGCCCTTCTGGCCAAAAATTATGGACGGGTTCTTACTCATCAGTTTATATTGAAGGAAGTCTGGGGTTTTGGTTACCAGGAGCAGACCCAGTATCTCAGGGTTTTCATTGCTCAGCTAAGAAAAAAAATTGAGGATAATCCCTCCAGCCCGGTTATGTTGATCACCGAATCGGGTATTGGATACAGGTTTGGGAATTAGTCTGTTGCTATACATATTTACAAAACTTCTTCATAACAGGCGAATCACTTCAAGGCTTCTTTATAAAATCTTTATACGCTTGAGGGTAATCTTTACTTTTCGCTTATAAATTCCACTGCACTTTTGCCCACTCGAAAACAGGGTGAGGGAAATGAAGCTGATAAACCCATTAATTGTTCTGAGGATAATAAGTACAATACTGCTGATTGAGTCAATATCATATCTGCCATGTTTAGTTGTATCAATAATTTATAAAGAATCTCTGTCACCTTTCCTTTGGGCCATGGTAATTACAGGTTTCTTTTATCTTGTTCTCCGCCTGTTAAGCAGAAATGCAAACACTGATAAAATCAGTACCAGAGACACTTTTTTAATTGTAACAATAGTATGGATCTTATTTTCCCTGTTCGGCTCTCTTCCTTATCTTATTAGTAATACTATTCCTTCTTTCGTTGATGCTTTTTTTGAATCTGCGTCAGGATTTACAACAACAGGCGCTTCCATTCTCAAAGAGGTTGAGACTCTGCCCTATTCAATACTCTTCTGGAGGAGTTTAACTCACTGGATCGGAGGAATCGGAATAATTGTACTTGTAATTCTTATTCTTCCTACACTTAATGTCACCGGATACCAGCTTTTCAGTCTTGAATCCTCGATGAAAGAAAAGATCCACCCCAAAGCCAAAGGTGTCGGATTCAGGATTATGCTGATCTATGTAAGTCTTACTGCACTTGAAGTATTGTTACTTGTTGCTGGTGATATGAATTTATTCGATAGCATCTGTCATTCATTCGGTACTGTTGCGACAGGAGGCTTCTCTACAAAAAACACCAGCCTGATGTATTATTCTGCTTACAGCCAGTATATAGTAATGATTTTCATGCTGCTGGCAGGAGTGAGCCAGGTGATTTATTACTATTTGGTGAAGTTTAATTTCAGGAAAGTTAAACAGAATGAAGAACTGTGGTTCTATCTGACTGTAATAATATTGACAGGAACACTAGCTGTAAGTTTCCTGCTGGTAAGCACTACAAAACCTCTGGAAGTGGCATTCAGAGAAGGCTACTTCCAGGTAATTTCAATAATAACCTGCACCGGATTTGCCTCTGAAGATTTTCTTTTTTGGCCCTCAGCTGGCATTACGCTTCTCTTTCTGCTGATGTTTTCAGGAGGAAGCACAGGATCAACAAGCGGAGGAATAAAAATGGGAAGACATCTGATCGTTCTAAAAAATATTAAAAGAGTTTTTATCCGCCTGAGCCACCCAAATGCAATTGTTACAGTTAAGCTGAACGGCAAAAGTGTCGAAGAGCGTACGAATGTTTCTATTCTCTCATTCATAATGCTCTATCTCTTTCTATTCTTAGTCGGAACAGTGCTGCTGGTTGCAAATGGTTCCGATACGGTCACCTCAGCCAGCTCTGTTGCCACTTGTATAGCAGGCATTGGTCCGGGACTGGGTACAGTCGGACCAATGAGCAACTTTTCAGAAATGCCTGCCATGAGCAAAATAATCCTAAGTCTTATAATGATTATTGGACGATTGGAAATTATTACAGTATTTACACTCTTCTCGGGGTCGTTCTGGAAGCTTTGATTTAAGTATAAAAAAAGCATTTCTTAAAAAGAAGCAACTTCAGAATTAGTGGTATTGCCAGTTTGTTTCTTTATGTTGTAAATGCTTCATAATCAATTTTTAGCTTTGTTATTTGTTTTGAAAGATGCTGAAATCTATTCCGTTAATTACAGATTATTCCATTTTTTAAAGGAGTCGCTTTCTGATCATGTGAAAAAAATTGATAATAATGTATTTTTTTTCTAAATTTGATTTAGTCATGAAAAAAGCCAAAACAAATAATCTTTTTAAACAGATTTTTAAACATAAAGGAGTTTATCAGCAACTTCATTGTTTAAATTTTTCAATTAGCCGATCCATAAATATTTCAGATACTGATTGCACTGTTGCTTTAAAAAATATATAAATGTCCACTATGAAACCAACATGATTGATCACAATCAAATACGAGTTTGCAAGCTCATTGAAGCTAAACACTTAAAAAATATAACTTTTAATCATGTTTGGTTCCATCAAACCACTAAAATCAAAATTACATTATGATGAAAAAAGGAGTTGTACTTTTGTTTTATTTATTGTTTTTTTTCAGTACATGGGCACAGACAGGGAAAAACAGGGAGAACAGCTTATTGCAGCTTGGATTCAAAGCAGGTGCTGTTTATACTGAAATATCTGATTTATCGAAAGTGCTGGTAAGTGAATCGTATTATACCGGGTATTCATTCGAGAATTCTGGTGAATTCGGTTTTGCCGGTGGCTTATACATGAACTACAAATTTAAAGAATCCATCTCAGCATTCTATGCTGAGCTCTCTTATTCCAGGCTTGGTAATAAGCTCCATTATTCAGACATCAATGATCTGAATTATGATTTTATCATTCGATACAACTATATCAACCTTGAGCTGTGGTATAAGGCTTATCTGTATGAAGGTCTGTATTTTGGAATGGGTACCGGCATTGGAATGAATCTGACACCTGATGCTCTCTTTTATAAATCTGACGGAGAAGATCTTTTTGGTCCTGATATACGCATTCAGCAGCAGATGAGAGATGTTTTGAAGGGTCGTACAAACTTTTCCCTGGGTATTGGTACGGGTTATGAGTTGCCCCTCGGGTTATCAGTGGACCTTAGATATTATTATGGTTTGAGCGATGTTATGGAGACAGAGGTCAATAATTTTCATTTTATCGAAAACAAGAATGCAGGCCGTATGTTCCGAATAACACTTGGATACGCTATCCCCTATAATCTGAGTATTTTCTGAAAGTTATGATAGTATAAATCAGGATTAACAGGCTAATATCTGATTCAGATGAGACTCTTCATTTTATTCCTTGCATATCTTCCTTTTCTCACACTTTATGGTCAGGAAAAACTTCCCGGAGGTGTACGCGGAGCACGGTTATGGGACATAACTGAATCAGCACAATCTGGTTCTGCTCTGTGGAAGCCTGTACTTGAACACCTTTGCGATACAGGATTTGTTATTAAAGGAGACGTAAGGACAATTAATAATAATCCTGCCCTTCTCTTCATGGGAGGGAGCAGTCCTGTAAACAGTCCGTTGAATACAGGCACTCTTTCATCTTTCACCCTCTTTACGGTTTGCCAGGAAATTGATACAGTATCCGAAAAGGTCATATTATCTCTTGAGAATGACACTTCAGCAGAAATGGTGCTGACAAACCAGAGGCTTGCTGCTCTGGATCAATACAGCTATGCAAGCTACCGTACCGCCGGTAACCTCATCCCCAGGATATATTCCTACACAAGGAACAGACCTGATGATGGGGAAAATGTGTCCCGAAGGCTTCTTTTCGGACGTCCACCCCGTAGTCAGCATCTTCCGGTGTCGGTGTTCAACGGTATTATTCCTGAAGTTATTCTCTTTAACAGGGTTATTTCCCCACTAGAGAGGCAGAAGGTCGAAAGCTATCTGGCTATGAAATATGGCATAACTCTGAACCAGGAGTTCCCGGTCTCATATTTCAATAGCAAAGGAGAAGTATTATGGGATGCAGAAATTAATGCCGCTTATAATAATAATATTGCCGCAGTAGGGAGAGATGATGTATCAGGACTTTTCCAGTCTGTATCTGAAAGCACCCAGACACCTGGCTTAATGAAGTTTAGCGTCACAGGCGGGCTTATTAATAATTCATTTTTGATCTGGGGTGATAATGGGAAGCCACTTCGGTTTGTTGAAGAATCTGGTGTACGTAAGTTACAGCGCAACTGGAGAATTTCTTCCTTTAACTTCAGAGATAATACGGTGAATATTACAAGCAGCGAACTGTCATTAAGTGAGATAGATCCTCTCAGACCCGGGGAGACATACTGGATAATGACCGACAAAAGCGGAACAGGAAAATTCCCTTTCAGGGAGACTGAATACAACAAATGCCTGTCTGGCTCCTCTCCGAAAAAGCTGATTCTGTTTAATGCGTTAATTTTTGATAGTGACCAATCAGGAAGTGATCTGTTCACAATAATTGCAGCGCCTCATCTCTTTGCCAGGAGTATTGTGCAATCTCCCTCCTGCCTTTTATATAATTCAGGAGCTATCATGACTGAAATTGCAGGAGGAAGGCCCCCTTTTGACATAGTGTTGAAGGGAATCTCCAACAGTAGTTTACAGGTAGTTGCAGATGAATTTAAGAGGGATCATCTCTTTGAAGGAATAGCCCAGGGATCTTATGAAATTCAGGTGACTGATGCTTATGGAAAAACATTCATGGAGAATATATGGGTTTCCAATACTCATCTTTGGGAAACCACATTAGACCCTGGCTATAAACTCATTGAAGGAGAGACGATTATCTTAAATGCCTCTGACGGAATGCCGGCAATGAACTTCTTTTACACCTGGACCCTGCCATGCGGCTCCTTGGTTAATAATGAAGAAATATCCATAAGCAGTCCGGGAGATTATTTATTATCTGTAACAGATAATGATAACTGCAATTCCATTCTAATGATAAAGGTGAATCAGGTTGGCAAATCGAATTTTAAAAATATTGAGCTGTATCCAAACCCTGTAAATGACTGGTTTATTGTTAGGATTAGTCTTGACAGACCTGCTGACGTAAGTATTATCATCTCCGATGCTTCAGGTAAAATATTTAAGCAAACCTTGCTTAAGAATGACTATTACTATATATACAATGAGATAATTAAACAGGCAGGAATTTACTTCATTACACTAGTTACAGATACTGAAAAGAAGACCCTGCGATTGATTGTACCATAATGTAACTGAAAAAGAAAATGACAGCATTGAAAATGGTGCAGTCGCACATTCTGAAAGTATGATGAGAAGTTTTTACAGCTCATACAAATTACCTCTTTTAGCATTGTTAATACTCTGCTTACTCTCCTTATTATTCAGATGTTCACACACTGAGCCTGCTACCAGTGAGGGTATAGTTACTTTCTCACAAAACAGGAAGAGAGAAGAAGGGAAGGTATCATATAAAAATTCGTTAAGTGAGACAGCCCCTCTCACAGAAAAGGATGAAAAGCCTTTTAAGCGGCCTGTAATAGTACTTCCGGGCAGAGCCATGAAGTCGGCTGAGTTTTTCCCGGGGACTAAAGACAGCATAAGCCTTGACGGAGCCTTCCTCACTCTGGTGGCCGGTTCTGTTAAAACAAGCAAAGTATTATCAGTAACAGGTTTACTTGCTGAAGATCTGCCTTCGTTGCCGGAAGAATTAACCAATGTAACAGGTGAATACTACGCCGGATATCGTTTTCTTCCTCATGGAATGTTGTTCGATTCGGCAGCTGTAATTGCTTTGGCATTCGATCCTGGTTTAATTCCGGAAGGCTATTCTGCGGAAGATGTTTACACCTTTTTTTATGATGAAGCCGACAATAAATGGAAAGCTCTTGAGCGTGACAGTATTAACAGACGTTCATGTTTAGTTGTATCAGGAACCAGGCATTTTACCGATATGATAAATGGTATAATTAAACTACCTGAATCGCCTGATACTGAAGGATTTGTTCCGACGTCAATAAAGGATATCAAAGCTGCCGATCCTTCATCCGGAATAATCCTGATAGCATCTCCATCAGCAAACAGTACAGGAGACGCAGAATTGTTCTATCCTTTTAAGCTTCCTGAGGGTCGCGCCGGCATTCAACCCCGGTTAAGCCTTCAATATAGCAGCGATGGCACCAGCGGGTGGACAGGTTATGGATGGGGGCTCAATGTTTCGGCCATCTCAGTTGACATTTCCTGGGGAGTTCCCCGTTATATACCTGACAAGGAATCAGAAACTTATCTTTTTGCAGGGTCACAACTGACACCTGTATCTCACAGGGGAGATTATGTTAACCGCACTCCTGAAAAGCGTTTCTATCAGAGGATTGAGGGTGATTTTTCCAGAATAATCAGGCATGGAAACAGCCCCTCAGATTACTGGTGGGAAGTAACGAAAAAAGATGGAGTAATAAGCTATTACGGAGGCCTGCCAGGAACAGGGATTGTTCAGAAGGCTGTCTCTTCCGATGCCGCCGGAAATATCGGATATTGGGCATTGACGGAGACACGCGATCTGCATGGGAACTTTGTTAGTTATTTATACGATAAACCGGAAGACTGCGGTGAGCAGTTATATATGAGGGAGATTGACTATACTGGTCATTTAGAGCAACATGGGCCCTATAAAATAACATTCCTCAGAGATGATGGTGTGAATACATTTGAGCGCAGGGATGCAAGGATAAATGCTCACTATGGATTTATTCAGCGCGACAGGGAACTGTTGAGACGAATGAATATTTCATATAAAGATACCCTTGTAAGGAGCTATACTTTTCACTTCAGGAATGGTGAGTTTCACAAGACACTGCTTGAAAGTATTACTGAGCTTGATGCTGAAGGAGAAGAATTCTTTACTCACAGGTTTGATTATTACAATGATATTCAGGTAAATAATGCGATAGTGCCTTTTGCTCCTGAAAAGGAATGGAACCTTCCTGATGATGATCTTAAAGGACCATATCTTAACCTCTTTCTTGATAATGTCTCCGTGCTGGGAGGTTCAGGAAGTATCGGAGGGTCCGGGAAAGTAGCATCCACTGTCGGATTACTCGATGGGAAGCTGTTCCTTAAAACTATGACTGCCGGAGGAAACGTGTCATATCAGGGCTCCAGAAATGAGGGTTTTATGACATTGATCGATATTAATGGCGACGGACTTCCCGACAAAGTATATAAAAAAGAAGACGGGGTTTACTACCGGCCAAATCTGCTGGGCTATCCCAGCATTGAAATGTTTGGAGAGAAAAAATTGCTGACAGGTATTGAGAATTTCAGCGTTAGCAAGACATCAGGCTTTGGCTGGGGTGTGGAGGCTAGTCCTCCGTCCAGTTTTGTAGGGTATGAAAATGTTAATTCCAAAACGAAAACAGAGGTTTATTTTGCTGATTTCAATGCAGACGGACTTGTTGATTTGCTTGACAACGGGGTGGTATATTTTAATCATCTTAATGATACCGGTGATCCCTCTTTTTCAACTTCCAGCGGGCTGACTCCCAATCCGTTGTATGCCAACAGCCAGATTGATCTGAGCATTCTCCCTGATCCGGCAGAAGAGCAGGCCAGACTTGAGGAACAGTTTCCTCTGCATGATGCGGTCAGAATGTGGCAGGCTCCCTATACAGGTGTTATAACGATAGATGCTCCGGTTCATCTTATTGAGGATACCAGTATTATTGCCAGGGCTGATTCATATAAGGATGGTGTTAATGTTTCGATACAGCATAAGAGTGCTGTCATTTGGAGTAATAAGATCGAAGCAGATGATTACACTGATAAAGTTCCTGTAACAGGCCCCGTTTCAGTAGTAAAAGGTGAACGCATTTTTTTCAGGCTCCAGTCAGTCTTTAATGGCTCGTACGACAAGGTTTTCTGGGATCCGGAGATCAACTATCTTTTTATTAACGGATCAGATACACTTACGGAAATTAAAGGCAGTAACAGGGAGGAAACTGGCAGATACAAAGCATCCGGAGATTTTATACTGACAGGTCATCAATCGATAGGTATGCCTAAAACGGGAAGGATAAAGATCAGGAGTGTTTTTTCCAAACCAAACACATCAGATAGTGTCAGATTAGAGGTATTTTATGCTGATACCATTGGAAATGAAGCCAGTATATTATCAAGGGATTATTTTCCTTCCCAGGTTATTATCCACGATTCGGTTAACCGTGATCTTGAAGTTTTAAAAGATGAATATATCCGGTTCCGGATCACCTCAGCAACAAACATTACCTGGAGTGATATTATTTGGGATATTCATCTTGAATATTCCAGAATTGATGATGGTACTCCTCTTACTGGAAGTGATGGCAAACCCTTGCTCTCTTTTAAAGCTATTCCTGAATTCTCTGCAATGTATGTTAATCCCATTCATCACGAGTTGCCTGTTATTGCCGATTCCTCCTTCATGCTCTCTATGGGGCTTGACAGTGTCGATAGTTTTATTCATCCTCTGAAAGTTAATCCTTATCTTACATTTAACATTCCCGGGGTTGACACTTTAGTGCTCTCTGTCAAGTCGAACAATAGTGTATCGGGATGTAGAAGTTACCCGTTGAGTGGCAGCCAGCTCATTAGTGATGATACATTAGTTGCCGTGGTTAAGCTCTGGGATACGCTCTATTTTGAATACCACGGCTCAAATTATCTTCTTGCAGAAAATAATTTACTTGCCGCTGTGATAGTAGGTGAGGATACATTGAATGCATCTCTTTTCAGTACAATAAATCCGGCTAACGAGATCTTTGGTCCATTGTACCGTGGATGGGGCTATTTTGACTATAACGGAAATTCTGACCGTGCCACCTCGCCAATAGACGAATCACTGTTAAAACTCACAGAGATACGTAATGATAATGTTGCCTCAATACAGGATACCTCTGATCTGAATGGTGTACAGAATCCGCAAGGTGATATTTTTAATATTATGATCCCGTACGCGGAGCGGTCATCCTTAATAGGGACCGATGAATATGTATATGTCTCAGCAGAGAACGTCTCAAGTTCCCGTCTTGGGGAAAAAAATGTATATGTGGAGCCAGTGGTAATATCAGAATCAGGATTAAATGCCATTTCAAAGGTAAGTAAGGTCACTGCAAAGAGTGTGGCAGCCGGGCTAAGTACTTTTTCCTACAGCCATTCATGGGGGAAGGATAATGTCGTTACTGATATGATGGATATGAATGGTGACAGGTACCCCGACCTGCTTACAACAGACAATATTCAGTATACTGGCGTAAAAGGTGTTTTGTCAGGAGCCCCATTTGTACATTCCCTGGGCGATCATTATTCTGAATCTGAGGCAGACGGGTTCACCCTTGGAGGAAATTTTGTCTTTGCCAAATCAAATAATTCCGGTTCCAAAACGCCTTCAGGCAGTGACAAATCAAAAAAAGGAGATAATGCCAAAACCAATAGCAATGCAAAGTCGGCAGGCGAAACATCCAAATCATCAGTCGGTATAAGCGGAAGCTTCTCAACAAACGAGGATAAAGCGGATCAGACCTGGCTAGATATAAATGGAGACGGCCTTCCCGATAAAATATACTCCAATGGTATTGTAAGGTTGAACCTCGGATATTCTTTTGCGCCTCCGGAACAATGGAATATAGATGCAATATGTAATGGTGAGAGCGAGGATTTCGGAGGAGGTTTAGGTGTAAATATCGCTAATGGAAGTTTTACGGCAGGTGTCAGTATCTCAAAAACAGATAATAAGGCAACTGAAACATTTATGGACATCAATTCCGACGGATTACCCGACATGGTTAAGGGAAGCAGAGTTTCCTTCAACACAGGGAGCGGGTTTGCATCATCGGTTGAATGGCCCGGGTTGGGTGCAATGGACTCAGGAGAATCGATCGGGCAATCAGCCAATTCCGGGTTTACGATTGGCATAGCTATTCCTATATTCTTTATTAAGATTTGCGTCAATCCTTCAGGTTCTGTAAGCAGTGGGGTCAGCCACACTCTTACCCAGATGACAGACATTGATGGTGATGGCATGCCTGATTTTCTTTCTTCCGACAGCGAGGGTAAGTTAAACGTTAAATCATCGAAGATATTCCGTACCAATATCCTGCGAAGAGTGGAAAATCCTCCTGGCAGCGCTTTCGTACTTGATTATATCCTTACTCCCTGCACCTACAGACACCCTGGCGGAAAACTTGCCCTGGCTTCAGTTGAATTGTTTGACGGTCTTTCCGGGGATGGGATAGATACCACTTACACCACATTTGGTTACGAAGACGGGTATTATGATCGAGCCGAACGTCAGTTTTACGGATTTGCATATGTCAGGTCCAATTTTCACGATACAGGAAACGGGGACAGTCTTTACCGTACTGTTGAGCAGCAATTCAGCAATAGCGATTATTATACTAAAGGAAGTCTGCTGGCTGAGACACTTACAAACAGCGGGGGCAATGATCTAAAAGGGTCGCAGAATGTCTATTCCCTGCGTGATATTCATTCAGGAGAATCTTTGCCGGAAGAATATTCAGGAAGTAACAGGGAACCTTTTTTTGTAGCTCTTGACGAAACAAGGCATTTCTCTTACTCAGCAGGAGGAGAGGGTCCTCTGATAACAACGCGTGAGACGTATGTTTATGATACCCTTGGAAACATCTCAGGATATACCGATCACTCCTCAGGATATTCAGGCGATATATATTCGGTCTCTATACGCTATCATGCCATGAGCGATCGCTACATCTGCTCTGTTCCATCGATGCAGGAGCTTACTACTGTTGAGGGACTGAAACGCAGGCGGGAAACTTCAATTAATGAAACAGGTAAAATAACACAGATCCGGCAATCGGTGAGCAGCAGCAAGACAGCCATCTTTGACATGGAATATGATGAATATGGTAACCTTACAAAACTTATTCGTCCCTCTAATTACCAGGGCGAGAGGCTATGGTATGGATACAGTTATGATGAGGCAGTGCATTCCTTTATCACAAGAGTAACGGATGCCTATGGTTATACTTCATCTTCGGTATTTGATTGTAAATGGGGAGTGCCGGTGGAGGTGACAGACAGGAACAACCAGAAGATGAGATATACCTTTGACAGCCGGGGTCGTATGACAGCTGTTACAGGACCTTATGAACTGGCATCAGGCAAGCCCTATAGCATTGCATTTGAATACTATCCGGAGGCTGAAGTTCCTTACGCACGCACAATACATTACGACAGCCTGTATGATTCCGGTATCGAAACATATTCATTTTCTGATGGACTGGGACGTCCGGTGCAGGTTAAAAAAACTGCTCTTTTATTCAATGATCCGACTAAGACAGATGATAAGGGCTATATAGTCTCCGGCAAGATTGTGTATGACGCTTTCAACAGGGCTGCTATGATTTATCAACCGGTATTTGAGTCAGCTTCAAATCCCGAATCATATAACAACACTGCTGATAACATACAACCTTCACTGTATGAGTACGATCATCTCGATCGGATTAAGCGGATTACTTTGCCAGATGGTTCAGTTACTACCCATAACTATAGTATAGGAACTTTTGATGGCAGCGAAATGCATATTGACAGCCTTAAAGATGCTTTGGATAATATATCTGTTATTTTTACCAAACCCAACGGACGAAAGGCAGCAGTAGTAAAAAAAGCAGCTGCAGGGGATATAATCACAAAATTCGAATATAACGCATTAGGGGAACTGCTTAAAGTGACAGATCCACTTGATAATCAAACCACTTCATCATATGATATGGTCGGGAACAGGGTGTCTGTCAATCAGCCCGATGCCGGTCTTACTGAATTTACTTTTGATGCAGCAGGTAATATGATCAATAAGGTTACAGCCAATCTGCGTAAACAGATCCCGGATGGTGGGGCCATTATTTTTAAATATGATCATGAAAGGCTTGTGGAGATTGTCTACCCCCGTAATGTACAGAACAGGGTAAATTATACTTACGGGGAGCATGGTGCGCCTTATAACAGGGCAGGCCGCGTGGTGCTTATGCAGGATGCCAGCGGTGGTCAGGAGTTCTTCTACAGCCCTCTCGGGCAGGTAATAAAAACTATACGTACCATTCAGCTTGGAGAATCGGATATGCGCACATGGATATGGAGCGCCAGCTATGATACATGGAATCGTGTACATAACATGATTTACCCTGACGGTGAAACAGTGGCATACTCGTACGACCAGGCAGGTAATCTGCAGAGAATAACTGGTGAAAAGCTAGGCCGTTCCTATGAGTATATCTCCCGTATCGGATACGATAAATTTGAGAAGAAAGTATATCAGCAATCTGGCAATGGTACAGTGGAACATTATAATTATGAACCAAAACGGCAAAGACTTGCAGAGATGAGCCTCTCCTCCAGTAAGGGTATAATAGTAAGTAACACATACAGGTACGATGCCATGAGCAATATCCTTGGAATTACGGGAGACACTGAACTATCAGGAGATATTGGAGGGGTGATCTCACATACATATACATATGATGAACTATATCAACTCACACTGGCTTCAGGGTTATTCCGCGGAGATCTTGATTCCGGAAGGTATATACTTGCCATGAAGTATGACAATATGGGTAAAATATTGCAGAAGACCCAGACGCATTTTAAAAACAGCAAAGAACAGGGTGGTACGACCTATAATTTTATTTACAGTTATGGGAGCCCACAACCCGGTGTTGCTACGGCAATAGGTGACAGGCAGTTTACATACGATGAAAATGGCAACCAGGTCGGCTGGCACGACACTTTAACCAACGATTTCAGACAGCTCTCATGGGATGAGGAAAACAGGCTGACTCTAATCTCTGATAATGGTTACCTTAACCGCTATGTGTATGATGCCTCTGGGGAGAGGGCGATAAAGAGTCATGGTGGTGCACAGGGAGTCTATATTAATGGTGCACCGGCAGCAATTGTAAACCACTCCTCAAACAATTATACGGTATATGTTAGTCCGTGGTTTGTATTTCAGAATGAGAAATTTACAAAACACTATTATACCGGTAGCAAAAGAGTAGCCAGCAAGATTGGAAATGGTCAGTTTCAAAACCAATATCGTCCAGGTGTCTTTGAGATCACAGCTGGGCGAGTCAATTATATTAATCGCCAACAACAAATTAAGAATTCCGTTATTGATTACAGGATTCAGAGGGGCATAGCCCCCGGACCTCCCACCCTCAAAGGGATATACGCTGATCCGGCATTGACCGGGACAGCATATCCAGACGCCGGTACTCCCGATACTGTCCCTCCTCGGGGATGGCCCCGAAGACCGGTATTCGCTCCTCCTGGCGGTCCGCCGGGAGCACCTGTGCAGTGGGGTGATGAAGTTACAAATGATAATGTTACGGCAGGTTTTGGCTTTGTTGGAAACGGGAGTTTTGAGGAGGTACTGAGCTATTTCTATCACACTGATCACCTCGGCTCTGCGACCTGCATTTCCAATATAAGGGGTGATATTGCACAATTTATTTCCTACATGCCTTTTGGAGAGACTTTCGAGGAGCAACATTCCGATTGGGAGAGTCCTTATATGTTTAACGCAAAAGAGTTAGACAGTGAAACAGGGCTCTATTATTATGGCGCAAGGTATTATGATCCAAATGTGAGTCTCTGGCTGGGAGTTGACCCTGTTGCAGAAGAATACTCCGGAATATCTCCCTACGCTTTCTGTCAGAATAATCCGCTTATTTATATTGACCCTGATGGGAAGAGGATAATCCTTAGCGGTACAGTGGAACAAAAAAATGTTATTCTGCAACATCTGCAAAAAATATCAGATCTGAGATTAAGTTATGATCAGGAAACAGGAAGTGTTTCTGCTTCAAGGTATGTTAGTGCTACACATGATAAAGTTAAAGGTACCGCTCTTATAAACAGGCTAATAGGGAGTGCAGAAACTACTGAAATATCTGTTTCGGAGAACAGGGGCAATTCGGCAAGTCCCCCTGCACACGGAAGAAATGCCCGTGTCTTTTTTGACCCGGTGGCAAGCCCTGACATTAAAACTGAGGATCCGGTTACAGGTGATGTGTCTGGTAAAAAGAGACCTAATGAAATTGGCCTGGGTCATGAACTGATTCATGCCGATCATTATAACAGTGGTAATGTGGACCGTGCCCAGACTGCTCACTGGTATAAAAAAAGAGGTAAGTGGGTGAAACAGACAACCAAGTCGGAGGAACTGCGAACAGTTGGATTGAGAGGAGTCAGAAAAGGAGATATCACTGAAAATGATCTGAGAAAAGAGCAAAAAAGTACCCGTACTGATAAGAGAGGAGCCTATTAATTGTGCTGGATTTCGTATCATATGAGCATCGGTAATCAGGACTCGCTATCTATACTATTATTGATTCCTGATACTGATATTGTTTTTATTTAATGAGTATCTGCTTTCATTAATAGATTATTTTAAGTATTTAAATATCAATTTTATAACTACCTGAACTCACCCAAAACTCGCTCTGCTCTGCAACTAATCTTTATACACAGCTCCTGTTTATAAAAACATACTATCGGCATTTACGAGTAGTTAGAGCCATCAATTTTTTTGTCAAATTATTAGCACGAGTTCCGGGATTAATTATTAATCCCCAGCCAGATTAAGTATCGGCTGGGGATTAAGATCACTCTATGATATTTTTTCCTGATTTGAGCAACTTGTTTTTGATCCGATAAACCGGATATCGCCTGATAAAGATGGTTGTTGAAACGACTAAAGTACTATTTCATTGTAGTAACTTTCTTCCAGAATAACCGGTAAGTATATCACTCCATATGTTTTAAGCGTGTTGGTGAACGCCCTGAGATGGTTTTTTGACCCTTTATTAAGGTTCCCGTAAACAAATTTGATGTCCTGGTTATCAACATGATTGTTCAATTCATACTCAAGATCCTCTATATCGACCTCCTCAATTAGAGCACCAACTTTCAACGCTTCAGTTACATTCTCTTTACCTTTGGAAGTAAGAGTGTTGTAAAGATCCTGCAACTCCTGGTTAATGAATTCACCACTCACTTTCCCGGCAATAGGATCAGTTATTGAATACCTGTCGAGAAGAAATTTCACAGCATCCATGTGCTGCTGTTCACTTTTTGGAATATTTATAAATACTTTTTCAGGATAGTACGCCTGAAAGTAAATATATACATCTCTTGCCAGTTTCTCTTCTTCCCTCAAAAAGATAAGTCCATCCCGTTCTTCATTGCTGAGTTCTTCAGCCGGCATAAGTTCCAATTGTGCAAGCATACTGTTTCCCTGAGTCGTTAACTGATCTGTTTCAGCTACCTGTGCTTCTGTTGTATCAATCAATTCTTCACAGGCAATAAGTGAAGATGTACTTAAGCTAAATAGAATAAGAATGATTGCCAACCCCTGATTACGTCCTAAATTTTTCATTGTAGTATTGTTTAATTATTATAATATATATAAATATGTAGATAAGTAAATAGATAATCAAATATCGTGCCAATTAAGTTTTATTGTTGTTATTGTGATGAAATACAATTATATAGCACAAGGGAAATGATTTTCTTAAAATTTCTTTAGATATGCATTATCTGAGTTTGTTAAATAATTCACAGATTGAAAAGTTTATGTTTTATGCAAAAAAAAACCCTGTAGTCTGATGATTACAGGGCTTAAATTTTTCATTGTTAACTATTTTTTTCCAGCACCGGCACTTTTGGAAACTTTTACTGCATTTCTCTGGGGAGATCCAGCCCTTGCTCCAGTATTTTTATTAGCTGACTTAGTCATGCTTTTTTCCTGGGTCTGTGTTCCTGTCTGAGTCATAGTCTTAGCTTGTTTCTGTGCCTTTACCTCAGCTTTTTTCTGAGCTTTGATCTGGGCTTTTGTCTGTGTCTGTGTCTGAGCCTGTGTTTGAGCCTGTGTTTGTGTCTGAGCCTGGGTCTGGTCCTGTGTCCTGACCTGTGTCTGGTCCTGTGTTCTAACCTGTGTCTGAGTTTGTGTTGAGGTCTGTGCTGCAATGCATGCACTGATCATGATAGCTGCTGTTGCCATTAAAATTCTTCTTTTCATTTTCTTAAATATTTAATGATGGTTATTTTATGAATCAAAGATATGTCCTTGAAGATGAACGAATCATGAATTTTCAGGGAAAAGAAAATAAAAATGGGTCCCTTTATCAATTTTTGAGTCAACAGAGATGATAATTTTGTGGAATTCGGCTATAGATTTTGTTATAGCCAGACCTATACCATTACCGGTACTGGCTTCTTCACCGGGCAGTTTTGTGTTGAAACGGAAAAAAAGTGTTTTTACCTGCGCATTCGTCATTCCTTTCCCAGTATCAGATATTATTACTGCAAACCTCTTATTCTGGAATGTTGTTTTTATAATGACACTGCCTTTTGGTTGGGTATTTTTTACTGCATTATTCACGACATTGTAGAACATGGAAAAAACAAGAGCCCTGTTAGCCAGTTTTATATTCAAATCACCGTCAATCTGGGTTTTTAATTCAATTTCCGAATCCTCTGCGATAGGAGCAAGTTCATTTCTTACTTCATTAAGCAGGTTGCTAATTGAAAATGAATCTTCTTTCAGATATTGCTGACTTTCAATTCGTGCGATGGATAGAATTGCATTGACCAGGGTTTTGAGCCTGTGAAGAGTTGTTAATGATTCTTCAATTTTGTCTGAGGTTTCATTATCAAGGTGTTCCTGAAGCAGTATGTTTTCGAGTTTGCTCCTGATAACTGAGATAGGAGTCATCAATTCATGGGAGATGTTAACTGTAATATCTTTTTCTTTCTGAAAAAGTTCATCAATTCTGTTCATCAATTCAATAACCGTCTGATCGAGGTGGTGAAAGTCGGAAGTTGAGGTTTTTACCGGGATTTTGTCAAAAAGTTCAGGAGTTGCTGTTCGCCTTAATTTATTAATGATCAGATCAAGAGGCTGAAGAAGTTTGTGCGTATAGTAAAGATTGGAAAGTAATGTAATAAGGATAATAAAGATTATGAAGATCCAGATTACCTTATTTATATTTTTCTGTGCATCAGTAATACTCTCCAGGCTCTTTCCTACCTCCAGAAGGTAAGTTTGACCATCGGCTTTAAATGAATAATTAAGGACACGGTAGTTGATAGTTTCATCCTCAATGATCCGCTGAGTTACCTCAATGAAATTCCAGTCCTCTTCAAGATCCAGCCTTTCCAGACTTATAAACTCATCCTTAAGGATATTATAACTGCCAAATGCCTTAGCTGAGTCTGGTGTAATAAAAGGTTCTATTCCAATACTTGAGATCAGGTCCATTACCTGTTCCCTCTTTATAATAAGCTCATTGTCAGTTTGTAAGATATTGATCTTTTCAATGATTGATGGCATTATTACAATGAAGATTGCTGTAAACAGCAACTTTGAAAGGAAGTTGAATAGTGAAAGTTTAGTTCTTAATCTGATCATACAAATTAAATATCCTGATTATTGCTCAAAGTAACTCTGTAACCTATGCCTCGTACTGTTTCAAGCCATGAAGTTGAAGAGTGGACATTAAGTTTTTTCCTGACATTTTTAATATGTACATCAATAAAATTGCTGTCATACTGATCGTCAAGAATATTACCCCAGATATGCTCGTAAAGTTGATGGCGGGTAAGTACCTTATTCCGGTTTATCACCATGTAAAGGAGAAGATCGAACTCTTTACGGGTTAATTCAACATTTTTATCGTTGTAGGTGATTTTACGGGGCGAGATATCAAGTATAAAATCACCAATTGTTATCAAAGGGTTATTGATAGCAAATTTTCTTCTGGCAACAGCCTGAATTCGTGAATGCAGTTCGATTAGAGCAAAAGGTTTTGACAGGTAATCATCAGCGCCCAGATCGAGGCCCTTAACTTTATCCTCTACTGTACCTCTTGCAGTTATAACAATAAATGCAGCTTCAGATCCCATCTGTCGGGCCTCTCTAATAAGGTCAAGACCATTATAATCTGGTAATCCCAGGTCAAGAAGGACAAAGTCATAGAGATTAACAGCTATCTTTTCAGAACCATCTTTCCCTGTGTAAGCAAGATCGCAGATGAAATTTTCATTCTTAAGAAATGTAGCTATTTCCGTTGCCAGGCTTTTCTCATCTTCAATAATAAGGACATTCATAAATAAGGATTAAAATATTTTGAAGGAGCAGCTTAACATGAAAACAAATCCTTTTGGATCAGGCATGTCAGGAACTGTAAACATTGGGATAACATACCCGGGTTCTGCTTCAATAGTAAATTTCCCGATATTGAAGCCGATTGGCAGGCCAAGGTCCACTTCCATCAGACCAAAGAAAGAGGAAGTAACAGATGTGGATGTGGTTCCTCCGGATCCGCCTGAGGAGTTTTTTCCTGAGCCGGAGGAATTTATTGGAGAAGATATTCCAATTGTGGTTCCTTCGGAAGTTATCGTTTCAGTTAGCGAGCCGAATAAAAGGCTCGCATATGGATCAAATGAAAAATATGCCTTTTTGTTGAAGAATTCAGGTGTTTGAAAGTACCTTGAGTTCCTCAGTTGAAAATATGCACTGTTTGTTTCCGAAAAGAGACCGACAACAGATAGTTTGGAATATAATAGTCTCCAGTCAATTCCCAGGGTAAAATCGCCATAAAAAAAACTATTAAAAAGAGTATCTGTCAACTCGCTGGTAACCTGAAATCTTGATACCCCGGTTGAGATATCAAACCACGAATTAAAAACATGACTATAATTCAGTGAAAATGTATGGTATGCCAACAACGGATCAAATGCTGAGAGGTGAAATGTAGATACGGATGCAAAAAATTCATTGTTATAACCATATATAAGAGCTCCATAGTAGTACGGTTGATCCTGTGAGTAGGTGGATCCTAACACCATATTACTGCCATATCCGATACCTGCATAAATCGCATGTGGGGGAAATGATTTTGTCAGGAGTGCGGAATCCTGTTTTTGAGAAGCTGATCCTGGGTTTTCAATTGAAAATACTGTAAATGGAGTTATTATTAAAAGGATGCTCCAAAACAGAAACCGGGTATTTAAGTTAATATTTTTCATCTTGGTATCAATATTATCTTCTTCCCGGTTTAATTGCTCCGCCTGGTTTTCCGGCACCGGCTGGCATTCCTGATCCTGAAGGTCTTACAATATAAGGAGGGCGTGCCCCTCTGGCTTTAGACATATCAGGTTTTGACCCCTTTACCTGTTTTACCTGAGCGTTTTCCTGTTCCTTTTTCTTTTTATCTTTCTCCAACTGGTCCTCAGATTTCTGATCGCCTGTACTTTCAGCTGCATTTTGTTTGGGTGCTTCCTTTAATCCATTAGCAGGTTCGTTCCGCAAAGTCTCAGTTGTGGCAGCTTTCTTTTGAAGGTTTTCCTGCGCGTAAATAGTGTTTCCCATCAGCAGTATAAAAATCAGGGAAAGTAGCTTACATATGTTCTTAAAAAGTTTTCTCATATTTTATTGCTTAATTTATTATCGTTATATTGAAATTTAATGAAACCGGTTAATACTCTTTGTTATAGTTCAAAACAAAAATAGAGAAATGAAAATGAAGAACAGATGAACAATTTTTATTTCGGTCCCGATATTGCTTATTTCAACCGGATTATTCCGGAGTTTTATTTAGAAATTTAATTGCTTCGAAATACAGAAACCTGAATTAATGAATTTCAATTGAGATTAAATATCTTTATTTTCATTCTCCTGCCAGCCGGAAATACCAGCTGAAACGATAAACTTCATCATATCAACAGGGTCAATATTTACTGGCTTAACCTGGCTTTTAGGCACAATATACAATTCTCCTGAAAAGTTGTACGAGTGAGGAAATTTTTCAAGGTTTGTTAAAGGATTCACAACCACAAGAACGGGCTTGTTAAATTTTTTTTCTTTGCCTACAAAAGCTGAAAACAGGTCGTTTAATGATGAATAGATTACCTTAAGAAAGGGTGTTTTATCAATAAATCGCCGGAAAACAGCCTCAAAGGGTTTTGCAAAGATTGTATTTCCTATCATCCCCATAAAAATGATCAGGAATATGATAATTACCAATCCGAGACCAGGGATATCTACTTTAAGAAGTTTTTCAAGAGTGTCGTTAAGCAGACTGTCGGTAAATGTAAAAATCCCATAAATTACATATACAGTAATCCCAAAAGGTGCAATATACAGTAATCCCTGAAGGAAGTATTTTGTTAATTTTTTCATGATACGAAAAGTTAGTTTTATGTTGTGCAAAGTTAAGCCATACTTTTAAATTTTTCTATTTGCGCAATTCTATTATCAATCAGATACTTTTATGATTTTCCGGCTGTTTTTTTGTGTATCTTTGCCACTTCTTATGCTTAAAAAAAATTCAAAAAAAGTAAATGATATTTGATGATTTGGATCTGAGTCCTGAATTGCTTGAATCAATTGATTACATGGGCTTCAGGGAGACAACACCGATACAGGAAAAGGCTATCCCGGTCATTCTGGCCGGCAACGACTTAATAGCCTGTGCACAGACCGGGACCGGTAAAACAGCTGCTTTTCTGCTGCCCATTATGAATTATATAACTGCGAAGCGCCCTGTTCACACTCATACACTTATTCTGGTTCCAACACGTGAACTGGCAATCCAGATCGATCAGCAGATCCAGGGACTGGCTTACACACTAAACATAACCTCTCTGTCAGTATATGGCGGTGGCGATGGGAGCGGATGGGACCAGGAGAAGACTGCTCTCTCGATGGGTGCCGATATCATTGTCGCTACCCCGGGAAGACTAATATCACATCTTAATCAGGGTTATGTGAAGTTCAGCCAGATAGAGGTGCTTGTTCTTGACGAAGCAGACCGTATGCTCGATATAGGTTTTTACGACGATATCATGAGGATAATATCCCATTTACCTAAAAACCGCCAGACTCTGATGTTCAGTGCCACAATGCCACCGAAGATAAGATCGATGTCGAAGCATATTATGAAAAATCCGGTTGAAATAGCTCTGGAGATGTCAAAGCCGGCTGAAGGGGTAATGCAGACCATCTACCACTTAAGCGATAATCAGAAGCTGCCACTGATTAACAGCCTGATTGCAGACTACCCTGAGTACCAGAGTATATTGATATTCAGCTCAACCAAAAAGAAGTTGAATGAGATTGTGAGGGGACTGCGGTCAAAACATTATTTGGTTGAGGGGATATCTTCAGATCTGGAGCAGAAGGAAAGAGAAGATGTACTGTTGAGATTTCGTTCCCGCAAAACAAGAGTCCTTGTAGCGACCGACGTATTGAGCCGCGGTATTGATATTAAAGATATAAATCTTGTGATAAATTTTGATACTCCGGCAGATGCTGAGGATTATGTTCATCGTGTTGGCCGTACTGCACGTGCTGAGACTACAGGCGCAGCAGTTACACTGGTAAACAGACTGGATCTCCCAAAAATGGACCGTATTGAGAAACTAATAGGTTATGAGGTTCCAAGAGCAGTATTGCCTGCTTTTATTGCTGAGAAACATCCCAAAAGTCCTGATCACCGTCACTCCGAAACAAAATTGGAAAAGGGAGGTTTTAAACGGAGATTTAATTATCGTGGCAAGAGAAGTGGTCCGAGAGAAAAATAAAAGGCGAGATATGGAAGTCTCAGCCTGGAGAAAAATCCCTGCATCCGTCTGATTCATTACAGAAATATTCTAAATGCCAGAAATTTAAGTCCCTCTCCCCCGGGAGAGGGATTTAGGGTGAGGCTATATACACAGCGAGATTAATGCTGAGTCCGGGATAGAGAGTGAAAGACTTAAGTTGAGTTTGTGAGATAGCGAGGGATTTCCATCTCCCTTCAGCAGTTAGCGAATTTGCAGATGTGATGAAAGATTAGGGCACAACCAGGGGTTATTCAGATTGTGCCACTTCGTGGCTCAATTTATATTGAAATCAAACGCATCAGATTTAATATTACATTATGAGTTTTATATATTATTAGTGGATATTATAGAGTTCAAATTATTAAGATATCCGATTAATTGTAGACAATATATTAATAAAAAATGCATAATGGTTTGATATATTGATAATATATCTATATTTGTCTTAATAAAATTAATTATTAGTTGAATTTTAAAATATTATTTTAAGTCTTTGATTTAAAGGAGTTTTTAATAAGAAATAAGAATCCGGGTTCATGTTAACAGCCTGGCAACATACTCTCCTTGTTGAGAGTTTTTTAATGTAGTTTAGATATTTTATAAAATAGGAATTTATGCTGCCAGAATTTTCTCAGACAAAGGTTTCAAACTGTACAGATATATTAAGGACTGAAGAGGCGATTTTTTTTATTAAGGAAAATTTCGGAGGGCGATTGGCCCGTAATCTGAGTCTTGTTAATGTGTCGGCTCCAATTGCGGTTCTGGATGGGACTGGAATAAATGATGATCTTAATGGCATAGAAAAACCGGTTAGTTTTTCGGTAAAGGGGATTACTGAACAAAAAGCAGTTATAGTCCAATCGCTGGCCAAATGGAAAAGAGTAAGGTTAAAAGAGTTTAATTTTGAAGCAGGCAGAGGATTATTGACAGACATGAGGGCGGTAAGGCCCGATGAGGATTTGAGTCCCATACACTCCCTGTATGTTGATCAGTGGGACTGGGAGAAACATATTTTGCCGGAGCAGAGAAACCTGAAATATCTGAGACAGACTGTTGAGTCCATTTATGAAGCGCTTAAGGCAACTGAGAGAGATCTGTTTGAATTGTACCCTGAGTTTATACCTGTATTGCCCGATAGATTGTATTTCATACATGCAGAGGAGCTCTTGAGAAAATATCCTGAACTGACACCCAAACAGAGAGAAAATGAAGTTGCAAAAATATTTGGAGCAGTATTTATTATAGGTATTGGAGCCACTCTTAGCAATGGAGAACCTCATGATGGCCGGGCACCCGATTACGATGACTGGAGTACAACCAATGATGATGGCTATTTTGGATTAAACGGTGATATAATTTTATGGAATCCGGTAATTAAAAGAGCCTTTGAAATTTCTTCCATGGGCATACGTGTAAATAGTATGTCGATGGAGAAACAGCTTGAACTAAAAGGATGTACTGACAGAAAAAAATTGCTTTTCCACAGCATGCTGCTAAACAATGAATTGCCACTAAGTATTGGCGGGGGAATAGGACAATCAAGAGTCTGTATGTTCTTTCTTAAGAAGAATCATATAGGCGAAGTGCAGTCAAGTATTTGGCCCTCAGTAGTTCATGAGCAGTCTGAACTTCGCTTGAATCTGCTTTAGCTATCTCTTTTTTTAAAATCCGGCCACATTCCATCCTTCCCGGTAGGTGCGACGAAGTAACTTATTGGCCTCCGGAGAATTATTAAACTTCATATTACGGCTATCCCATTCCAGTAGCTGGTCAGGAACACGTATTGCCACGGTACCAAGAAGGACAGTCTCTGTCATTGGTCCGGATTGTGCGAAGTGCGATTCAGTATTTGGTCCTCCGAGACAGGCAACAACAAAACTATGGTAATGGTTTCCGGCTTCAAGAACAGGAACTTTATAATCTTTAAACTTACTTTCCGGCAGAAGAACAGGCATCTCATTATGAGGTATCAGCAGGGCTCCCTCAGTACCAATAAGCATAGCTGATTCGGCGGGATACTCTTTTCCAATGTACAAATCCTGTATTTCCTTTGGTGGGTAAAACTCACCGTCGAACCATTCCAGTGGCAGGAGATCTGATTCGGTACTGTCGTTACCGCGGAACATCCATGTTATATGATCGCCCTGGGGCCAGGTGTCAGAGTTACGCTCAGTAGATTCTTTCCATGATTTCTGAACTTCAGCTGTTACAGAAATGGGTGGTTTAAGATCAAGTCCTTTCCATACCGCATCAAATATATGGCACCCAATATCCCCTGACCATCCTGTTCCAAAATCCTGCCAGGCTCTCCATTTCATTGTATGATATATGCCTGGTGAAAACGGCCGTACCGGAGCTGTTCCGATCCAGAGATCCCAGTTAAGATTTGCGGGTGCCGGCTCACCAGCAGCGGGACGGGGCCCGACGAGCCTGTACTCTTCAACAGCACCGGGACGATTTGAGCACAGGTACGCATGTTTTATCTTTCCAATGGCGCCATCTTTTAACAGTTGAACAGCTGTCCTGTCACCAGCTCTTGAAGCTATCTGTGTGCCAAGTTGAGTAATAACACCAGCTTTTGCTGCAGCCTCAGTAAGCTTACGCACCTCAGCTATATCGTGGCACATGGGCTTTTGACAATAAACGTGTTTTCCATCCTTTATAGCCTGATAAGCTATAGGAAAATGATTATGATCGGGTACAGTAACATTCACAGAGTCAATATTATCAACCTCTTTTTTAAGTAACTCCCTCCAATCGGTATAAGCACGGGCATCAGGCAGAGCTTCGGATGCCTTTTTTAAAAAATCAGCATCCACGTCGCAAATGGCAATAATCTCTGCATTAGGATCTTCTTTAAATTTCAACAGATCGTGCCATCCCATCCCTCCTACACCGATACAGGCATGCCGGAGCTTGCTTCCCGGCGAGGGGGTATTTGATGAGCACCGGATAATGAAAGGCGCTGCTAATGCCGCAGTGGCAGCACTCTGTAGAAATTTACGACGCGATACTGAGAAATTATGATCTTTCATAACTTATTAAATTAGAGATTTTGTTTATAAGTAGCTTGTCAACTGAAGGGTCATTATGCTAAAGTTAGACATAAATATCATTTTAGCAAAAAAACAAACCTCCGGTTATTGAAGTTACCGATTAAAACAGGGTAACCGTCCAATACTTTTTATAAATTTGACTAATGTTAAAAAGGTACTACGATGAAAATAAACAACAATGAGGAAATAGTCGCTGCTGAAGTAAAAATGGAAGGAGCGAAAGATGTGAAAATGAAGATACTTATTGGTCTTAACGATGGCTCTGATAATATTATTATGCGACATTTCATTGTTGCTCCCGGTGGATGCACACCTTTCCATCAGCATAATTATGAGCATGTTGTAAAAGTTGAAAGGAACAGAGGGATAGCAATTGATGAAGATGGAAAAGAACATGAGATAGAGAAAGGGCAGAGTATTTTTGTGACACCAAATGAAAAACATCAGTTCAGGAATCCATATAGTGAAGATTTTGAATTCATCTGTATAATCCCGAATCCCGATAAACGTTAAGTTTTAAGAGTGCAGAAGGTAAGATAATGTTCTGCCGGGTAATAATTTTACTATTCGGGGCGTTATTCAGATAAGGTGGTATTATTATTAATCTAAATCAGCGAAAAATGAATCACTCACGCTTCAGATGCCTGTTGTTATTTGCTGCCATGTCAGTGATGTTTATTAAGCTAAATGGACAGACAACTCTTCCGGTCGAATTCACACAAAACAGTATTAAAGAACAAATTACTTACCTTGAGGACCGTACGCGGATATATGAGAACTACAGGGCAATAAGGGAGGATATGTTCCGTAAAATAAACAGTAATATCCTGGATACTCTCACCGCAGGTAAAAACAGGATCGCCGGTTTAACTAACCTGACATCGGATCTGACAACAAGTAATGATTCACTTAATTCTCTGCTTGAGATAACCAGAGTGAAGCTTGAAGAAACTACAGCTACAAAGAACAGTATCAGTGTCCTTGGTATGGAAGTCAGGAAAGTGGCTTATAATGGTATCATGTGGACCCTGGTAGCTGGCTTGATTGTATTCCTGGCTATTGGTTTTCTCGTTTTTAAGAGGATATGGTCTGTAAACATTAAAACCGGCAAAGAGCTGAAAGAACTTAGGGATGAGTTTGAGTCTTACAGGCAATCGAGCAGGCTGGCACGTGAGAAATTGACAATGGATCATTTCAACGAAATAAAAAGACTGAAGGGGATATAGAGGCTGTTTCAGCTAAAATTTATTTTGCCTGGTTGTGAGTGTAATATCATGTAGCAGGGCTGGCCTCCTGCTGATATTTATTCATAAATATCTCCGATGCAAAGTTTATCTGCTCGGAATTACCTAATAAAAATGCTATATCATCGCTCTCAAAAACAGTTTCCGGAACGGGGTGTTCAACAATTTCCGAGCCCCTTTTTATTGCAAGCAGTGTAACGCCTGTTTTCTTTCTCAGGTCAGTTTCAATAAGAGATCTTCCTGCAATAGGAGAACCAGGTTCTACCTTAACTGTTGAGATATTTATGTTCGAAAATTCATCGAGGATTGATGGCTGATTAATAATATCTTTCTCACTGAACGCCCCTAAATTTATGTTTCTGATATGAGTAAGTATGCGGTTAACCTCTTTTTGCGGTAGTAATCTCTTAACCAGGATCCTGTTCAGCATATCAATAGCTATTTCCAGTTTTTCAGGCAGGACCTGGTCAGCGCCAAGCTTGTAGAACTGTTCCACATCTACGATATGTGTGACTCTCACTATAATATAGGTGTTTTTGTTTATATGTCTTACTTTTTCAATGATGGCCATCGATGGTATTATACTTCCTACAGAGATAACAACAATATCAGCCGTCTCAACATGTGCTTTTTTCAGGATTGGCTCATTTACAGCATCTCCGTAAACCACCAGCTCGCCGTTTTTGATTTTTTCCCTTGCAACTGCCGGGTCAAATATGATGGAGATGTGACGCAGGTTATTGTATTTCGCCATCATTGAGAGTTTTAAAGCGCTTGCATCTTTACCTATGATAACCAGGTGGTTTTTAAAATCTGGCATCTCAATCTCTTTTAACGGGAATAATCCATTTATCAGAAATTTTGGAAGTGGTAGTTTTAGCAGATTTTTTGCAATAGGTTTTGAAAGGTGGAACAATAAAGGGGTAAAGGCCATTGTGATGACAGCCACTGCAAGAAACAGGTGATAAAAGAAATCAGAGAGAAGAGATTTTTCAAATCCTATCTTGGCAAGAATGAATGAAAACTCTCCAACCTGGCTGAGCGCCAGACCTATCAAAACAGTGCCCTGAAATGTATGACCCATTAAAAAGCCTGTGCCTCCCGCAATAATTGTTTTAATGACGATAACCAGCACCACACTTAAGATGACAAGTTGATAATTATCGACTACAAAAGAGATATCGAGCAGCATACCTATTGAGACAAAGAAAAAGCTGGCGAATACATCTTTTATTGGCATGAAATTTCCAAAAGCATTATGGCTGTAGTCCGATTCAGATATCATTAGCCCCGCCAGAAAAGCTCCAAATGCCAGCGACATACCTAGTTTGTAAGTCAAAAGGGCTATGGCAAAACATATCAGGAAAACACTCATCATAAAGAGTTCCTGGTTTTTTGTCATGGCTATCATTCGCAAAAGCTTTGGCAGAAGCCATTTATTCCCGGAATAGACTAATCCTATTATGAAGATTACCTTCAAAACAAGTATAAATAATTCTTTTGAGATGTCAAGCGAATTATCAGCCATCAGGTTTGTAATCAGAAGGAGGGGGACCAGAAGCAGATCCTGGAAGATAAGTATACCTAAAACGGTGCGCCCATAATTTGAAGTAAGTTCTGATCGTTCCTGCAGAAGCTTTAATACCAGGGCAGAACTGCTGAGAGCAGCCAGAAAACCGATGAAAATGCCTCCCATTAAATTCATACCGTAGAAATGAGAGACAATCAGGAATATTCCTGCAGTTAAAAAAAATTGAATCAAGCCGCCAATAAATACAATTCTTCTGATTTTCAGAAGATGTTTCAGCGAAAACTCCATTCCGATAGTAAATAACAGCAGCACAACGCCTATCTCAGCCAAAAGCTCAATCTCATGCCTGGCGTTAACAAGTGAAAGCAAATATGGACCGGCAATAACCCCCGTAAGCAGATAACCTACAATAGTTGGGATCTTAAACCTTGTAAAGATCAAATTTACCAGGGTCGATAGGGCAAATATTATTACAATGTCTTTTAGAATTTCCAATTCTGCTTTCCCTTTCCTGCTTTATTATCGGGTATATTAGACAAAGTTAGTTTTTTCTGTTTACTGAAATATGCCGGACAGTAGTTTATATTGTAAGATGGGAGCACTGTTAAGTAATTAACAGCTTTTTTCATGCTATCTCACTGACAAAATTTTAGACCTGAGATTAGCCATGAACTTCGTGAACCAGCGGACAATTTTTTGTATTGCAGTGATCCTTTCTGATTGAATAAAGTTATTCAGTACATTAGAAAACTCAGGTGTCCTCAGATACCCGAACGATTTATGAGGATTGCGTCTCCCCTCGATTTCATAGTTGTTAATTACAAGAAAATCAATAGGTTTTATTCCATAGCTGTTCTCTGAAAAATCATTTGAGAGTTTGTAATTAAAGGCTACTTTATCAAGTATATCCGAAAAATTAAACCAATTTTTAGTTATCGCTTCAGGTGTTTTTATCCGGATGTTATTAATTCCCCTTTCCTTCTGCTCAGAGGCTATTTTACTGATTATGACAGGGAAACTGAGAGGAGAGCCAATTGTAACAAATGTGTTGATCTTTATATCAGGTGCCATAAATGATAAAACATCATATGCAATGATGGTGCCCATAGAATGACCTACAAGCATAATTTCATCATCTTTATGCTTAAGCAATATATCGTATAATCTTTCTCTTATCAGCTCTTTTGCATTACGCTCCCGGGAGTTTTCAGGGTAGCGATCTTCAGAGTAATATATTTTCAGGTCTCTGAAGTATCTGCTTATTACAGTATCAGTTATCGCGGAATAGTTTAAGGACAGGTCTTCATTGAGAAACATACGGCTTATCTGTCTGCCAAGATAATCAACCACAATTCTCCGTTTACTACGGTCTTCAACCGGAAAGTACTCAGGGGCCTTTACATATTGTTCATCTGAATACAGAGGACTGTTAACATCCTTCTCATTCATGTCTAAACTATCCTCGTGGAGAATGTCAGCCCAGAATACCATTTCAAATTCAGGCAAAAGCGCGCTATAGTTATGAGTGTTTAGTCCTTCTAACATTGCCAGTTTCCACCAATCCTCAAGTACCTCTACAGGAGGCTTGTTGCCAAGACCGTGAATTCCTATGATAACATATGCCATATTTAAAGATTCATAACGGATTCCTAATGAGGTGAATGTTTCAGGTTGCAATTTATAAATTTCAATTTAAAACTGAGTTATTCGTTTATTGCTTTTAATGAATGCTGCACTTGATTTAGTAATTTTGCTTGTGTATTAATTTGTCTCCTTATTATGACAGATGAATTGAAAAATATTATATCTGACCTGCTTGAGTTTTTCAGGCAGTATGCAGAGGGTATTGGTTCAGTCCTTGACATTGGTACCGGTACATCAATTCCAATTCATGTTTTTTCTGAGAGGTTTCCCCTGATCAGGTATTCCACAGTCGATATTGCCGATATCAGGAAAATGAAAAAGTTGCCATTTATTCTGTATGATGGAGTGAAACTGCCATTTGGCGATCTGGAATTTGATGTCTCCCTGCTAAATGAGACCCTGCACCACTGTAAAGATCCTGGTAGCGTATTGTCTGAGGCAGGCAGGGTAGGTGGACTTATTTATGTTATAGAGCATTTCCCTGTTGCAGGATTTAACAATGACGAATTAATGAAAACAGAGTTTGAGGCACTCAGAAATTTTGATATCGAAACCGGTTTTTATAACCCTTTCACGGAAGATTCTCTTAGCCAGCTATTTAAGAGTGCTAAAATGATTGTTCTGGATAAAATTGAAATCCCGTATTATGGTCAAAGAAGAATTAAAAAGTTTTTCTTTAGATTAAAATGCAGGTAGCTGCAGCGAGCAGAATTAAGATTATGGAAAGACCTCTTCCCTGCTTCTTCAATTTGTTTCACGGGTTTCAATAATGGTGTAACGAGGTGTCATAAAATATCAATTGACAAATGTATCAGGTTTGTCACCAAGATATGATGGGGCATTTGAAATATAGAAAGAATATAACCCGAGACCGGTGAAGATGGCAACAGCCAGCAAAACAGGGAATTTCCACCTGTCGGGGGGTATGAATTTCTTCAGAAAATTCATTCTCTTTTTATGCAAGATAATACTTTTCTTCTCAGCAGACAAGTAAAGTCCAGGCTACCAGATCAGCTCCGAAAGAAAATATGTTATTACTGAAATTGATGCTGCCAGTACAGAACCCCAGATAAGATCAACAATTGTAATCAACAGGGGCCAGTCTTTCATGGTAGCCAGGTTTGTCAGATCATAGGTAGCATAAGTCACAAGTCCAAATAGTGCTCCAAACAACATTGCATGTATCCACGAATTTTTCTCAATTGCCGGAGAAATGACAAATACAACCAGCCCTGCAATAAAAAGGAGGTAAAATATTATAGCTGCAGACCAGTTAATATCGGGCTTTAGTAAAAAGCCTATCTGTTCGTTGTAGAACTTTTTTGCTACCAGTACCAGCCAGATCATATCAATAATGAAAAAGACAGGTAAGGCGGTGATAAACAGTTTAATAAACATATTAATGATTATTTTGTCAGAGTTTTTTTATACCCATGTTCCAAAGTGTAAATCCAAATATGTCGGCATACTGTTCAATAGTCTTGCTGACAGGGGTTCCTGCGCCATGACCGGCATTTGTCTCGATTCTGATAAGTACAGGATTACTTCCTGCCTGTTTATCCTGAAGGTGGGCGGCGAACTTGAATGAGTGAGCCGGTACTACCCTGTCGTCATGGTCACCCGTTGTAACAAGTGTTGCCGGGTATTCTGTTCCTTCTTTTATATTCTGAACAGGTGAATATTTATAAATATATTCAAACATCTCTTTGTTCTCTTCTGACGTCCCATAATCATATGCCCAACCTGCTCCGGCAGTAAATGTATGATATCTGAGCATGTCCATCACTCCAACAGCCGGTAGTGCAACTTTCATAAGGTCAGGCCTTTGTGTCATTACGGCTCCAACCAGCAGTCCTCCGTTTGATCCTCCTCTAATGGCAAGAAAATCAGATGAAGTGTATTTGGTTTCGATCAGGTATTCTCCGGCGGCGATAAAATCATCGAAGACATTCTGTTTATTCATTCTGATACCTGCAGAGTGCCATTTTTCTCCATATTCACCACCTCCTCTTATATTGGCAACGGCAGATATGCCACCCATTTCGACCCAAAGCGCCATAGCTATTGAGAAAGCAGGGGTCTGGCTTACATTAAAACCACCATAACCGTAAAGGATCGTGGGATTTTTACCATTGAGAACAGTTCCCTTTTTATAAGTTATTATCATAGGGATCCGGGTGCCATCTTTCGAGTTATAAAATACCTGAATTGATTCATAGTTATCTCCATTAAATTCCAGAACTGGCTTTTTATATACTTCAGAGATGCCGGATTCAGGATCCAGCTTGTAAATTGTGGAAGGGTTAATGTAATTGGCAAAGGAGAAATACACCTCTTTATCGTCCTCTTTAGAATTAAAACCAGAAGCAGTACCTGCCCCTGGAAGCATTATCTCGCGTACCAAAACTCCATTTCTGTCGTATTGCTTTACTTTGGAGATCGCATCGGCCATGTAGTGTGCAAAGAAGTATCCTGAACCTGTTGAAGGATCGAGAACATTTTCTGTTTCAGGAATAAGATCAACCCAGTTCTTTGGATCGGGATTTGAGGCATCAGCAATGACGATCCTTTTGTTGGGAGCATTCAGGTTAGTTACAATAAAAAGTTTTGTACCATCATTATCCAGTATGCCATGATCATTGTCGCAATTTCCAACTACTGTAATGAAATTGCTTCCTTGTTTCTTAAGGTCTTTAATATACAATTCATTACCGGTTGTTGAGATAGCTGCAGTAACAATAAGGTATCTTCCGTCGTCAGTAACCCTGCCATCCACATATCGTCGTATAATATCTGAGCCAAATACAACCTTATCTACAGACTGGCTTGTACCAAGTTTATGAAAATAGAGTTTGTGGTGGTCTGTTTTTGCTGAGAGCTCACTTCCTTTTGGTTTGTCATAACTTGAATAGTAGAATCCCTCATTACCCTGCCATGAAAGACCGCTGAACTTGATATCTTTTAATGTATCGCCAATGACGACTTTAGTAAGGGCATCCATCACAATTACTTTTCTCCAGTCTGATCCCCCTTCTGATATTGAATAGGCTATTTTACTTCCATCTTCAGAAAACTCAAGCTCTCCGAGAGATGTTGTTCCGTCTTCAGAAAAGGTATTGGGATCGAGAAATACCTCTGGTTCCCCGTTGTCTTTCTGGCGATAAACGACATACTGGTTCTGCAAGCCGTCGTTTTTGGTAAAATACATATACCCGCCCTCCCTGAAGGGAGCTGTGAACTTTTCATAGTTCCACATCTTTCCAAGCCGGTTTTTGATATCGTCTCGGTAAGGTATTGATCTGAGGTCCCCAAATGTCACTTCATTTTGTGCTTTTACCCATTCAGCAGTCTCTTCTGATTTATCATCTTCGAGCCAGCGGTATGGATCAGCTACGCTTGTACCAAAGTAGGAATCAACCACTTCTCCTTTTTTCGTTTCAGGATAGATTATTTTTTTGTTCACAGGCCCTTTACATGATATCAGTACTGCCATTGCAATTGTTATAAGAAGGATATTTTTCATCTGTATATAATTTATTTTTAAAGATCAGTTGAACCCGCATCTTATTTAGTTCGCTGAGCCCGCAAGCCTGGTTGCGATTTTATCAATCATGTGGGTTCATCCCTAAATGGTTTATTGTCAGATCAGATAAGATTGTTGTATAAAATGATTGTAAACTTAGTTAAAAGCGTGGGTTTGCCAAATTCCAATTTGATTAATAGAGTTTTTTCACTGCAGATATTTAAAAAACAGATGCTGTAACAATTTCACTTTATTTTATCTGTTATATTATTAAATTTGCAGTCTTAACTAAAAAAAAAGAATTATGAAAAAAATTATTTTAGCGTCTATACTGGCAATAGGTATTATGACTCTGGCAAGTGCGCAGGATTATAAAACAGGTGTTGGCTTAAGAGCAGGATTATCCCAGGGCCTTACCCTTAAACATTTTGTTGGAGAGAAAGCTGCATTTGAAGGCATTATCTCAACAAGGTGGCAGGGCTTTGATCTTACAGGTTTATATGAAATACATAATCAGGCATTTGAAGTTGATCATCTTAACTGGTATTATGGAGGAGGAGCACATATCGGTTTCTGGGACGGAGACAATGTAACCTGGGGCACTCCCGGTTCAACATATACCGTAATAGGAATTGATGGGATCCTCGGTATCGAGTATAATTTCACCGAAGCACCTATTAATATAAGTCTTGACTGGAAGCCGGCATTTAACATTGTTGGTAACACAAATTTCTGGGGCGACGGCGGTGCCCTGTCAATACGTTACATTTTCTAAATAGAAGTATTTCGTAACATTTACTAAAGGGGGGCTTTGGCTCCCCTTTTTTTATTTCCGGTTTATTTTCTAGCTTTATATTGAATTTAGAGAGTATCGTGAAATATCTGACCAAACCATTAAAATTTTATTATGATGAAAAGACTACTTCTGCCAGTTTTAATCATTCTCATTATCCCTTATTTATTATCGGCCCAGAATAAGTTTAATGGGCTCGATATGAATATGGGTAATCTTTACAGGCTATCAGATGCTAAAACCCGCTCTATTAGTCCCGAGAACTTTTCGGGCGAAAAAGGTAAAGCAGGGATGGCAGATCCGGCCGATAAAGATAAGCCTAATACTGCCAATGCATTCAACGCCTCTCGCGATCTTGGGCAGGGATGGAAAGTTAATCCCTATGTAAGAATTCAGCCCGGAGAGGTTTTTACAATGGCAGAGATCAATGGTCCGGGTGCAATACAGCACATCTGGATGACACCTACCGGAAACTGGAAGTTCTCCATTTTACGAGTTTATTGGGATGATGAAGCAGAGCCATCTATAGAGTGTCCTGTTGGTGATTTTTTCGGAATGGGATGGAATGAATATTCTCCTCTTGTCTCTTCTGCTATCTGTGTAAATCCAGGCAGCGCATTCAATTGTTACTGGGTAATGCCCTTCCGCAAAAAATGCAGGATAACAATGGAAAATATTAACGATGCCGATCCGATGACATTATATTACCAGATCGATTACACATTGACAGAGGTACCTGCTGATGCCGGTTATTTTCATGCACAGTTTCGTCGCTCAAATCCTAATACATCATCTGATTATACTATCAATGAGGGAATTAAGGGTAAGGGTCAGTTTGTGGGAGTCTCAATGGCCTGGGGTGTAAATAACAATGGATGGTGGGGCGAGGGGGAAATTAAGTTCTTTATAGATGGCGATAGTAAGTTCCCGACCATCTGTGGAACGGGTACCGAAGACTATTTCTGCGGGTCGTATAATTTTGACAGAAAGGGAAAGTACACCGAGTTCTGCACTCCATACAGTGGTTTGCACCAGGTCATAATTCCCGACGGGACTTATCGTTCTCAGCAACGATTTGGATTATACCGGTGGCACATCATGGATCCGGTTCGCTTTGAGAACGACCTGAAAATAACCATTCAGGATCTTGGATGGAGACAGGGAGGCAGATATCTGAAACAACAGTCTGATATTGCTTCTGTATGTTTTTGGTACCAGGCAGAACCTCATGCTAAATTTCCCAGGCTTCCTGAGTGGCAGAAGCTTGAGGTAAACTAGTGATGCCAGTATAACACTTTCCAACCTCTTCCTGCCGCTGCTTTTTTAAGTTTTTTGTCAGGGTTGATGCAAACAGGATTGCCGGCAATACTGAGAGCCGGCAGATCAGACACAGAATCGCCGTAATACCAGGTATCTGCTATTACGGCGTTATTTTTTTCACAATATTCTCTCAGCTTTCTTACCTTTTCCTCTCCGAAACAGAGAGGTCCTTCTGTTTGTCCGGTCAGATACCCGTTTTTTACCTCCAGCCTGGAGCAAATGATATCATCAATTTCAAGAATATCGGCTATTTCCCTGCATATATAAACAAGGGCTGACGACAGGATAACAACATGAGCATTCTTTTCTTTGTGGATTCTTACAGCTTCTCTTGCTTCTTCGTACACAGATGCTTTTATCTCCTCGTTAAAAACAACCGAGCATAGTTCTGCGATATCTTTTTCAGTTAACCCTTTGAGCCAGTCGATCAGCAGGTTGATGATCTTGGCGGGGTCTCTCATTTTGAGTCTGTAAATCATCCAGAGAAAAAGGATCCTGGTAAATTGCCCCGGGGTCATAAGACCTTTTCTCATTGCCCCTTTTACCAGCAGTGTTCCGCTTACAGTACTGATTATAGTATGGTCCAGATCAAAAAATACAATGTACTTTTTCGACGATTTATTATTTTCTGAAGAAATGGTCTCCATCAGGATTGTAAATTGTATTTATTGCACCAGGTATAACCATTACATTAAACTTATCAGCAAAGTTTAGTTCTCCGTCAACATGAAAAGGAACAACTTCAGGAAACTCAAGATTAATCCCGGGTGTCTGGTAATAGTTAACCCGTTTGTCAGAAATATGTTTTCCCTTTGGGACTTTAAGAAGTATGCTGAATCTTTCGAAAAGTGAGAGTTTTTTTATCATGCAGACATCAAGAAGGCCGTCATTTGCCAAAGCCTCTGGTGTTAGTAAAAAGCCACC
>JFJP01037776.1_pt1 | contig 38041 bp, 29 predicted proteins | sample 431651 | NCBI WGS metagenome assembly JFJP01 (sample SAMN02602958, study PRJNA72255) | Microbial mat metagenome, whole genome shotgun sequencing project. | biome: fresh water; feature: sink hole; material: water; isolation source: purple microbial (photo- and chemosynthetic) mats found in... | reverse complement strand
AAATATCAGAAATCATTAGCACAAACTCAATACAAGGAAGATTATTTTGAAGAGAAATTATTTCAATACATGGATAGCTTAAATGCTCTTTATGTGGCATTTACGCGTCCTTATCAGGAGTTGCTTTTGTTTATGCCAACACTTGGGAGCGTGGAAAAAATTAGCTCGGTGGCAGATTTGGTTTATGCGAGCGTAGTAAGTAAAATTGAATTGCAAAATTCTGATAGCAAGCAATTTATAAATTTATGTAATTTCTACGAATCTGAAAAATTTGAGTTTAATTTAGACGAAAATTACAAATATATTGACGATGCACCTTACAAGCGAACAGACGAAAAACCCAGCATTTTGCTTGCTAATTATGCGTCGAGCGATTGGGCAAATAAGTTAGCAATTAGAACAAATGCCGGCAATTATTTTGTTGAAAAAGATGAATATAGGCAGCAGCAAATTAATTACGGTAGTTTGATGCACGAAATATTGTCGAAAATACAAACACCTATTGATATAGAAAGTGCTTTGCAGGAGGCATATTTTGCCGGAAAAATTTCTATTCCGGAGCGAAAATATTTTTTGCTTAAATTGAATGAAATAGTTGAAAACAAACAAATTGCTCATTGGTTTAGTAACAGTTATGAAATAAAAACAGAGGCAGAAATATTGACTGTTTCTGGCGAGAAAAAAATACCAGATAGATTATTAATTTCTGAAAATGAATTGATTGTGGTTGATTTTAAGTTTGGTATTTTTAGAGAAGAGCATTTAGTGCAAGTGCAAGAGTATAAAGAATTACTAAGTTCTGTTAATGAATTGAAAAATAAGCAAGTAAAAGGATTTTTGTATTATGCTGAAAAAGCAGAACTTCTTGAAGTTTAGTTTATTTATATCCGATTTTTAGCAATTTTGACAAAATAAAATTAAAATAGGTTATTTCTTAATTTTTAGTGAAATTATTTGGAAAATATGACAAATTTTAATAAGTTTGGTGAAATTTTAACTAGAACTTACAAGATAAATATCAATCAAAATTAGCCATAATTTTTATAAAAATATATAAACTATTACAATGAAAACAAAGAAAATTATATTGTTAGCTTTTTTATTTTCATATTCAAGTTTCTTTTTTGCTCAAAGTAAGGAAGGAATTGTGATTACTAAACAATTGAAAACGACACCAGTAAAGAACCAAAATAACACAGGAACTTGTTGGAGTTTTGCAACAACGTCTTTTGTGGAAACTGAAATTTTGCGCACAGGTGGTGGTGAATTGAACCTTTCAGAAATATATTTTGTTTATTATGGTTATTTGGATAAAGCGGATAAATTTGTTCGCTTACAAGGTAAAGCCAATTTTAGCCAAGGTGGTCAAGCCCACGATGTTATGAACGTAGTGCAGCGTTTTGGTTTTGTTCCTGAAGAAAACTTTAAAGGGTTGAATTATGGTTTAGAGAACCACGATCATGCTGAATTAGAAGAAGTTCTGGCGAGCTTGGTAAAAACGGTAGCTAAAAGTAAAAAGCCAACAACAGCTTGGCGTTCAGCTTTTGAAGGTATTTTGAAAGCGTATTTGGGCGAAATTCCTACAAAAGTTAAATACAATGGTGCTGAATATTCGCCTTTTGATTTTTCGCGAGATGCACTTAAATTTAATCCCAACGATTATATTGAAATAACTTCGTATAGCTATCTTCCTTTTTATCAACAAGTTGAACTTGATGTACCCGATAATTGGTCGCATGGTTTGTATTATAATTTGCCAATTGATGAGGCTACACAAATAATGAAAACGGCAGTTGAGAATGGCTATTCGGTGTGCTGGGATGGCGATGTAAGCGAAAAGGAGTTTTCGCATCGTTCAGGCTTAGCTACTTACGATTCGCCCATGAATGTAACTGACCAAACAAGGCAGCAAACCTTTGATAATTACCAAACTACCGACGATCACTTGATGCATTTAACGGGCTTGGCAAAAGATGAAAAGGGACAAATTTTCTTTCAAACCAAAAATTCGTGGAGTGCCGATTCTAACAATTTTGGTGGTTATTTGTATATGTCAGAAGATTTCATTCGACTAAAAACGGTTGCTTTTATGGTTCACAAAGATGCTATTTCAAAAGAAATTAAAAAGAAATTAGGCATAAAATAATGCCTACTTGTGCACGCAAAAGGTATCTATTTTTTATCACATATTGATTTTTAAATTTGCTTTGTAAAATAAATTCAGGCTATATCTAAAAAAAATAAGCTTGTATTTTATAGATGAAGGGTATCGTATTATTTTATGTTGATTAAAACAAAACTAAACAATTATATATATGAAACAGTTTGATGAAAATTTTAAACAACGTTTGAGAACGGCTGTCGAAGATATTGAGAAAAACTCTCTTATTGAGATAGTTACTATTGTTCGTCCTCGCTCTGAAAGTTACAGAGATGTGCCTCTTTGGTGGGGAGTATTTTTTATGTTCGTTACTTTTACTGTAATGATGTTTGTTCCTTTTGTTTTTGGCGATTATACATTTTATGCAGCCGTATTGTTCTCATTCTTTGGTGGTTTGATAGGTGCTTGGCTTTTTATTCCAATGCAGAGACCGCTTATTAGCAAGCAGCGAATGGAAAAAAATGTGGAAATAATGGCACGAGCTATTTTTCAGAAGGCTGGAATTAGAAAAACAAATGCAAAAATAGGAACTTTAATTTTTGTTTCGGTGTTTGAGCAAAAAGTATGTATTTTGCCAGACGATGGAGCTAAAATGGCTGTACCTCAAGAAGATTGGGATAGTTTGAATTTGAATTTGAACAGTATTTTTAAAGCAAAAAATCCGGCAGATGCTTTAATTGGACAGTTAAAGATTTGTAAATCAATATTTTCGTCGTATATTCCTCCAATAGAAAATGACATTAACGAATTGCCTGACGATTTAGAAGTTGATTTGTAGTTTATTTTGTTGATAATGAATATTTTAAGTTTTATAGAAAATATGTATTATGAAAAATTTTAAAAAATATATAGTTCCCATATTCTTTTTGCTAATTGCTATATTAGCAATTATTACACTTACCACCGATGTTTTATTTGCTCGTCCGGGAGGTGGGCATAGTTATTCTGGCGGTGGTGGCGGCGGATATTCTGGCGGCGGTGGAAGCGGCGGTGGCGGTGGTGGCGATGGTCTTTTTACGTTGATTTTCTGGATTTTATTTGATGTATTGCCCGCCGAAATTAGTATTCCGCTGGTTATCATTTTTGTAATTTACAGTATTATTAAAAATAATAGAATGAAAAAAGATGGAAAGCATGTTTCTTCTTCTTTTAATGCTTCCGAATTATTAGCAAAAGCCTTTGTAAATGCTGATTCTCAAATTGCTACTTTAAAGGAGCGTGATGCTAATTTTTCTAAATATGTATTTCTCGATTTTGTAAATTCGCTTTATCATCGCTATTATTCTTATCAAGGGTCTAAAGATTTTAAACTTTTAAATCCATTTTTATCGAATACCGAAAAATTTGTTGTCGAAAATAACTTAAACCCAAATTTGCGTTACAACGAAATTGTTATAGGAAGTATGGTTATTTCTGAAATTATTTTTACTAATGAAATTACCGGAATAGTTGTGGATATTGATGCAAATTATACGGCATCGGTTGCTGGGAAAAATACGCGTTATGTGGTAACCGAGCGTTGGTTATTTAACCGAAAAGCAGGTGTTTTGTCTAAAGAACCAAAGGACATGCAAAATTTATCGTGTCCAAATTGTGGTGCTCCTGCCGATTTTACTGATGCTGGTGAGTGTAATTATTGCCATACTTTCTTAGAAGCAGGTGAGCAACAGTGGATGTTGAAAAAGCGAAAAGTGATGAGTTCTCAATCGTTCAGAACCAATAATTTAACAACTTATTCTGAAGAAGTAGGAACGAATTATCCAACCGTTTTTAGCCGCGATTTGAATTCGAATATTGGCAAGTTTATGAAAAACCACAGCGTGATAGAGTGGGAGGATTATTGGCGTGGTTTTGAGAACAATATCGTTCGTCCTTACTTTTTGGCAATTTATGCAGCTTGGAGCGAAAGGCGCTGGAGTTCAATCAGAAACGTAATTTCTGACCGTTTGTATGAATCGTATAGTTTTTGGATTGATGCCTACAATCGTGAAGGCTTGATTAATAAGCTTGATGGTATTCAAATATCTAAAGTTCAATTAGTTGATTTAGATGTAGATAAATATTACGATAGCTTAACCGTTCGCATCTACGCGTCGTGCTACGATTATGTGAGCGATGCTGCCGGAACGGTAAAAGGTGGCTCGAAGCGAAACCGACGCTCTTACTCAGAATATTGGACTTTTATACGCAAGAGTGGCGTAAACAAGCCAGAAGAAGAATTTGATTTGAAAAATTGCCCCAATTGCGGTGCACCAGCTGATAAAATGGGGCAAGCTGCTGTTTGTGGTTATTGTAATGCTAAAATTAGCAATGGCGATTTTTCTTGGGTTCTTGCAGTAATTACGCAAGATGAAGTTTATAAATAGCTCAAAATAAATGACATACAGAAATAGTTCTGTATGTTTCATTTTTAAAAAAAAGTCCTTCAAGCACAAACGTTGAAGGGCTTTTTTTTAATAATACTTTTAATAAATTTGTTAAATTTGTATAAAATGGAACTTGTAAAAAAATGAAAATCAAATAATTATTGGATTTTTTTTAGAAAACATCATATTTTAGTGCTAAAAATTATAGCAATTTACTAAAAAAAGCATATCTTTGTTGCAATTATTTTTAGTTTTTAATTTGCGTTGTTGGCATGTTAAATAATTAAAAACCACGGGAATAATGAAAATGAAAATAAGACGAATATTTCGTGATTTAGTGCTTACTACAGCCGGAATCACATCGGCAAGTATCGGATTAAAAGCTTTTTTGTTGCCAAATTTGTTTCTTGATGGAGGGGTAACTGGAGTGTCCCTTTTGATTAATCGGCTCGGCGGAGTTGATATTTCGCTTTTGATTGTGTTGATTAATTTTCCTTTTATGGTGCTAGCTTACAAGCAAATATCTAAGATTTTTGCATTTAAATCGTTCATTACCATAGCATTACTCGCCATAGTAGTGCATCTTGTAAATCTTCCTACGGTTACAGAAGATAAGCTGTTGATTGCTGTTTTTGGTGGTTTATTTTTAGGTCTTGGAATTGGTTTTTCGGTACGCGGTGGCACGGTGATTGATGGTACAGAGGTTTTGGCTATTTATTTGAGTAAGAAATTTAGAACTACTATTGGTACAGTAATTTTAGTTTTTAATATTATTCTTTTTTCCATTGCTGCCGTTCTTATTGGTTTGGAAGTTGCGATGTACTCAATTCTTACTTATATAACAGCCTCAAAGGCAGCAGATTATATAATACATGGTATCGAAGAATACATTGGAATAACAATAATATCGGAAAAAAGTGATGCCATTAGAAAAGCGATTACCGAGGAGATGGGGTATGGAGCAACTATTTACCGAGGTAAAAGAGGTTACCAGAAAAATGAGAGAGAAAATAATGACATTGATATTATTCAAACTGTAGTTACTCGATTGGAAGTTAATAAGTTACATTCAGTTATTCAAGGCATTGATGAGAAAGCTTTTATAATAGAATATACAATAAATGATGCAAGAGGCGGTATAATCCGCAAAAAAAAGTTACATTAATTAATTATATTTGAACAATTTTAAACGAAAATAATAAATTTATGAGTGATAATTTAATACATTGGATAGCATTTAGCTTATTGGTTGTGGTGATGCTTTTTTTAGATTTGTTTGTTTTTCACAAAAAAACACACGAAGTTAAAATAAAAGAGGCATTAATTTGGAGTGCTGTATGGATAAGTTTGGCATTGATATTCAATTATTTTGTATATCTTTGGTCGGGTTACGAAAAGGCAATGGAATATTTGGCGGCTTATGTAATAGAAAAATCGCTAAGTGTGGACAACCTTTTTGTTTTTATAATGATTTTTGGCTATTTCAAAATTAAACCTGAATTTCAGCACAAAATTTTATTTTGGGGTATTTTAGGTGCTTTATTTTTGCGTATTATTTTTATCATAGCGGGTATACAATTAATACAGCATTTCCACTGGATAATTTACATATTTGGCGCATTTTTGCTTTATACTGGAATAAAAATTCCATTTGAAAAAGAAGACAATCAGATAGAACCCGATAAAAATCCATTGGTACGTTTGTTTAAAAAATTTATGCCAGTAACCACCGAATTGCATGGAAATCACTTTTTTGTTAAAATAGATGGCAAAAAATATGCAACTCCTTTATTTATAACACTAATTGTAATTGAATTTTCTGATTTAATTTTTGCAGTTGATTCTATACCAGCGGTTTTGGCTATTTCTAGCGATACTTTTATTGTTTACACTTCCAATGTATTTGCTATTTTAGGTTTACGTTCGCTGTATTTTGCATTAGCCGGAATTGTAAAATATTTCCGTTATTTAAAATACGGGCTTGCTTTCATTCTTTCTTTTGTAGGCATCAAAATGATTATTTCCGGATTTTATAAGTTTCCAATCACTTGGTCTTTGCTTATTATTTTGGGTTTGCTTGCAGTTTCGGTTCTACTTTCCATTATAATTCCAGAAAAAAAACCGGATTTAGATGGCAACGAGATAATCAAATAGCATTATTGCTTAAATTTTGTGAATAATTAAAAAAACCGACATATTTTCATTTTGTCGGTTTTTTTATTGAATAAAATCTGTATTTTATCTTGTAATTTACCAAAATTGTTTTAAATTTGCATAGCATTAAATTGTGAGCATTTTATTTAAATTATTTGAATTTTGCTTAAAATTGAAAATTTTCCTGTTTTCATAAACAACCTTGTGAAACTTAACAATTTGTATTTTAAAATTTAATTTTCAACTCGTCAATTTTCAAAATTGTCTCACTATTTATAGTGTTATTTACTAAATACTTAGTGTTTTTTTCTTTGAATAAAATTCAAAATTCGTTTGGTCTGTATAAAAAGAAAGCAATGAAATATTTATTTTTAACCTTTTTTTTCTTTTTTCTTTTTGTGGAAATTTTTTCACAACCGAATTTTATTGCTCAAGAAAAGCTTATTCTTTCTATGCCTGACGACACTAATAAGGTAAAAGCATTAAATAAATTGGCAATTTCGTTGTATCAAGCAAATCCTGAAAAATGTATTGAGCTAGCCACAGAATCCATTGATTTGTCGAAAAAAATAAATTATACTACACAGCTTATATATTCTTACGATGCTTTAGCCGCTGCTTATTGGGCTACAAGCGATTACGAATTATCACTCAATTTTTTATTTAAAAAAGCATCAACCTTAGAGCATTCTAAAAACGAAAAAGAATTGGCAATTACTTTTTTAAATATATGCTCTGTATATGCTGAAAATAAAGATTATATAAATAATTTGAGATACATTAAAAAGGCAGAAAAAATATTTAAAAAATTCAATGATAAGCAAGGTTTGGCAAAAACCTACAATCAGTGGGGTGCACATTTTTTTGCATTAGATAGCTTTGAGCAAGCAGAAGCTTTTTGGTTAAAATCGAAAAAATTATTTGACGAAACAGACGACGAGTTAAGTACCGCATACTTGATAAATAATTTGGCAGAAATAGATATTAAAAAGAAAAATTATGCTAGTGCATTTTCGGCTTATCAAAAATCCCTTTTGATAGTAACGAAATACGATGAAAAATTAAATATTGCCAAAATTTTGACTAATTTAGGTGATATTTCTCGATTGCAAAACAACCTAGAGCAGGGGCAAGAGTATTTGCAAAGAGCTTTGGATACGTGTATAAAATATAATTTTACGAATCAAAAAATACCGGTTTATTTATGTTTTTTCAGATTAGATAGTACCGTTGGAAATTATAAATCAGCCTTGTTGCATTATCAGAAATATTCTCAGTTATCGGATAGTATTTTTACTAAAGAAAAAAACGATAGGATATTAAAGCAAAAGGCAAAGTTTGAGACTATTCAGTCAGAAAAAGAAAACCAGCATTTACGAGAAGAAGCGTCTGTCAATCAGTTAATTATTATATTTTTGATTGTTTTTTTGTTTTTTTCCATCATTGGCAGTTCGTTCATTTATAAATATTACAAACAATACAAACATGCAAATTTAGAATTGTATGAGAAAAGTGTAGAAGTATTTGTGCAAAGCGAATATATTGAAAACCAAAATAATCAGCTTAATAATTATAAAGAAAATTTAGAAAGAACAATAGAAAAACGAACTCAGGAATTACTTTTGGCAAAAGAAAAAGCAGAGGAGAGCGATAGATTAAAATCTGCATTTTTGAACAATATTTCCCATGAAATTCGTACTCCTTTAAATGCAATTAACGGGTTTTCGCAAATAATCTCACTTCCAAATCTCTCGCACGAAAAGCGCATGAAATTCTCCCAAGTTATTTCGGAAGGCAGTGCAAAACTTATAAATATAATTACAGATGTTATAGAGCTTTCTGAGCTTCATTCAAAGCAATCTATTTTAATAAAAGAGGTATTTGACTTTGTCGATTTTTTTAAAGATATTATTAGTGAATATGAGTTAATCGCACAAAGTAAAGGCATTCGTTTATCTACAAATTTTCAATATCTGCCAGAGTTAAGATTAATAAAAACAGATAAAAAGAAATTAATTAAAATTATATCGCATCTTGTTGATAATGCTATAAAATTTACAAACAATGGAAGCGTTTCTGTATCGTTAGAACTTTTAGAAGCTCAATTAAACTTCCAGGTTACTGATACAGGAATTGGAATATCTAAAGATATGCAAGATGTTATATTTGAGCCATTTAGGCAAGTTGATATAGGTTTGAATCGAAGCTATGGCGGCAACGGTGCAGGTTTGGCTTTAGTGAAAGGTTTTGTTGATTTGCTAAGTGGAACTATTGATATAGAAACAGTTATAGATAAAGGAACTTCGGTAAAAATAAGCTTGCCTATCGAAATTGCTTATACTTTAGAGCAAGAAGCAATATCTAGTTTTGAAAATACTTATTTTGAAAATGTTTTGATTGTTGAAGATGATTACTCTAATTATGAATATTTGGCTGAAATTTTATATGGTTTTTGCCGAAATATTTATTATGCCGAAGATGGCGAGTTAGCCGTTGATTTTTGCTCGCACAATGAAACGATTGATTTGATTTTGATGGACATTGAAATGCCTAAAATGAACGGCATTGAAGCCGCCAAAATAATAAAAAGCATGCATAAAGATGTTCCAATAATAGCACTTACAGCTTATGTGCCCAAAATAGAAGTAGAAGACCCCGAAACTTTTTTTAACGATTTGATTTTAAAACCTATTGAAATTAAAACAATTTACGAAATTATAGATAAATATGGGCGAAAAGCTTGAAAAGCATTTGAAAATTAGAATTTGTGAAACTATCCAAAACAATGATTTTGAAATTTTAAATACATAATAATTGTATGAATTTGGATAGTTAATTTTTTTTGTGTAACTTGCACAAGTGTAATTTTTATCTTTTCAATGTACTATTTATTTAAAAATTGCATTATAATTAAAATTTTTCCGAATTTTGTCGCATTATTAAAATATATAATGTTATTTTTTTTTGATTAATATGATTTTACATAATATTTTTTTATAAATATAAAACTCGGAGAAAATAGATAATAACCTTTTAAAAATTAATAAAAACGTATGAAAAAACTTAGCTTTATTTTAGTAGCATTTTTAATTTTAGTAAATGCTTGTGGACCAAGTGTAGAAGGCGAAACCAAAGAATGGGAAGCAAATTTGAAAGCAGTAGAAAAAGCCAAAGCCGACTATCCTTCTTTTGCTAGCTTGCTCGATACAAAAGTAGCTGAAGCCAAAGCCCTTTGGGACGAAGCCGCTTCGGTAAGTGATGAAAAAGCTAAAGCTGAAAAAATGTCGGCGGCAAATGCTTTATTATCAACCGAATGTGTAGGTAATTTAATTGGCATGAAAGACAAAATAAAAGAGGTGCAAGAGAATTTAGACAAAGTAGAAAGCCTTAGGAAAGGTAAAGAAGGAGAAAACAGAACTTATGCCGAAGATGCAATCACCGATGCTGAAAAAGCTTTAACTGCTGCAAAAGAAGCACTTACAGGCAGTTCTTGTGATGATATCGACAGAGCCTTTGAGAAATTAGGAACCGTTGTTACCGATTTAACTACCGCTATTACAAAACTTAGCGCATCAGAAACCGTTACCGATTCTACGAAAACAAACGCAAATACAACTAATGCAACTGAAGTAAAAATGGTAAAATGCGAACATTGCGATAGTAAAAATGAAGCAACAAATGAAAAATGTAAAAATTGCGGTGCGCCAATAAAATAATTTTTTTATAAAAGAATAATGTATTAAATTATTATTGAAATTTGGATTAATAATAATTTAAGTTATTAAAATTTTAATATCAAAACTTTTTTTTTTGAATTACAAAAAGCTCGCTAACTTTGGCGAGCTTTTTTTAATGAATTTTTTATAAAAAACAGATTCAATTGAAAATAAAATCCGTCTTTTTTTGCCAAGAATGTGGCGCACAATCGCCCAAATGGATAGGCAAATGCCCGTCTTGTGGCAGTTGGAATACGTATTTGGAGGAAAACGTTCAAGTTTCGTCAAATAAAAGTGCAACAATTGTACAAAATAAGGAACGTTCGAAGCCAAAATTGCTTTCGGGTATCAATTTGAACGAACAAATACGTATCGACACCGGAAATAATGAGTTTAACAGAGTTCTTGGTGGCGGTTTAGTGCCCGGAACTATCATTTTGCTTGGTGGCGAACCCGGAATTGGTAAATCTACTTTGGCTTTGCAAATTGCTTTGCGTGCTCGAAACTTAAAAACTTTGTACATTTCGGGTGAGGAAAGTGAGCAGCAAATAAAACTCAGAGCGTTGCGAATCGACGAAAATAGTCAAAATTGCCTAATTTTGAACGAACATTTGCTCGAAAACGTTATTTTTCATGCCAAAGAAATTATGCCCGATTTGCTGGTTATTGATTCCATTCAAACCATGCAAATTGAGAAACTTGATTCTTCGCCAGGAAGTGTTTCGCAGATTAGAGAATGCACTAGCGAACTGCTCAAATTTGCCAAAACTTACTCAGTTCCAACGCTTTTGATAGGGCACATTACCAAAGACGGAAGCCTTGCCGGACCCAAACTTTTGGAGCACATGGTCGATACCGTTTTGCAATTTGAAGGAGATAGAAACCACATTTACAGAATAGTACGAGCTATCAAAAACCGTTTTGGTTCAACCTCTGAGCTTGGAATTTTCGAAATGCAACAAGATGGCTTGCGCGAAGTGAGCAATCCTTCGGAATTGTTACTTTCGCACAACGATTTGGATATGAGTGGTGTAGCAATTTCGGCAAGCGTGGAAGGCATCAGACCTTTTTTGATTGAAGTGCAGGCTTTGGTCAGTTCGGCTGTTTATGGAACTCCGCAACGTTCATCTACTGGCTTCGATTTGAGGCGTTTGAATATGCTTTTAGCGGTTTTAGAAAAAAGAGCCGGATTTCGTTTGGCGCAGAAAGATGTTTTCTTGAACATTGCCGGAGGCATAAAAGTCGATGACCCCGCTATTGATTTGGCTGTTATTTGTGCCATTTTGTCGTCCGACCAAGATTTGTCGATTGATAAAACCAAATGTTTTGCTGGCGAAATTGGACTTTCGGGCGAAATTAGACCTGTTACTCGCATTGAGCAGCGCATAAGTGAGGCGGAGAAATTGGGTTTTAAGGAAATTTTTATTTCAAAGCATAACAAAATTCAAAGCTTACAAAGTAAATTCAAAATTAAAATTTCGTTAGCTGCCAAAGTTGATGAAGTGTTTAGAGCCATGTTTGGTTAATAAATAGTTGTTAATTAAGAATCAATGTTATTAAATTAAAAACCTGTCAGATTTTCAAAACCTGACAGGTGGGCTAAAAAATTGCAATTTGAAAATGTTTTAAATTTGATTATATCAATTGGTTGCAAAAATTTATACTAAAAGTATTTTCGTTCTTTTTTTTACACCGTAGGTGTAGAATAGCGATAGAAATAAGCTCTCACCTCACGCAGGTATCGCCCCAACGGGGCGAAATAGGCTGAGGATTTCTTTTTCTATCGCTATTTGCCTTCTACGAAGGCTAAAAAAAAGGTACGAAAACGAAAATGATTTTTTACAGCCCAACTGACAGGTTTAGACCACAGACATTTAATTAAGAATTAAAAATTAAAATAGAAAATAAAGTGCAAGAAAAAATAATCATTTTAGATTTTGGTTCTCAATATACTCAGTTGATTGCCAGAAGAATACGCGAATTAAACGTGGTAAAAGGAGTAATTTTGTCGGGAAGTCCGTTTTCGGTAAGAGATGCAGAAGCACCTGTGCCCAATTTGACACAAATCAAGGCAAAAATGCCACTTTTGGGCGTTTGCTACGGTGCGCAACACTTGGCTCAGCATTTTGGCGGTGAGGTTTTACCTTCCGACAACAGAGAATACGGACGTGCTAATTTACAGTTTGTTAATACCGAAAATGAGTTACTCAAAGGAATTAGCCAAAACTCGCAAGTGTGGATGTCGCACGGCGATACAATAGCCAAAGTGCCTGATAATTACGAAATTATAGCAAGCACTGCCGACGTAAAAGTGGCTGCTTACAAAATTAAAGGTGAAACAACTTATGGCATTCAATTTCACCCCGAAGTGTATCATTCCACCGAAGGAAAAGAAATGCTAAGGAACTATATTATAGATATTTGCGGTTGTAAACAAGATTGGACTGCCGATTCGTTTGCGCAAACAACCATTGATGAGTTAAAAGCCAAACTTGGCAACGACAATGTAATTCTTGGGCTTTCGGGCGGAGTGGATTCGAGCGTAGCGGCGGTTTTGTTGCACAAAGCTATTGGCGAGAGACTTACCTGTATTTTTGTAGATAACGGGTTGCTACGCAAAAATGAATTTGAAAACGTGCTCAATTCATACAAAGGCATGGGTTTGAATGTAATAGGAGTAAATGCGAAGGAGCAATTTTTGGCTGCTCTCAAAGGCATTTCCGAACCCGAAGCCAAGCGAAAAGCCATCGGAAAAACGTTTATTGATGTTTTTGATGCCGAAGCAAAAAAAATTGAAAATGTAATTTGGCTTGCACAAGGCACTATTTATCCCGATGTGATTGAATCCGTGTCGGTTAATGGACCTTCGCAAACGATTAAATCGCACCACAATGTGGGAGGTTTGCCTGATTACATGAAGCTGAAAATAGTTGAACCTCTGAGACTTATCTTCAAAGACGAAGTGAGAAGAGTAGGCAAGGCGTTGGGTATTTCGGCTGAACTTTTGGGACGACATCCGTTTCCGGGTCCGGGCTTGGGCATTCGTATTTTGGGCGACATAACTGCCGAAAAAGTAACTCTTTTGCAAGAAGCCGACCACATTTTTATCGAAGGCTTGAAAGAAGCTGGACTTTACAACGATGTTTGGCAAGCCGGAGTGATGCTTTTGCCTATCCAATCGGTTGGAGTTATGGGTGATGAGCGTACTTACGAGCGAGTTGTGGCTTTGCGTGCGGTTGCTTCAACTGATGGAATGACCGCCGATTGGGTGCATTTGCCTTACGAATTTTTGGCAAAAATTTCAAACCAAATCATTAATCGCGTGCGAGGAATCAATCGTGTAGTTTACGACATAAGCTCAAAACCACCGGCAACTATCGAATGGGAATAGTTTTTTTAGTGAAAAGATAAAATAGAAAAGTAAAGAGTGAAAAAAAATTTTTTTTCACTTTTTACTTTTCATTTTTTACTTTCTAATCCCATTCTAGGATAATTTTCCCGCAGTTTCCGCTATCCATAAGGTCAAATCCTTTTTGGAAATCGTCAATTTTGAAACGATGCGTAATTATTGGAGACAAATCGATGCCCGTGTGCAACATTTGTTCCATTTGATACCAAGTTTCAAACATTTCTCTGCCATAAATTCCTTTCACGGTTAAACCTTTGAAAATAATTTTGTCCCAATTTATTTGAGTAGAAGTTGGCAATAAGCCCAAAAGGGAAATTTTTCCAGAGTTGTACATGTGGTTTAACATATCGTTGAAAGCATGAGGCGAACCCGAACACTCCAAACCTATATCAAAACCAATCATTCCCAGCTCTTTAAGCACATCTTCGAGTTTTTCGTGTTGAGGATTCATTACACGAGTAGCTCCCATTTTTTTAGCCAATTCGATGCGATAAGGATTGGTTTCGGTGGCAACAATGTAGCGAGCACCAGCAAATTTAGCAATCGCCACAGCCATACTTCCAATGAGTCCGGCACCAGTAATGAGCACGTCTTCGCCGAGCAAATTCCACGAAAGCGCTGTGTGCGTTGCGTTTCCGAAAGGATCCATAATTGCCAACATTTCATCGGGAATATCGGCGTGCATTCGGAGCACATTTCCTTTAGGTACAGCCACATATTCAGCAAATGAGCCGTCGCGGTTTACGCCAATTCCTACGGTGTTTTCGCAAACGTGAGTGCGTCCACGGCGGCAGTTGCGGCATTGTCCGCAGGCAATATGACCTTCGCCTGTAACACGTTCGCCAATAGTGAATTCCGTTACACCTGAGCCAAATCCGGCTACATGCCCTACGTATTCGTGCCCGATAATCATGGGAGTTTTGATGGTGCGTGCCGACCATTCGTCCCAACGATAAATGTGCAAATCGGTACCACAAATAGCTGATTTAGAAACTTTTATAAGTACGTCATTTACTCCTACTTCGGGCATACAAGTTTCCTCGAGCCATAAACCTTTTTCTGGTTTTGCTTTTACTAATGCTTTCATTTTTTGTCTCATATAATTGTAAGTTTTTAACAAATTTATTTTAACAAATTATATTTTGCTATTATTTTTTTTCCTCTAAATAAAAAACAAAATTATTCATTATTTTTTTAATAATCGGAAAAAGTAAAATGATATAAAACATACTTTTGGTGTAAATAAAAAAGCAGTTATTTTGTTTTGAGAAACAAAATGACTGCTTTTGATGCGTAGGAAGATAAATTTACTTAAAAAAACCGCCAATATTTCCCAATCCGCGTGTAATTTTAGAGGTAATACTACCGAGTAAGCCATCTTCGTCGCCGTCGCCTTTGAGCATATTGAGCATCGAAGCGATGCTAAATGGGCTGTCGTCGGCATCTTTTTTGCCAAGATTGTCCATCACAGCAGGCAAAGTGCTTTTAACTACGTCTTCCGAGGTTTTTAAATCCAAGCCTTGAGCTGCCGATAATTTGCCGCTAGCTTTGCTTATTATATTTTTAATCATCGGATTGTCAAGCATATCGCCAGCTTGGGTTTTGAAAATATTCATTACTGCCTGAAAATCGCCTTCCATTAATTCTTCTTTCAAACTCTCGAAAATAGAACCTGTTCCAGCTTTTACCACACTGTCAGTATCGGCTTTATTTATGCCAATATTATTTACTAAATTGTCTTTTACAACATCTTTTACTTCGTCTGAGATGAGATTTGTTAATTTTTCTGACATATTGTTTCAATTGTTTTGTTAATAAAAATTTGTTTAAATTTAGTGTTTTTTTTTGATATGAAAAAATAATTTGTGTTTTATTTTTGTTTTGTTTTTTTGAAAAAAACACAAAAAACATTTCTATTTTAAAGGATTAAAAAATAAAATAAAAAAAACTTCTAAAAATTGCTTTTTGCAGTTTTTTTAGAAGTTTTGTGAGTTTTGCGAGTTTTGCGAGTTTTTTATTTTTGAAGTGTAAAGCTCCAATATTGCATCTCGCTGCTTTCAAATGATTTATATCGGTCGCTTCCTTCTACACCAGCAAATTCATAAAAAGAAGTTCTGATTAATTTTGGAACTCTACCATCGATGTCTTTTTTTCTAGCTTCGGAATCTTTTTTTAGAGCCAAAACTACATTCTCGCGAATATCTGTTTTGTCAATCGTTTTAAAACCTGTTTTTGCAAGTAATCCTTCAATTTTTGGAAGTTCTTCTTTTTTAATCATATCGGCATATAAAAATTTGCCTCCTGGTTTCAAAACGCGCATTACTTCTTTGAAAAACACATCAATATTTGGGTAGCAACGTGCTGATTCTACGTTTACTACTGCATCAAATTTCTCATTTTCAAAAGTTAAATTTTCGGCATCGCCTTTCAAAAATTTCAAATTGGGAACTTTATGGTGTTCGTTGCAAAAATCTATTGTTTTTTGAGCCAAATCAATTGCTGTATAAGAGGCTGGTTTAAAGGTTCTTGTAAGAAAAGACGCTCCGCCGCCTCTTCCGCTTCCTACTTCAAGCACGTGCGTGTTTGCAAAGTCATGATTTTTTGTAACTCTGTGATATAGTTGTATCGAGTAGCGGTCGGCTTCTTCTTCGGGTGAAATTACTAAATCTTTAAATTCCCCATTTGGGCTAGCATATCCATAGTTCAAAAATACAGTTTTTTGTTCTTTATCTAGTTTTAATATCAATTTGTGCCAAAAGCTCCATAGTGGTTTTCTTACACTTTTCGGCAATTCGCAATACTGCTCTACTATATTTTTCATAGTTCTTAATTCGTTAAGTTACAATTTTGAGATTTCTAATTTTAAATTTTTAATTCTTTTATTTTGAGCTAATTTCTAAAATAAAACTTCACAAATATAAAATAATAGATTGATTTGTTTGTTTTTTTACCAATAATTTTTGTGTTTTTTAGAAAATTCGATTTATTTTGCTCAAACCACTAGTGTATATTTATCTATTTTTGAATATATTAGCCGTTATTTTTGATTTTTCTAGTTTTCTTAAAAAAATGGATTATCTGCAATAAATGTATTTAAGTAATGAACCAAATTTAATTGTATATTTTGTTTTGCCAAATGCTGAAAAATAAGCAAGAAGCAAGGGTTTGTTCAAAAATAAAATAGCATGGGTGCTTATTTTCTGTTCATTATTTTGAACAATTGCTTATGATTTACAATTAAAACAAGGTTCTTTATGTTAAATTAAAATTAAATATCTGTTTCTTTATTGAAAATGTTTTTTTGAACCAAAAACTATCTTTATTTTTGAGAAGTAAAATTAGTTACATTTTCAGTATATAAAATGAAAAAATTGCATAGCTTTTATATTTATCTGGTCCTCTTTCTTAAAATTTTAATGAAGGAATGATTTTGCATGTATAAAAGTGTAGGCTGAAAAGCACCATTCCTTTCAAACGGAATGGTGCTTTTTAATTTTGTAAATAATTGAAAAGCAGATATTAATTAATAATTAGAACTAAATTTTTTTAAATTATGGCAGAAATTTCATTACAAAATATTCGCGGAGCAGAAGCTATTTTTAGAGCTTTGATAGCCGAAGGAATTGATACTGTATTTGGCTATCCGGGTGGCGCAAATTTACCCATTTACGATGCGTGGTATCATTATAAAAAGGAAATTAAACACATTTTGGTTCGGCACGAACAAGGAGCTGTGCATGCTGCACAAGGCTACGCGCGTGCCACAAAAAAAACAGGTGTGTGCATGGTTACTTCGGGTCCGGGAGCTACAAATTTAATTACCGGAATAGCTGATGCTATGATAGATAGCACGCCAATTGTGTGCATTACGGGACAGGTAGAGTCGCCCTATTTGGGTTTCGATGCTTTTCAAGAAACCGATGTAGTGGGAATTTCGATGCCAATTACAAAATGGAATTTTCAAGTTACAAAAGCTTCCGAAATTGCCGAAACTTTTGCAAAAGCTTTTTATATTGCAAATTCGGGTCGTCCGGGACCGGTTTTGGTGGATATAACAAAAGATGCTCAAAATGAAATACTTACCGAATTTGAGTACAGCAAATGTGAGCGAATAAGAAGCTATCACCCTTATCCTAAGCCAGATATGGATTCGATAGACGAAGCGGTACATTTAATTGATAGTGCAAAAAAGCCACTGTTACTCATTGGGCAAGGCGTTTTGATTTCCAATGCACAGCAAGATATTTTGCAATTAGCCGAAAAAGCTGACATTCCGGTGGCGTGGACTTTGATGGGAATCTCGGCTTTTCCCTCTAAACACAGGCTTGCGCAAGGCATGGTGGGCTTGCATGGAAATTATGCGCCCAACATGATGACCAACGAGTGCGACGTGCTCATTGCTGTAGGAATGCGCTTCGACGACCGCGTAACAAGTGCGTTGAGCAAATATGCCAAACAAGCTAAAGTGATTCATATTGAGATAGATATATCTGAAATTAATAAAAATGTAATGGCTGCCGTAGCCATTAATTCCGATGCAAAAGTTGCTTTGCGTGTTATAAATAAGCGCATTAGGGCAAATTCGCACACAAAGTGGCTCGAAATTGCTAAAAATTATCACGCCATCGAATTAGAAAAAATTCACAAGCCAAATTTGGAACGAACTCAAGGTCAGTTAAGTATGCCCGAAGTAGTGCGTGCCGTTTCGGAAGCTACGCAAGGTAAAGCCATAACTGTGAGCGATGTAGGTCAGCACCAAATGGCATCGGCTCGCTATTACGATTATGCCGACACCAATAGCCAAGTAACTTCGGGCGGTTTGGGCACAATGGGGTTTGCTTTGCCAGCGGCAATGGGCGCAAAATGGGCTGCAAAAAATCGCCAAGTTGTAGCATTTATTGGCGATGGCGGTTTTCAAATGACCATGCAAGAACTTGGAACAATTAGGCATTACAAAATTCCGGTTAAAATTGTGGTTTTGAACAACAATTTTTTAGGCATGATTCGCCAATTGCATGATGTGTACTACAATAGCCGTGATTTTTTTGGCGAATTGGACAATCCTGACTTTCAACAAATTGCTGCTGCCTACAATTTGCCTTCGCGCAAAGTGGAGCGACGAGAAGACTTGAAATCGGCTGTAGATGAGATGATTGCCCACGATGGACCGTATTTTTTGGAAGTGGTAGTAGAAAAAATAAACCACGTTTTTCCGATGGTTCCTGCCGGAAAAGCGGTTTCGGAAATGATTCTCGAAGAAGTTTAATTGTTAAATCGTTGATTGTTATATTTATAGAATATTGGATTATTAATTTCTAAATTTCCCAATTTTCAAATTTAGATTATAAACTTAAATAAATAAAATGAAAAGAAAATTCACATTGCTTATATATTCAGAAAACCATATTGGTTTGCTGAACAGAATTTCAATAATATTTACTCGCCGCAAGGTAAATATAGAAAGTTTAACTACTTCACCTTCAAGGCATAAAGGCATTCATACCTTTGTGATTGTGATAGAGGAAACGCGCGACAAAGTAGAAAAAATTCAGAAACAAATAGAAAAACAGGTAGAGGTTTTGAAAGTATTTCTTTATGATGAAGATATGATTTTGAGCCAAGAAGTAGCTCTTTATAAGGTTTCTACCAAGGCGTTAGCTCAAAATAATACGGTAGAAGAATTGGTTAGAAACAGCAACAGCCGTATTTTGGCAATAGAGCCTGAATATATTGTAATCGAAAAAACGGGGAGACAAACTGAAACTCAAGAGTTTCTCGAAAAATTGGCACCTTTCGATGTGCACGAATTTATTCGTTCGGGGCGTGTGATTGTAACTAAACCCATGAAACGCCTTCACGACCACTTGAAAGACTTAGAAGACGTAGGCGCACACAAGTTGGAATTTGTAGATTAGGTAAATTTTAATAAATAGCTGTTTTATTTTTGTATTTTTTGAACAAACCCGTAAATTTTCCATGATTTTTGCGGGTTTGCATTTTCAAATTTCGATGGTATCAAACGAGTTATTGAATAAATCGACAACTAAAATTTTGTTAATCAGCATTTTATCTGTTCTTCCTGTAATGTATTTTGCAGCTTCATTTACTTGAATTGAAGCCAAAGTTGTAACAATCGAAGGAAAAACTTCCTTAATTGTAACCTCTTTTGGGTCGCTTTCCATGCCAAAAGTTTCGGCATAATTTTGCGTTTTTCCTGGAATGAGAGCAGTAATTTGACCAATATACCTGAAAACTCCTGCATGAATAACCGGTACTCCCTTGTCAAAAAAAACTTTGTCGAGCACCAACCTACTTTTAAAATTATCAAGGCAATCGATAACTAAATCCACTTTTGGTATTTTCGTGTGTTCGTCTAATTTTTCATTGTAGCTGAAAATTTTAATTTCGGGATTTATTTCTTTAAGCTTTTGATTTGCAAGCAACGCTTTCGGTTTTCCAATATCTAGGCTCGTGTATAAAATTTGCCGATTCAAATCGGGTAAATCTAAAATTGCATAATCCCAATGGTGAATTTCACCAAATCCTATTCGTGCAAGTAATTGTAAAACAGTACTTCCCAAGCCGCCACTTCCAATAACGGCGATTTTGGAATTTTTAATTTTTTGAAAGTCTAGTTTTCCTATTAGTTCCGAATGTCGGCTATAACGCTCCATTTTTTTTATAGAATATGTTTAATTTTAAATACAAAATAAGGAAAAAAAAATGACGATTCAAAATTTTATTCTCTAAATTTAGTGAAATTAGTGAATAAAATTTTGAATCTGAGTTGGGGAAATCGGTTCTTTTTTACCGAATTATTTATCTCTAGCTAAACGAATTATAAGTCAATTGTTGAAATTTCTCTTTTCGACCATTTGATAATATCTTCGTGTAATGGATCAATTTTCGGATTTGCTTTTCCTGCATGTTTTCCATTTTCGTCGATAAAAAATTTCTGAAAATTCCATTTTACTTCGTAATCAGAAACACCGTTTAATTGCTTTTGACAAAGCCATTTATAAACAGCATCTACATTTTCATCTTTCACTGAAATTTTCGACATCATTTGGAAACTTACATTGTATTTACTTGTACAAAATTCTAATATTTCAGCATCACTTCCGGGTTCTTGACTTAAAAAGTTATTTGCCGGAAATCCGATAATTACAAATTTATCGTTGCCATATTTTGCGTTAAGATCTTGTAACTCCTTGTATTGCTTAGTATAACCGCATTTTGAAGCTACGTTTACAATCATTACTCGTTTTCCTTTCAAATCGCTAAACTTGAATTCTTTGCCATCGATTGTTTTTGCAGTTAAATTATAAAAGCTTTGGGCAGCACTATTTAAACTTAATAGGCTGAAAATTAGTATTGTTAATAATATGTTTTTCATAAATTTTGTTGTTAATTTTATTAATTTTGATTCAAAAAAGAATATAAAATATTCGTATCTATTTCTCTTTTTTTGAGTAAAAACAAATAAGCAAATACTTTTTTGTGTAATATAAAACGAATGCAAGTTACTTTATTTTTGCAAAAAAAAAAATTGCGAAAGAATTCTATCCGAATACTGAACAATATTTATTCGCGTTTCATTTGTTAAGTCTCTGAAAAACAAATAATAACAAAGTAAAACAACTTAAAATAAAAGCGTTGTAACTTAAAAATACTATTTTGCAATTGCCAAATTGAAACAAGTACGGCAAAGTGGCTCGTAAATATCTTTTTCGCCCAATTCCACTAAATTTTCCGACGAACTCGTTCTGTGTGAGTAGTGTGCTAAATTTCCACATTTCATACAAATTGCATGAACTTTTGTAACATATTCAGCCACAGCCAAAAGCGATGGAATGGGTCCGAAAGGCTTTCCTTGAAAATCCATATCGAGCCCTGCAATAACAACACGTATTCCTTTGTTAGACAGTTTATTAACAACATCAATAAGCGAGTTGTCAAAAAATTGAGCTTCGTCAATTCCCACTACATCAACATCTTGAACAATATCAAGTATTTTTGCGGCAGATTCAACTGGCGTGGAGTGAATTGAGTTAGAATCGTGCGAAACAACTTTTTTTTCGGAGTACCGAGTATCAATTTGGGGCTTAAAAATTTCAACTTTTTGTTGAGCTATTTTTGCACGCTTCAACCTACGTATCAATTCTTCTGTTTTGCCCGAAAACATTGAACCAGCTATAACTTCTATCCAGCCGCGTTGCGAGTTGGCATTGGGAGTATTTTCTAAAAACATTTACGTTGTAATGATTTGTTAATTAATGATTTAATCTGATTTTTTATATTTTAAACGGGTCTTTTTTAAATGAAATTTTTAAAATCAACTTTAAGTTTATAACTTTACAAAAGTATAAGAATTCTATTTTTAACGAAAAAACTTCTTTTTTTTCTGCCAATAATTATCAAAAATAGAATGAAATTTCATATTTAAACAGATAGATAACAAAGGATTAATTCTTATTTTGGCGAAAATAAAATTTATTAAAATAAGAATAAAAAAGCAAAAAAAATACAATAAAAGAGCCATTTTTTTTAAATTTGAATTGTTATCTATGAAAAAAGAAAGATTTTGTAGGAAAGTTTCTTTCTTTTGACTTTTAAAACTTGCAAATAAATAAAACCAATAATATGAATAAAAAATTGTTAATTAATTTAATAAAGAGTAATGTAGATGAAATAAATAAAATAGCTGAAAATTTAGATGAAAATACAGTAATTCCTTCGGTTTTTTACGAACTTAGTTTATCGAAGATTCGAAATTTGTATGTTCAATTCAAACTTTTGCGAGAAATCCCAGAGAATGATTTGACTTTCAAAGAATTCGCTTCAGATATTGTTCATATTTTAGACAATGAACCAACGATAAAAATAGAAACGCAAAGCACTCCAAAGGAACAAATTGTAAAACCCATTTCGGATTACGAAAAAATTGTAAAGCTCAGAGAACAAGACTTTTTGAGTGTTCAAATTAATTTTAATCCCATCAAGTCTATTGCTGAAGCTATTGATTTAAACGATAAAATTTGGTTTACAAAAACTCTTTTCAATGGAAATTTGAACCACTTCAACGAAACGGTTCAAAAGTTAAATAATTTTGAATATCTGGAACAAGCAGTGGATTATGTTGATAATCAATTTAATTGGGATTATCAAAACAATACAGTTCGCAAATTTTTCCAATATGTTTATATGCGGTATGCTTGATAACTTACTTCACAAAGGAAGGCGTAAAAAATTAGTTGAAACGATTAAAAGCAAGGGCATTACTGACGAAAGAGTGCTTGATGCAATTGGAAAAATTCCAAGGCATTTGTTTATGGAAAGTTTTCTCGATAAAGTTGCTTACGAAGATAGAGCGCAGCCAATTGCCTCAGGACAAACTATTTCGCAGCCTTACACGGTTGCTTTTCAAACCCAGTTGCTAGAACTTGAACGAGGCGACAAAGTTTTGGAAATAGGCACTGGCTCTGGTTATCAAACGGCTGTGCTACTCGAAGTGGGTGCAAAAGTTTATTCTATTGAACGACAACGGAATTTGTACGAACAAACTCGTGTTTTTTTGCCAAAATTGGGCTATTCAGCTAATTTATTTTGGGGTGATGGCTACAAAGGGAAGGCTATTTACGCGCCTTTCGATAAAATTTTGATTACTGCCGGAGCTCCTTTTTTACCGCCTGAGCTTTTATCGCAACTTAAAATTGGCGGCATTTTAGTAGCGCCAATTGGTGAAAATGAACAAGTTATGTATTCCATCGTGCGAGTTGGCGAGTCGGATTACGAACAAAAAGAGCATGGGAATTTTCGTTTTGTTCCTTTATTAGAAGGTGTAAGATAAATTTCTTTAGACTTTAAATTTTTACCGATTTTATTTTAATTGGAATTAAAAAGTATTTTTGCTTTTTAATTCCAATTTTTTTATAAATATATATATTTAAAATATTATAAGTCGAAAGTTATTGAGAAGCGAAAAGCGAAGTTGTCGCGTGTTTTTTCAAATTTATAATAGCCATAGCGATAAAAAACGCCAAAGCCGTAACCTATTATTTTGAACTGTTGAATTAGGTTATTTGCAATAATTCCCGACTCAAAATAGCCTTTTTCTAAGGTTTTAAATGAAATATTGCTATGAAAATTGGCATTTGAGAGTTTTCCGATGGTAAAATTGTTTACAAGTACAATTTTGGGTTTAAATTTCGATGTTTTTAGCAGCAAACTACCAAAATCTTGCCTAAAATAGACTGTAAAGAACTCGCTCGATAAAAATTCGCCCATTCGCATAGTTGTAAAACTGTTTGCTGCTTCGATTGAAAAATTTGAATAACTTTCGTGCCCATTGTAAAGTTTGAAATATGGTGCATCTCCCCAAATTTTTGCAGTTGTAAATTGTAGATTTGTTTTTCCTAAAGCTTTTGTTAGAAAAGATAAATTTAGTTTGGCTTCGGTTTTAAAATAATCAAAATTTCCACCATAAAGCGGATAAGATTTTATTACATTTACCAAAAAAATAGGAGAAGTATAGTTTTCGAGCGCAACATACTCATTATCAATATATGCTTTTTGTTCTTTAGGTGCGTAGCGCAGTTGAAGATTTGTTTCGGCAAACGAATAATTTGGTATAGAACTTAAACTTGTAGGTGAAAATAAATAGGTATTTTCTTTAGAAATGGTATTTTTTAGTTTTTGTGCTGATAAATTTATTTGTAATTTTTTTGTTGCTAAAAAATGCAATTTTATAGTGTAGTTTTGCTCGTAAGTCATGTCTTTTATCAAATATTTTCGATAGACCTCTGTTGAATTTTGATTAAGTTTTTCGGCAAAAGAATAGCCACCGGATTCAATTAGGTCGTTTTTGTATGAGAACGCAAGATTTAAGTCTCTTTTTTTATAAAGTTTAAGATTCAATTCGCTGCCATATTTCCATTCTTTGTCGCCAAAACCGTATGCAGAGTAAAAAGCGAGCGAAAAATGTGATGAAATTTTATCATTTGTTTTAAATCCTACTCCGAGCCGAAATTTTTCAAATGGATTAGTACTGATTAATTGACTTAAATTCAGGTCTATAACGGAAATCGGAAAATAGCCTTTGCCTAGATTTTGCATAAGTTTTACTTTCAAATCTAAATTTTCTTTTTTGCCAATGCTATCAATTAGACGATAGGTGTTATTTTCCTTTTTATCAAGTAGTTGGTGTCTATTTGCGTTCCAGAATATCGAATCTTTGTTGTTTGCATTTTTGTCAATTTCTAGTTGGGCTAGTGAAAATTCTTTTTTATCAATTTCTTCATTAATTTTAATGTTGTAAATGTAAGATTTTGATAGCCAATTCATTTTGAGGGGTAAACTGCCGGCTTGTGCTACTAAATTGAGGAGTATCATTTTAGTATTCAACTCGCTCGGAAACCAGTATTTATTGTCGATTAATTCGTATTTTTGGTGTATTTCAGCACTAATAAAACCTTCATTATCAATTGGTTTTGCAATTACATTTTGTATTGCATAGTTAAAGGTGTTGATACTTAAAACACCTTCGAGTCCTTCAAAATTTTTACCCCGTTTGGGCTTATAAGAAATTATAAATATACTGTCGCCTCGCTCGGTAAAAGTAGTGTCTTCGATGTTGAAAAAATAGCGATTTGTGCTGCCTTTGCTTATTGGATTTACGTAGCGGCTGTTAGCAATTGTAATCATTTCGTCGTAAAATGAAAGCGATTGTATTTGCGTGGCAAGCATAAAAAAAGAAGTATTTTTGAGTCCTGAAACTTTAGATGCAATTATTTTCTCATTTAATTTATCTGGTTTTTTAAATTTTCGCTCACTAATGGATTCCATCATGAAAAAATAAAGGCTGTCGATTATTTTTCGTGCTTTAATGTATGATGAATCAAGCAATATGGAATCGATATTCTGTTTTTTTTCTTGGGCTTCTTGTAAAGCTTCGTCGAGATTAAAAGTAAAAACAGACTTATTATAGGCTGTATAAGAGTAAAATTCGAGGTTTTCTGGTTTGTTCAAATTACTATTTTCTACTACTTTTTTTATAATTCGATGTGCTGGATTTTCTTTTGCAAAAACGGTAATTTCATCAATATCAAATACTTTTGGTTTTAATTTGACTACTAACTTTTTATTCCTTTCAAGTGTTTTTTTGCCTAAAAACTTATTTTCATATCCTAAATAGCTAAATTGCAAAAAATCAACTTTCTCTGCATTTTCAATATCAAAGCCGCCATCGATGTTTGAAATAAAGCCTTCTTTGTTTTTGTTATAGATAATATTAACAAATGGAAGTGGCTGATTAGTAACGCTATCTATTACTATTCCTTCTATTTTGTAAGTTTGAGCAGTTATTTTGGTATTAAAAAAATAGAGCAATAGAAATAGTAAAAAGTATATTTTTTGATTTTTCATATAACAAGTATTGACTTAATTTTTAATCGAAGGAAATAGTCTATTTCGCTAGTAATGAAGCCGAAAAAGCATTAAAGAACTTTTGGTTTTATTGTAGATTTTAATTTTTTTATGTATTTTACTGATGGGTGCTTTTTAATATAACTTAAAATTATACGTTTTAATTTTTTTTGTAATAAAAAAGAATAGAAAAATTTGTTATTTGAGCTTAAAAAAAACGCATAATTTTACTTTTTTTAGAATTTTGGTCTCTGCTGTTACGCTATTAAAGGCTTAAGGTGGTATCCCAAAATTAGATTTTTCGATGTTTCTAAAATTTTAAAACCTCAATTTACGTTGTGAATGGGTATTTTAAAATCAAAAACAGTTAGAAAAAGTATTTTGGGAAAACCGCCTTAATTTTTATTGAATTATAGTTTTTTTATACCGTTTTCAATTCGAAGTAGAGTTTCCTTTTGTCCTATAGTGTGCATAATTTCAAATAAACTAGCACCTTTTGCTTCGCCTACAATTACAAGTCTTAGCGCATTCATTATTTGCCCCAAACCGTATTGTTTTTCGGTAATAAATTCTTTAATAGAAGATTCAATCGTTTCGGTAGAAAAATCAGTTAAATTGCTGATTAAAAGAGCAATTTCTCTAATTTTGTCGCTAATACCTTCTTTCCAATTCTTTTTGACCATTTTTTCATCGTAATTTTCGGGTGCTTGGAAAAAATAGGTTGCTAAATCCCAAAAATCGGAAAGAAAATTGGCTCTTTCTTTAATTTGCGACATTACTTTTTCCACATACTCGGCGCTTGATTTTATCCCTTTCCTCTCCAAAATAGGCATAAAAAGCGTTGCTAACTCGGCATCAGATTTTCGTATAATGTATTGATGGTTAAACCATTTTGTCTTTTCTGGGTCGAATTTTGCGCCCGATTTTCCTATTTTTTCGAGCGAAAAAGCCGAAATAAGTTCGTCCATGGTGTAAATTTCTTGCTCAGTGCCTGAGTTCCAGCCCAAAACGGCTAACATATTGAGAAAACCATCAGGCAAATAGCCATCTTCGCGGTAACCTGCATAAATTTCGCCTTCGGGAGTTTTCCATTGGATAGGAAAAACTGGAAAGCCCATTTGGTCGCCATCTCTTTTGCTCAATTTACCATTGCCTTTGGGTTTTAAAATCAACGGAAGATGAGCAAATTGTGGAGCTTCCCAACTAAAACTGCGGTAAAGCAAAATATGTAAAGGCATCGAAGGAAGCCACTCTTCGCCACGAATTACGTGTGAAATTTCCATTAAGTGGTCATCTACAATGTTTGCAAAATGATAAGTAGGCATTCCGTCAGATTTAAAAAGCACTTTATCGTCCAAAAGCCTTGTATTTACAGTAATTTCGCCACGAATAATATCGTGAATTTTCAAAATTTCGTCGCTAGGCATTTTGAAACGAATCACATAATTTTCGCCATTTGCCAGCAATTTTTGTACTTCGTCGGCTGACATGGTGAACGAATTTTTCATTTCACCACGAGTTTCGGCATTGTAAAGCTGAATATCTGACTTGGCTTCTTGCAATCTAATGCGCATTGTTTCAAGCTCTTCGGCTGTATCGAAGGCATAATAAGCATGTCCGAGAGCAAGTAGCTCGCTTATATATTTCTCGTAAATAGCTTTACGTTCCGATTGGCGATATGGACCATAGTTTCCGCCAGTTTTCACACTTTCATCGAAAGGCAAACCGCACCATTCAAAAGCTTCAAGTATATAATTTTCAGCACCTTCCACATATCGCTTCTGGTCTGTGTCTTCTATTCTGAGCAAAAAATCGCCACCGTGTTTTTTTGCAAATAAATAATTAAACAGGGCTGTTCTCACGCCACCTATGTGCAACGGACCCGTTGGGCTTGGAGCAAATCGTACTCGTACTTTATTCATTTTTTTATATCGTTTTTTATCTGTTTTCTATCGTTTCTTTATTCTTAATTATGAATTTTTAATTTTAAATTATCCTAACTCGATGCAAAGGTAAATTTTTTTCAGCAATTAGTTAAAATCTGTTTGCAAATTATTTGCAAGGCTTGTTATTCCCCCAGTTTAGAAAATTCTTCCAGTGCTTTTCCAGTGCAAGCACTTGGCGAAGAGACATTTAGAAGCGTTGAAATAGTTGGAGCAATGTCGGTCATTGTTACATTTCGATTTACAAATTGTGGTTTTACTTTCCAGCCATACCAAATAAGAGGCACATGAGCATCGTACTCATAAAACGAGTTATAAGTTCTTTCTTTCACATTTTCAGTCCAACCCGGAAGTAAATTGATTAAAATATCACCCGAACGACCGTAATAATACGAATTTTGAATATAAGTTTGTGGGTATTTATTAAAATCCTCGTCTTGCAATTGGCTTGCAGAAACAATATTTGCTACGCCAGTAAATTCTTTTAATAATTCAACTGCTTCTTTTTCAATTGTATTGTAGGATAATTTTTTTGATTCTATCAATCTTCTGTCCAAATAAAATTGCTGGTTTAAATACGTTTTTACCCATTCATCATTTCCAAATTTATTGCGCAAATACGCCTTTAAGAGCGAAATAGCAGTTCCTTGGTTAAAATGACCGCTAGGCAAACCCAACTCTTCCATGTAGGCTTCGGTATTGATACTTCCGTGGCTCGAAGTTAAGTAAATCAGGTAGTTATCAGTACCCAGCGAGCTGTCGAGAAACATAAGCAGATGCGCCAAATCTCTGTCTAAACGCAAAAAAGCATCTTCTACCTCTATTGATTCGGGTCCAAAAAGTTTTCCAATTTCGTGAGTTGCCGAAAAACTGATTAAAAGTAAATCGGTATAATCATCTTTTCCTAAATTTTCGGACTGAATGGCTTTTATTGCAAAATCCTTTGTAAATAAATTGGCAAATGGAGTCATTTTTAGCAGCGAAAATTCGCGCATTTGTTTATTGAGTCGGCTCAATTCATAAGGAAATGTTTTGTATTCATTCAAAAAACCTTGCTCTAATTTACTATCATCAGCTTGGCTTTCGGTATATTTTTCAATAGGAAGAACCGTTTCCCATGTTTTGGTTAAATACAAATCGGGCAAAAATTCGTCGTTGAAATCGCTAACCCATTGAGGTAATTTAGTCATATACAGTGAATTAGTTATCCAAGCTCCCGCTCTATCATCAAACCAAAATGCTTTGCCTAAGTTTCCTGCGGATAAAATTGACGAACAGTCAGACATTGAAATACTTACAACTTTCGATTTTCTTGAGGTCGAAAGCAAGATTTCATCGCCCACGGTAGTCGATTCGAGATATTGCGCCGAACGCTTGCCTTCATACGAATCGCTTCCTGTGGTAAAAGGTTTCTCATCTTGAACGCAATAAACAGGCAAATTGCGCTTAGTATCGTACCAATTTGTGCCAATAATTCCATGAAACGAAGGTGTAGTTCCAGTAGAAATGGTTGCATGGCTAACTCCTTGTTGCGCAAACATGTGATTGTATCTAGCGTTGTTAAAAACCATACCATTTTTGTACAGTTTTTTAAAACCACCGTTTTCGTATTTTTCCCAATAACGTTCTATATTATCGTAACGCATTTGCTCAATTACTATTCCAATAATAAGCTTTGGACGATTTGGTTTAACTGTTCCTTGAGAAAAACTTTTAATTATAAATACGGTTGAAATTATAAAAAAAAGGAATATTTTTTTAGTATTATTTTTTGAATAATGCATTTTATTATCAATTCTTAATGTTATATCTTTTTTTATTACGTTTAATTTTCTTTTTTTTTTTTTACAAAATTAAAACATTTTTAAAATAAATTGTATTATATGTTAAAATATTAAATTATCGCCATATACAATCTTGAAAATCAGTTAGTATATGCAAAAGTAAACCAACTGCTACAATGCGTGTTTTTTTGAAAAACAACAGAACAATATAGACACAAATAGCCCAATATTGATGCAATAAGTGAAAATTTATGCTACATCTATTTGCATCATAAATAGGGTTAGCTAGCAAATGGTCTAAGTCTATAAACATGGTTGCCAGCATTATAAACCAAGCATTTTTCCAGTTTTCTTTGAAAAAAAAGTAAGCAACAAAAGCCGGAAAAATTAAATGCAGAAAATAGTGAACAAAAAATTGCAAATTAATTAGATTTTAAGCAACAAAAATATCAATTTTATATGAATTTAATTTTAAAAAATTACTTTATTTTTTTTGCTTTTAGCTGCACAAATAAATAAAGTAAAAATAGAATAGCAAAAAAAGCAGCAATTCGTCCTATAAAATCCCCATTTTTAGTATAATACGTTAATTTTGTATTCAGATTTAGCTTTTCTATAAGAAGCGTTTCTTCATCGTAATTGCTTGCTTTTATGGTTTCGCCAAGCGGATTGATAAAGCTCGAAATGCCTGTATTTGCTGCACGTGCAACGCTTCGTCGATTTTCGATGGCTCTAAGTTGCGAAAGTTTGGCATGTTGCCGATAACCCGGCGTATTGCCCCACCAGCCATCGTTTGTGATTACAAATAAAACGCTTGCACCATTTTTTGCAAACTCCGAAACAAATTCGCCAAACAAAGTTTCGTAACAAATTGGAACACCTACTTTAGCAGAATTTTGGCTGTTTGTCAATATTTTACGCTCAGTATCGCTCGCCAAGCTTCCTACAATTCCGCCAAAATCGACCATTAAATTATCGAGCCAAGGAAAAAGATTGGCAAACGGCATTTTTTCAACTCCTAGCACAAATTTTGATTTATGGTAAGCTTGAATTTCATCGCCTAGATTGAGCTGAATGGCAGAACTAAAAGCTTCATAATAAACATTTAAGCCTTTGTCATAATTTACAGTTGCTAAGTTTTGTTGTGTTTTTTTTGCTTTTTTAAAGGAATTGATTCCTAAAATCATGTTTGCTTGTGGTTTGTTTTTGAGCAAGTTACGAAGTTGAGCTAAACTTTGGCTTGCATTGTAATTTTCTTGCCAAATAATTTCCAAATCGCGCGAAACAGTAGTTTCGGGAGCTACAATAAAATCAACGGGTTGCGTTATTTTATTGATGAGATTACTATTTTTATTGAAATTACTAATCTGCAAATTTGCATTGTATTTTTCAGTATAAGAATCTATATTTGGTTGAATAATAGCTATTTGTATAGGATTTTTCTCTTCAATGTAATTATTTTTAAGTTTTTGAGAAAAGAGAATAGGGGCAAAAACCAAAAACAAGAAAGCCAAACTTTCTAAAATAAAAGCTCTTGGCGTTTTGAATTTTAACCAAAGTCTAATCATTCTAAAAATAAGCACATTAACCAACAAAATCCAGAAGCTTCCACCCAAAACACCACTAAATTCGTACCATTGAATTGCATACAAATCATTGGAAAAAGCATTTCCCAAAGTGAGCCATGGAAAAGCCAAAAACCAGTTAAAATGCAGATATTCAAAAGCTAACCAAAAGAAAACAAGCGTTGAATAAGCAAATTTTTCGGGTAAATTTCGGTGCGCAATATGAAAAACTAAAAACACTACAGCCATAAAAAATGAATTGAGCAAAACTGGTGGCAACACCGAAAACCAAGCAGAGTTGGCTGTCCACCAGAGCGTAAACAAATTCCATAAGCCAAAAGTAAGGTAAGCATAATTGAAAAAAACAATGGGCTTGTAATTATTTTTTTGCTCCGAAAATTGCTTTTCGATGAAAAAAAGCGGCAAAAATCCTATAAAAAGAATAAAGCCCGACATATTGCTCACAAACGGAAAGGTAAGCAAAAGCGCAGACAAAACAGATAACAATAAATTCTTTTTCAATTTTAATATAAAAATTTAAATTATTCTACAAAAAATATAAAATTATACTATTTTATTTCAAATAAAAATCGAGAAGTTGAGAAATTGCTCGTTTGCAAACAGGACAAAACTCATTGGTTTCGTTCGATTTCATTTTGCAATTCCAAACGGGTCTGTAAATACCCTTTGACACATAACCACCTCCCTCAAAAACACCCAATTTATCTTTATATTGTGCTGTGTTTGGCGTAGGGATTGGTGTATTTTTATCGAGCATATCTTTCCATTTTTTATCAAATTCAACCAAAGTTGTTATATTTTTATTATAAATTTCGACCGAAAAATCGTACAAATCTTCGTAAGCAACCTCAGAATCAAAATATTCGTCGGCAAGAGCGGCAAAACCATGACCAAATTCGTGCGTAAATACCTCACGCGATTGGCTGTGGTCTGAAGCGCAAATATTATAGGAATTAAAAATGCCACTTCCACCGTATTTGTTGGTATTCACAAGTATAAAAATTTGGTCGTAAGGCACAGTTGCAGCAACATCTCTGATTTTATGCACATCGGGCGAGGTTAGGTATCTATCTATGTCGAAAGTATAAAAATGGCTGTTTACCAGAGTATTTTTCCAAACCGATTCGCCCGGAATATCAGCACCGGACTCTAATGAGGCTGCTTCGATGAGCATGAAATTAATGTTGTCTTTGTATTTTGCAAAAGGCTCAACCTCAAAAGTATAGTTCATAAAGCGCTTGGCATCTTTTCTGAACTTTTCCATTTCGTTTTGAGTGTAACCTTCGGGAATTAGAGCAATATCAAGGCTTTGTGATGGTTTGTGCTTGCCCGAAATTTGCAAAACGTTGTAGTTGTGTGGTTGTTCTTTTGATATGAAATAATTTTTAGGATTGACATAAAGTTCATGCAAAGACACAAACGTTTGATTTTTCAAACGCCTTAATATTTTTAGTTTTATGGTATTTTTTGGATAAGGAACAACAACCGTTTCTGCAAACGATTTGTCTATTTTTTTTGCTTCGGCTGTGGTTTGCCATTCTTGGTAAAGCGATGAAAAGCCACGCGAATAAAGCAATTGAGAAGTTATCGAATCAAAAACCTGTACTTGATATTCGCCCAAGTTGAAGGTGTCGATTAAATTAATTTGTGAGCCTCCCCAAAACGGTTCTTGCCTTAGTTCTTTAAAAAAAACAATGCTTGTGTCGGCATTTCCTCCAATGAAATAATCGAATCGAAGTGTTTTTTCTTCAAAAACATTTGAAAAATTGCTTTGTGAAAAAGCGACATTAAATGTTAGAAATAAAAATGCTAAAAAAATATAATTTGTTTTCATTTATTTTATTTTTTTATTTTGAATATAGTATCTTTGCGTTTTTGTATTTAAAGATAAAGCAGATAATTTTTTTTTTCAAAAGTAAGGTTTTAAAATTGGTTTTCAAAATGAATCTAGTTCATTTTTTTGGTATAGAAATTGACTGAATAAAATAAGTATTTTGAAAAAAAAAGAACATATATTTTTCTAAAATGAGTGAATATTCTGATATAGAGATTCTTGAACTTTTTAAGCAGGACAAAAAAAAAGAGTTTGCCTTTGGGCTAATTCTAAAAAAATACAAGAAGCAAATTTATTGGCATGTCAGAAAAATAGTCATTTCGCACGATGATGCTGATGATGTGGCTCAAAATACGTTTGTGAAAATATGGAAATCTTTGCCCGACTTTAGAGGAGAATCAAAGCTTTTCACGTGGATTTATCGCATTGCAACCAACGAAGCTCTTACATTTTTGAATCAGAAAAAGAAGAAAATTTTCGTTTCTTTTACAAGTGTAGAGGAATATTTGAAAAATACCATTGAAAGCGATGTTTATTTTTCGGGAAGTGAAATACAACTGAAACTTCAAAAAGCTATATTGGAACTACCTGAAAAACAGAGGATTGTTTTTAATATGAAATATTTTGATGAAATGCAATACGACCAAATGTCTGAAATTTTGGATACTTCGGTGGGTGCGCTCAAAGCAAGTTATCACCATGCAGTAAAAAAAGTGGAAGATTTTTTGAAAAACAATTAAACCTTTTTTCTATTTTTGAGTCTAATTTAAAATTACATTTTGCAAATTTTCTAGAAACAATGAATATAGACGAAAATATACTCGAAAAGCTTAAGAATGAAGGCAATCCGTTTGAGGTGCCAAAGAATTATTTTGAAGATTTTGATGCAATGGTTAATTTCAAAATGCAAGCAGTTGAAAAGAAATCGTCTGGTTATCAGATGTTAAAACCGTATTTAGCTATTGCTGCATCGTTTGCACTTATTTTTACAATTTGGAAGGTGATTACTTTTTATAGTGTTTCGCCAGAAGAAAAAATGGTTTCGGCACAAGAGCAAACTTCGGATTCTACAAACTATTCTGATTATGAGCTTTCTAGTTTGTCGGAGACCGAAATTATTGAAGTTCTTGCAGAAGATTATAAAGTGGAAGAACCGAATGTTGAAACCACAGCAATAATTGATTATTTGATAGAAGAAGATATTAGTCTTTCGGAGATAATTGAATATTAATAAAATAGTTTGTATCAAAAAAATAAAATAAAATACAATGAATACTTTAAAAAGATATATATTTTTTGGTTTCTTCTTTACTCTTAGTGTTTGGGGATTTGCTCAAAAGAATGGAAATTTGAATTCGCAACGCGAACAGATTCAAAGCCAAAAGATTGCATTTATTTCTCAGCAGTTGGCACTAACGCCTAACGAAGCGCAAACATTTTGGCCTGTTTACAATGAGTATGATGCTAAGCGTTTTAAACTTCAACAAACGATTAACAAAACTATGAAGCAGGTTAATCTTGATGAGAATTTGGCTGACAAAGAATTGAATGACATGGCAAATACTATTTTAAACACACAACTTCAACTTTCTCAACTAGATATGGAATATCATGAGAAATTTAAAAAAGTGTTGCCCATCAAAAAAGTGGTAAAACTTTATGCTGCCGAAAGAAAGTTTAAGAATATTTTGCTCAAAAAATTGGGAAATCAACGCGAATTTAGCGAAGAATAGCTAACTTTTTTGGTTTTAATAAAATTGTTAGAGGTTGTTTAAATTCTATTTTTCTTTAGAGGTTGTTTAAAAATATTAAAGAATAATTTAATGCAACCTATTTCTACTTTACGAAGTTGCAAATATCATATAATCAAGGATTACTTACCTCGTAGAGGTGTAATAGCGATAGGAAAATAAAACACCAACGTANNTTTCTATCGCTATTTGCCTCCGATGGAGGCAGAATAAATACATTTATATAATTGAAATTCAAATACATTTAACTTCGTAAAGTAGAACTATACTAAAATATAAATAATTGTAAATCAATAGCCCCGACCTTTAGGTCGGGGAAAGTAAAAAAGCACATTTTCGGGCTTTAGCCCAAATTTTGGGCGCAGGCATTTTGGGCTGAAGCCCAATTTTCTGTGGTTTTCATTTCCCCGACCTGAAGGTCGGGGCTAATTAAAATAAAATTTAAACAACGTCTTAGCCACTCAAAAAGTTTTTTCCTCTTTTTATGAGATTAAAATTTTGCTCTATTGCTTTGAGCTTTCGCTACTTATGGAATAATGCAAACCTATGTTTTGCTTGCGTTGCTGCGCCATTTTTATAATTAAATATGCCACATTAATTGCATTTCGTAGTTCGCAAATTTCGCGACTTACCACAGAACTTTTAAATAAGGTTTCTGTTTCTTTGTAAATGATGTTCAGCCTATCGAGCGCACGTTTGAGGCGAATGTCCGAACGCACTATGCCTACATAATTGCTCATAATTGCTCGCAACTCTTTGAATTCTTGAGTTATAAGAATCATTTCTTCGGGGTGAGTTGTGCCTTCGTCGTTCCAAGATGGAACTTGCGTGTTGAAATCTATTGTTTTGAAAACGCTGATAGCGTGTTTTGCTGCTCGGTCGGCATATACTACGGCTTCTATCAGTGAGTTAGATGCTAAACGATTGGCTCCGTGTAGTCCGGTAGAAGAGCTTTCGCCTGCTGCGTATAAGTGCTTTATGCTGGTGCGTGCGTCTGTATCTACTTCAATACCACCACATAAGTAGTGAACTGCTGGCAAAACGGGAATGTAATCTTTGGCAATGTCGATGCCGAGCGAAAGGCATTTTGCGTAAATATTTGGGAAATGATTTTTCAATTCCTCTTCGGGTATTTTTGTGGCATCGAGGTAAACAAATTCATCGCCTGAAATTTTCATTTCGTTGTCGATGGCACGCGCTACAATGTCGCGAGGAGCAAGCGAGCCGCGTGGGTCGTATTTGTTCATGAATTTTTCGCCTCGCTGGTTGCGCAAAAGTGCGCCGGAACCGCGCATGGCTTCGGTTATCAAAAATGAAGGTCTTTCTTCGGGGTTGTAAAGTGCCGTAGGGTGAAATTGAATAAATTCCATGTCGGTAACTTTGCCTTTTGCCCTGTAAACCATTGCAATGCCGTCGCCAGTGGCTATTTCGGGGTTGGTGGTAGATTGATAGATATTGCCAATTCCTCCGGTTGCAATGAATGTGGTTCGGGCTAAAACGGTGTAAATGTTGTGGTTGTTTAGGTTTAAGACGTAAGCTCCGTAACATTCGATGTCGGTATCTTTTCTGAAAACTTGTTTTCCTAAATGGTGTTGCGTGATGATTTCGATGGCAAAATGATGCTCAAGTACTTCTATATTTGGGTGTTGGAGTACTCTTTCGGTGAGTGCACGCTGTATTTCTTCGCCAGTTTTGTCTTTATGGTGCAAAATTCTATGCTCGGAGTGTCCTCCTTCGCGGGCTAAATCGTATTTGCCTTCTTTGTTTTTGTCGAACTTTGTTCCCCAGTTGATTAGCTGTTGTATTTGGGCAGAACCTTCGCGCACTACCATTTCTACAACTTCGCGATTGGAAAGGTTTCCGCCTGCTATCATGGTGTCTTCGATGTGCTTTTTGAATGAATCGGGGCTGTATGTTACTGCAGCAATGCCACCTTGCGCCATGCTTGTGTTGGTGTCGGTGAGGCTGTTTTTTGCAATAAGGCAAACTTTTCCAAATTCGGCTACTTTCAAAGCATAGCTCATGCCGGCTACTCCAGAGCCAATAACCAGAAAATCAACTTGTCTTTTCATTTTTTTTGTAATCAATTTTGCAATCTATCGTTTTGAAGATTCTCGTTTTTTTTGAATTTTTAAATATTGTGCAAAATTAAGCTATCTATGCACAGATGCAAAATTTTATTTGCTAAAAATAAAAGGTAATTTCAAAATGGATTCAATTTGTTGGTATCCTAATTTGAGAGTAACCGAAATTCTAAGAAAAGTAAAATTACGCAATTTTTTTCTAAATTCTAATAACAAATTGTTGCATTGCTAAATTGTTCTATTGTTATTTTATCCTTAAAAATTGGAAAATTTATAATTTTAACTTGTTTTTTTCAAAACGGCACTATTTTTTTACACAAACAACTTGTTTTTTTCAAAAACTAAGTGAAATACCTGCTTTTTTTAGTGAGAGTTTTTTTTTTATGTTTAACGATTAATGGTAAATGTTTTTTTACAACAGAGTTTTATGGCGTTTTTTTATGGAACGCTTTTATAATTGATAATTGATATTTTTTTACCACGAATGCACGAATTTTTTTTATTGTACTTTTGTAATTTGGAGCGCGGATTAATGCGGATTTTTTTTTGAATGAGTATTTGGCATTGGAGTTATTTGTATAAGTAGTGGTAAAAAAAGAAGGTTGGCTTTTTTAAGCCAACCTTCTGGTGTTTTTAAAAATCAATTGATTTATTGAACAACAACTTTGAATGTTTTATTTTGGTTGTTGTTTACTATTTTTACAAAGTAAATTCCACTTTCTAAACCATCTATGCTAATTTTAGAACTTTCGGCTTTGTTTGTACTAAGCATTTGTCCGTTGGCATTGTAAAGAGTCCATTGTGCATCTTGTAAGTTACCCAAATTGATT
>JFJP01011402.1_pt2 | contig 38076 bp, 27 predicted proteins | sample 431651 | NCBI WGS metagenome assembly JFJP01 (sample SAMN02602958, study PRJNA72255) | Microbial mat metagenome, whole genome shotgun sequencing project. | biome: fresh water; feature: sink hole; material: water; isolation source: purple microbial (photo- and chemosynthetic) mats found in... | reverse complement strand
CACCAAACTGCGCGGCGTACTTTGGGCTAAAATGGCCGCCGTCTCCACCATCTCCACCATGAAAGTGCTTTGCCCCGTATGAATTTCATCTTGCGCCCCGATACGGGTAAAAATGCGGTCAACCAAGCCGATGTGCGCCGATTGCGCGGGAACGAATGAGCCGATTTGCGCCATGAGTGTTATCAGGGCAACTTGCCGTAAATAGGTGGATTTACCCGCCGCATTTGGCCCCGTAATTAAGTGTATTAATTCTTCACTCGACATGGTGCTGTCATTCGCCACAAACGAAATCGGCACGCCATTCGGGTCAACCAACGCCATGCCTTCCACGACGGGATGCCGCCCTGCCACAATCTCCAAACGGTCATCGGCACTCAAGGTCGGGCGGACGTAATTATTTTGCAAGGCCACCTCTGCCAACGCCGCCACCACATCCAGGTAAGCCAAACTCTGTGAAGTGCTTAATAAACGGTCAGCAGCATGGGCGATTTGCGTACAAATTTCCTGAAAAAGGCGCGTCTCCAACTCTAATTCACGCTCTTGGGCATTAAGAATGAGCGTTTCGTACTCTTTTAAATCAGGTGTAATATACCGTTCCGCACTGGTTAAGGTTTGCTTACGAATATATTCAGGCGGAATTTGCTCCACATTGCTATGGGTCACTTCAATGTAATAGCCAAATACTTTGTTAAAGCTCACCTTCAGACTTTTAATGCCCGTCCGTTTGCGTTCCACCGCCTCCAAATTCGCCACCCATGCTTTGGCCTCGCGCGAGCTTTGTAATAATGTGTCCAACTCCACCGAAAAGCCAGGTCGAATAAAATTCCCTTTAGAAACCACCGCGGGTGGCTCATCCACAATGGCCCGTTCAATCAGAGCAATCACCTCTGGACAGGCATCTAACGGTAACTCTTCGTTATTTAAGGCCAATTGCATGACCCCCGCCTCAATCGCGGGAATCGCCGCCAAACTACGCCGCAACACCAATAAATCACGCGGTTGGGCAATGCCCTGACACACGCGATTGGTCAGCCGTTCTAAATCAGCCACTTGTTTCATTTGCTGACGTAATTCATGGCGGGTCATGGTTTGGCGAGTGAACGCCTCAACCGTTGCCAAGCGTTGCTGAATGGGCGTAACTTCTAGTAAGGGTTGATGCAGCCATTTGCGTATCAGCCGCCCGCCCATAGGGGTGATGGTTTGGTCTAGCACTTCCAATAATGAACCTTGCTTGCTACCACTGCGAATTGTTTCGGTTAATTCCAAATTGCGCCGCGTCGTCGCGTCCAGGGTCATAAAACTGGTGGTGCTGTAAACATTTAGTCGCGTAATTTGGCTTAAGGCGGAGCTTTGCATATCACCCACATATTGAATCACCGCGCCTGCCGCTTGGGTGGCGAGGGGCATTTCCGCTAGACCAAAGCCCGCTAATGTGGCAACATTAAAATGGCGTTGCAACACCTGTTTAGTTTTAGGCAACTCAAAATGCCAGGCTTCATAATTGGAATGGGTCAGGGCGAGTGACGTGACGGAAATAACCGTCACCTTATCGGGCATGATGATTTCGGCAGGTTTCAGGCGGGTAATTTCATTAACAAGCAGTCGTTCAATCTCCGTTCCCGCCAATTGAGTGGCCGCAAATTCACCTGTCGTAATATCTACATAGGCCAAACCCGCCTGTTGCCCCGCCACGATGACCGCCATGAGGTAATTATTTTCGTTTTGTGACAGTAAATTTTCTTCAACCACTGTCCCCGCCGTCACCACGCGGGTCACTTCCCGATGCATGGGGCCTTTTTTGGGTTGCTCGCCCATTTGCTCACAAATGGCAACTTTGTAACCTGCCTTCACTAAACGGGCAATGTAACCCTCGGCGGCATGATAAGGCACACCCGCCATGGGAATGCGCGCCTCATCTTTGGCAGCGGCGCGGGAGGTCAGAGTCAAATCTAGCACCTTTGAGATGGTTTCGGCATCATCATCAAAACATTCATAAAAATCCCCCATGCGAAAAAAGACAATCGCGTCAGGGTACTGTTTTTTTGTTTGTAAATATTGCCTACGGGCAGGAGTAACTTCAACCATGGGGTGTCTTTGAACTCGGTGCGCCGACATCTTGTCGGCTCGCCCTAAAGCCGACAGGATGTCGGCGCACCAATGTAACAATTCCACCTGTAAATTTTTAGGTGATAACTTGAAGGAGTCCGTAATTATTTACGGACACTCCGCAAAGAATTGCGGACTCCTATTCCAAATCCCCCAATTATTTACAGGTGGTAACAATTTGCTTAGTGACGTAATTGAATTTCAATCATGGCGTTAATAATTGTAACAATGGTGGCCCCAAAATGAGCAAGCCCACCACTACCGCCGTCAGCGCGGCCAATAACACTGCGCCCGCCGAGACATCTTTTACAATTTTAACTTCAGGGTGAATCGCGGGCGAGAGGTGATCCATGGCAACCTCTAACGCTGTATTAAGCGTTTCGGCGGTTATGACTAAGCCGATGGTTAAAGCCAAAATTGCCCATTCTGCTAACGGTAAACCGACTTCCAGCCCCACGATGACAATCATTAGGGCAATGGCTAAATGAATTTGAGCATTGCGTTGGGTACGGAAAGTGTAACCAATTCCATGAAAGGCATGTTGGAAACTCTCTAAACGGCTGATTTTACGAGGAGACATAAATTAAACTTTTCTGGAGTGCAAATTTTTTCCACCTGTAAATTTTCAGAGCATAGCTGTTTGGAACAGACATTCTTGTCTGTTCTACCGTTGGGTCAGGTAGGTTAGACATTCTTGTCTGACTGACCTGACCATCACTGTATTATTTACAGGTGGAACTTTTTGGTTTGCCTAACGAATTATAGCAGCGGAGTCAGTTTTAATTTCGCCCCATTCGCTTTATTCGTAATACTTCGCGTTCAATTTTCAGTGGGTTGAATATGCGCCAAGCCTAACTCAGCCATGATTTGTTGTTGTTTGGCCCACATTTCGGCTTTATCTTCGGGGGTGTCATGGTCAAAACCGAGTAAATGTAATGTGCCATGCACGGCTAACAAAATAACCTCATCCATAACGGCATGGCCTGCGGCTTGCGCCTGCGCCTCAGCGACAGGATAAGCAATAATTACATCACCTAAATAGTCATCTTCTTCGGGGTCAGGAAAATCGGGGTCAGGCTCATTACCAAATGATAAAACATCAGTGGGGCTGTCCACGCCGCGATATTGGGCGTTTAATTCTTGCACGGCTTGGCTATCGGTTATCACCACTGTCACGGCGGAGGGCATTTCCATAATAGTGAGGGTGCGGGTTAGCGCGGCTTCAATGAGTTCCGCTTTAATTTGCGGAGCAAAGGGGTCATCAATTTGAATTTCTATGTCCATGGGGTGTTTCCTGTTTTGGGTTGATTTTGCTCCCTCTCCTAGTAGGAGAGGGTTGGGGTGAGGTTTGCAGTTTATTCCCGCCGAATCAATTTGGCGGGTTGAGAAATGGGTGGGGGGGGGGCGGCCAGTGAAGGTGGCGCATTGGGAGATGGTTTCTTCGGGTTGTTCACAGGTAGTGGCGCAGCCCCTTGTTCACCTTTGTCGTCAACTGACCCCGTTGGCTTCACTGGGTCAGGGTATTTTATGCGTGGATGGTGGACTCCTTGCAAAATATCTACAAAAGCCTCACGGATTTTGTGAATATCTGCAATGGTCAAATCACATTGATTTAACTGGCCCGTTTCTAATTTCTCAGCAATCATTTTCTGGACAATTTCATAAATTTCATCAACTGAGGTCGGTTTCAACGCCCGTACCACCGACTCCGTTACATCCGCTAACATTAAAATGCCGTTTTCTTTGCTTTGTGGGCGTGGGCCAGGGTAATGAAAATTATCCTCATTCACTTGCGTCCCTTTCTCATTGGCCTCTTTGACCGCTTGGTAATAGAAAAATTTAACGAGGGTTGTGCCATGATGTTGGCTAATTCCTGCCCGAATAGCCGACGGCAGTCGATGTTTTTTGGCTAAATCTAGTCCATCGGTCACATGGCTAATAATGATTTGTGCGCTCACTTTAGGGTCCAATTTTTCGTGAACATTGACCCCTTGCGGCTGATTTTCAACGAAAAAGTAGGGGCGTTGGATTTTGCCAATATCGTGATAATAGGCCATGACCCGCACTAATAACGCATCTGCGCCAATGCGTTCCGCCGCTTGCTCGGCCAAATTGCTCACCATAAGGCTGTGGTGATAGGTGCCAGGTGCATTAAGTAATAATTGCCGTAATAGGGGATGTGTGGGGCGGGCTAAATCTGCCAATTGCATGGTGGTTGTAATGTCTAGCATTTGACCAATGCTAATCAAGCCAATCAGAGCCGTCCCTGCTGAAAAAACACCATTTAACGCACCTGCGGTAATAACGGCCTGTAAGTTAATGGGCATATCTAGTTTAGTGTCATTGAGGGCGAAAATAAAAATAACGAAAATATTAACGGAAATAACATATAAGCCTGCCCAAATTAAGGTACTCACTGACCGTTCTTTATTTAAAGCTAAAGCACCTGTCCAACCACTTAATATTAAGTAAAGTACCACTCTAAGCCAATTTTCAGTCGCCATATAACCCGCCCAAATTGCGAGAATGGCGGTAATAAAAAAGGCTAATTGCACATCAATCAAGACCGCAATGAGCATGGTTAAAGCCGCAATGGGATAAGAATAGACCCCAATGGCCTCATGGGGAATAATTAACTTGGCGGCCACCAGAAAGACCAAGAGCAATACTCCCAATAAAACAAACCGTTTTATATCTGTAATAATATGAGGGGCATATTGGCGCAGATAAGCCGCAATGAGGCTCGTTGTTAAAAATATTAACAGAGTCGGTGCGAGTAAATCACTTAGCCAATTATAAGGGGGTTGTTGCAGTCCTAATGCGGCTAGCTTTTCTAAATCAATCGGCTGAATTAGCTGTCCCGCAGAGACAATGAGTTCGTTTTTAGCAATTTGAATAGTGACGGGTGGCACCTTCTCCGTAGCTAACCGTTGTTCCTCAGTGGTTCGGGCTAAATCGGGGAAGGTATTTGGCCTAATCAAATCCTCAGTAATGCCCACAATAATTGCGGTTTGCTGCTCAGGCGTGTCCAGGGCCACCCGATTAGGGAGTTGGCGACGGGTACTATTAACCTGACTTTCTCGAATCTCTGTTCGCATAACCTGGTCTAAAATGGCTAGAGCCTCTTGTTTGGTCGCGTCCCATTGCTGGTCAGGCGTAATCAATACCTGGTCAATAAGAATATCAGACAACGATAAATCAGGAATTGCCCGTACCCATGCCGCTTTTTGAGGTAATAAACTGTACTCATCGGCTCTGACTGTATCTAAATAGTCAAAAATTTGACGTAGGCGGGCTACTTGGGCGCGGGCAATTTTAGGGTCAGGTGGGGTGTAAAATATGTCAATCGCGTTTTTAACGCGCTCTTGTTCTTGTTTAGTTTCAATCGCACTGGCGTAAGAAATGGGGTCTGGGGCAATAATATCTGACGGGGCTACATCGTTGAGTTGTAAATTAACAATGTAGTTAGTGGGGGCTTGATAACTTAAAATAAGGGCACCGAGAGTCGCAAAGAGCAGGCCAAGTAATAAACTACGCCAAAAAGCGATGTTTATGATGAAACCAAATCGATTGACTCGTTGACTGCCATTTTTTTGTACCATAAGGTAAGTTTAAATAAATAGAGGTTAGGACTTACGCAAACACCTCACCCCAGTCCTCTCCTATGTCGGAGAGGGAGTAAAATCTCCCTCCGATGTTGGGGGGATTAAGGGGGAGTAGACTTGGCTTTTGCGTAAGTCCTAATGTAATAGAATTAGGGCTTACACCTGGCACTCGCGGTTCTTTGCGAATTGTTCACGAATTATCGTGAACCCCAGGTATAAGCCCTAGTAGGAGTTACGCAAAAATGGCTGATTGGGGCAAATCCAGAATTTATTCTGGTGTTTGGCGTAAGTCCTACCTAGTTTAGTCATCAAATGACTAAGCGGACTAAGCCGTTAACAGTTGTTTAACAATTTGGCTAACTAATTTACCATCGGCTTGGCCTTTTAATTCTGCTGTCAGCCGCTTCATGACCTGCCCCATGCCCTTCGCATCCGTCACGCCTAATTCGGCGATAATGGCTTTGGCTTTCGTCTCAACGTCTTCGGAGGTGAGTTGTTGAGGTAAATAGGCTTGCAAAATGGCAACCTCAGCCATCTCTTTGCTCGCTAAATCAGGCCGTCCACCTTGTTCATATTGACTGATGGAATCGCGCCGTTGTTTCACTTGCTTAAGAACAATATCCAACACCTCAGCCGAGTCTAGTTCATGCCCCACTTCAATTTCAGCATAACGAATGGCTGACCGTAACATGCGGATAGTTTCTAGCCGTACTTTATCTTTATCTTTCATGGCCTCTTTCAGGTCATGATCAATTTGCTCTCGTAATGTCATGAGTTTACAACTACTCCTTCCTGTGAATCAATCAATTTTTGCCACATGCCGTCAATGCCATCGTAGGTCACACCATAATAGACATGAATTTTGCCTTCATCGTCTCGTTGCACCATGTCAAACCTGACTTGAACGCCCCGTTTCTGCTTTTTCCACATGCCAATGTTCCCTTGCCATACAACCTTATTGGCATCAACGGCATTATTTTCATATTCCTGTAACGCATATTGCCACAGCTTACGGGCTGACCGTTTGGTCACATTATGCACCACATCACCATTGCGTAAGTCCAGTAAACTGTAATAAATTTTACCTTTACGCTCTTCCCGCAACACAATTTCCACGCCCGTTTTGGGCGTATCTAGCGGTGGTTTTGTTTCGGTGGAGATAATTTCCTCAATCGGTAGCGGGATATTATCCGTAACTATCACCTCATGGCGATAGGTTGGCGGTAATTTCAAACTCCGCTTGACCAAAGCCACAATTTCATCCCGTACCGCTAAATTGGTGTCGGTTTCATCCCGCACATAAATTTTGTTCTCATCAATGGCATACGGCGGATTATCGCCCATTGGCACAGAAATTTGTAATATTTTTTTATCTTGTGTCTCTTGGCGTTCAATTTGCACTTCCAACGGCGGGGTAATTTTCTTCTCAAGTTCCGCTTGAATCAAGGTGATGGCCTCATTAGGCTTCGCAATGCCCACAAGCGGCTTGTTTAGTAAATGAGACAACCCCACATAGAGTGTGCCACCATTGGTGTTCGCAAAAGCACAAATATCCGCCAAAATATTATCCAAATGGCCGCCGCGTTGGTGCATGGACTCATGAAAAGATTGCACAATATTAGGCCCTTGTTGGCGCGCCGCCAAAATATGGTCAACAGGGGCTTGAGTGGGGCGAAAGGGGCGAGCTTTGGAGAAATCGTTGCCTAAAAATAGCTCTTTCAAGCCACGGAAACTAACTTCGGAGAGCCGTACTTCGGTTACTCTATCGCCCACGCCTAGCCGATTTTTATCACTGCTGTCACGATTAAGGCGATGGGCATCTGACCCCTGAATGCAGTGCATGCGCCGAGGATATTCAGGCTTAGAGCCATTGTAAAAACTGGCCGTAGTATTACGCCGTTTTACTTCTAAATCGGTCACTTCTAAGGCATGGAGTTGGGAGTCTTGGGTATAAGCAATTTTGGTTTGACCACCAAAATTAAAGCCTTGCATTGCCACGCCATGCGTTGAATTGGCATGAGCCGCAATGACAATGCCGCCCGCCTCATTGATGGTGCGATAAGCGGTGAGGACATCCACCGTTGCCCCAACCTCCGTGCTACCAATATCCAAGCGGTCAGGCGGAACACGTAAATTAAGCAAAATATGTTCCAATTCACGGACGGTGGTTTCAGGGGGAAAAATACCAATAACATGAAAACCAAAGGTGGCGGTCAATTCAAACCCTGGCAACAATAATACTTTATCTGACAGCCGCCGATATTCACTTAAACGGTCTTCTTCGTCACGCCGAATCCGCTTAAGTTGTTCTAGTAGTTGCAACTCCTCAACTTCTTTGCGTAAAGCCCTAATGCCTGACACCGTGTTATGGTCGGTAAAGGCAATAATGTCAAGGCCCGCTTGCTCGGCCTTGCGTAAAATATCCAAATAACTTACTTTTGGTTCTAAATAGTCGTTTGAAGCAGGCGTATGTAGGTGTAAATCCATCTTATACCAATTCATATCATCTGGCTTACGACGATGTTTGCGAGCCACAATGGTACCTCGTTCTTATCTAATGATATAGTTTTTTCATGAGCTTGGGGTTGGCCTGGGCTAACTCTCGCGACTAAATAAACATGGTGCGCCAGCCTTTCGCTGGGGTGACAACTTAGCGAGAGGTTGGCGCACCGTTCAATTGTTAAGGAGCTATCAAAGAGAGACTAACTTAACTTGGGGGCAGGGGCGGTCAGTTGACAGGAGCAGTGACTAGCTGGTTAACTAAATGGGTAATATGTTGCCAGCCAAATGGTTTAAGGATGAAATCAGTGGACCCGACGGCCAAACAATCTTGGCGACGGTCTATCGCCGAAGTCATCAATATAACTAAATCTCGCCAATTCTCATCCTGCTTAATTTCAGTCACATATTCTAATGTTTCCTGAGACCCTAAATTTAAATCAAGGATAAGTAGCTGCGGCCTTTCTTTTTCTAGCAGCGATATAATCCCAATTCCACTTATACCGTTGGCCGAGGCCGTTTGATAGTTCTCATCTGTAAAATAGTTTCTAACAAATCACAGGTTGTCGAGTCGTCGTCTATTACTAACACTTTTAGCTGATTCATGGCTTTCCTATCAAATCGCGTGAGGTTTCAAGCTAACCTGAGCTCAATCTTGGTTTCATTATACCAGGGGCATAGTCAAATTGCAATTAAAACAAAAGGGCTACCTATGAATAGGGTACGTTATTAAATTGAGGGCAATTATTGTAACTCTTCTAGGGTAAGCCCTGTCACTTCACTAATAAAAGCGAGGTCTAACCCTTTCTGTAACATGGTCAACGCCATGGCTTGTTTCTCAGCTTGGCGACCTTGTTCCAACCCTTTTTCAATAAAGTTTATACCGATTAAAAAATAGTTTATACCGATTAAAAAATCGTTGGCATTTTGTAGGGGCAATGCCTTGTGCTTGCCCCCATTGTGGGCAGGGACAAGCCCTGCCCCTACGAAAATCATTAAATCTATATACTGCGCGAGGGGACAAATTAAACTTTTCAGGAGTGCGAAAGTTTTACTTTCGCCTGTCAAAATGAAATTTTGACAGGCGAATTTATGCCCTTGCCTAGTATAGATTCGCAAAATTACAACATCCCCTGCGCGTACATTAACTCCGCATTAAGAATGGAGCCACCTGCCGCACCGCGAATGGTGTTATGAGCCAGCGTCACAAAACGCACATCCAACACCTCACATGGCCGCAGCCGACCAATCACCGTTGCCATGCCGCGCCCCGTATTGCGGTCAAGCCGAGGCTGTGGGCGGTTCGATTCACTCCGCACGACTAGGGCGGGTTGCGGGGCTGAAGGCAGTTTTAACTGTTGTGGGAGTGGCTGCCAATTTTGCCAGGCAGCTACAATATCATCTAATGACGGTTTATTCTTGAAACGTACTGATAGCGTCACGGTATGCCCGTCGCTCACCGGGACACGATTACAATGCGCGCTAATGGCAATGCCCGCCGAAACGAGTTCCTGATTGACCCATTGGCCTAACATTTTATTGCTTTCTTCGCTCATCTTGATTTCTTCGCTTTCGCCAATGAAAGGCACAATGTTATCAATCATATCAAGGCTCGGCACGCCAGGATAGCCTGCGCCCGAAATGGCTTGCATGGAGTTCGCAATTACCGCATCAACCCCAAATTGAGTTACTAGTGGCGCTAAAGCCATTACCATGGGCATGGCTGTGCAGTTAGAATTGGCAACAATAAACCCCCTTTCCCAACCGCGTTGCTCTTTTTGCCGTAATAACATGGCTAAATGGCCTGGGTTCACTTCGGGTAGCAATAGCGGCACATCCGCGTCCATGCGATGTGGCCCCGCATTGGTGAAGAGGCCATAACCCGCCGCCGCCAACGGAACTTCCCATTCTTGGGCTTGGTCAGTGGGTAGCGCGGAAAAAAGCAATTGACAGTCTAAACTCGTTGACATATCTTGTACGGTGAGGTCTGCCAATTCACTGGGCATGGGGTCAGTCAATATCCAATGGGTGGCCTCACGATATGTTTTACCCGCCGAGCGACCCGAAGCCGCTAACACAGTTAAATCAAAATAGGGGTGATGGCTTAACAATTGGGCGAAGCGTTGCCCAACAGCTCCTGTCGCGCCTAAAACGCCAACTTTTAGCTTATTCATAAAATAATCTCCTTATAAGTGCATGTTTCTTAAATCAATTGAATTAATGTACACAATTTAACTCGTTTGGGCAAAATAGCCAGTAGGTGATGATGGATTAGCCATGCGGTTAATTGCTGTAAGGTATGGTATACTAACTAAGATACCGTGTCAGTCTAAAAGTAAGTCATCAATTGATGAAATAATAGGAGCTATACCATGAACGGTCGTACAATAAACATTTCCCCGCAGGCCAACTTGCCGAGCAGAGGCACCATGCGCTTTTGGGCTATCGTCATTACGTTTTTAACCATTTACCTTTTAGTGCGCTTTGGTATTGGGTTATATATTGATTATTTGTGGTTTGACCATTTGGGGTTGGCCTCGGTTTATTTCACCCAACTAGGGTCGCAACTTACCGTAGGCTTGGGAGTGGGGCTGGCGGTGGCAGCCATATTTGTGACGAATGCGTTGATAGCCCGTTGGCTCTCAATTCGTAACATTTTGTTTTTTAGTGATGAGATTTTAGTCTCACAAAAAATCATTATCAGGTTGATTGGGTTGGTAGGGCTAATTTTAGCCTGGCTCATGGGGTCAGCGGCCTCGCTAGATTGGCTGATTTTCAGGCGTTATCTGGCGCAACAATCTTTTGGTTTGGCTGACCCGATTTTTCAGCAGGATGTGGGCTTTTACATTTTCAGCTTACCTGTGATGAACTTTATGCAAAGTTGGCTGTTATTTGCCCTCTTTCTGGCGATGGGGGCAGCCTTGGCGGTTTATGCTCTAGCCCAACAAACCACCTTGGCGGAGGGGCGTTTTCCCGTCATTTTGCCTCATATTCAACTGCATATGTCCATCTTGGGCGCGCTTATCTTTTTGACCGTCGCCTGGGGGCATTGGCTGAGTCGCTTTGCGTTGTTATATTCTGAGCGCGGCGTGGCATTTGGGGCGAGTTACACTGACATTAGTGTGAGTTTGCCCGCCTTACAAACCATGTCCTTCATGGCACTTATCGCCGCGATAATTCTGATACTTAATATTTTCTTAAACCGTCAAGCCCTGAGTTTAGCGGTGGTTTTTGTCTGGCTCATCATTAGCACTTTGGGGCTAGGTATTGTGCCATCGGTGGTGCAACGTTATGTGGTTGAACCCAACGAGTTGGCGCGAGAAACCCCTTACATTAAAAGTAATATTGATTTTACCAACTTGGCCTACAGACTTGACCATATTACGGAACGTGATTTTGCCAAGCCTACCATCCTCACGCCTGCTATCGCCGAGCGTAATGCCACCACACTCAACAACATTCGGTTGTGGGATTACCGCCCTTTACAACAAACCTATCAACAAATTCAAGCTATTCGTCTTTATTACCATTTTAATGATATTGACCTTGACCGTTATATAGTTAATAACGAATTGCGCCAAGTTGCCCTGGCCCCGCGTGAGTTAGATAAAAGTCGTTTGCAACAAACCTGGGTCACGCAAAAATTACAATTTACGCATGGCTATGGGGTGGTGGTTAATCCTATTAATGAAGTGACGAAAGAGGGCTTGCCCCGTTTATGGGTGCAAGATTTACCACCGCGCACCTCCGTTGGCCTCACCATCACGCGGCCTGAGATTTATTACGGTGAAAGTACCGATGATTACGTTTTTGTAAAAACTACCGAGCGCGAATTTGATTATCCGAGTGGCGATGAAAATGTCTACAGCCAATATGAGGGCAATGGCGGCGTGATTATGGGCAGTTATTTGAAGAAAATTGCTTTTGCCATCTACCTTTCTGATGTCAATATGTTACTAAGTCAAGAATTTACCGCCGATAGTCGGGTGATGTTATACCGTAATATAAAAGAACGAGTGAGCCGTATCGCGCCCTTTTTGGAGTATGACCATGACCCTTATCTCGTGATTGGTGACGACGGCCACTTATATTGGCTGCAAGATGCTTATACCACCTCTGATTTATTCCCCTATTCTGAACCGACACGCCAATTTAATCGGCAGGTAAATTATGTCCGTAATTCAGTTAAAGTGGTGATTGATGCTTATAATGGCAACCTAACCTTTTATATCGTTGATGAAACTGACCCCTTGATTAAAGCCTATCAGCAGATTTTTCCTGATTTATTTACGCCTCTCGCGGCCATGCCTGCCGATTTACGCAGCCATTTGCGCTATCCTGAAGATTTATTTCGCATTCAGAGCCAACTTTTCCAAATTTATCACATGCGAGATGTGAATGTTTTTTACAATAAAGAAGATTTATGGCAATTGCCTAAAGAAACCTATCAAGGTGAGACCCAAACCGTCGAGCCATATTACGTCATTTTGGCCTTGCCAGGGGAAGTTAAGGAAGAATTTGCCTTGATTCAACCCTTCACCCCCGTTAATAAAGATAACATGATTGCCTGGTTAGCGGCCCGCACCGATGGCGACCATTACGGGGAATTAATGGTGATTCAATTCCCCAAACAGGAGATGATTTTTGGCCCGTTGCAAATTGAGGCGCGCATTGACCAAGACCCTGAAATTTCCTCGCAATTGACTCTGTGGAATCAAAGTGGCTCTTCCGTTATACGTGGTAACTTGTTGGTTTTGCCGTTGGAAGATACCCTATTATATGTAGAGCCGCTTTATTTGCAGGCCGAAAGTGGGCAAATTCCCGAACTTAAGCGGGTGATTGTGGCTTCTGGCGACCAAATTGTCATGGCCGAAACCTTTGCGGCGGCCTTAAAAAGTCTTTTCATTAAATCAGGGGTGGATAATGCGCCCCCGCCACCTAGTAGTCAACCCACCACCAACAATCTCAATTTGGATACCGCCAGCATTGCCACGCTTGCCGAATCCGCCTCTAGCCACTATAACGCGGCACAAGCGGCTCTCCGTCGCGGCGATTGGGCGGTATATGGCGAAGAATTACGACAAATGGAGGCCGCGTTAAACGCATTGTTAAAATTGACGCGTGCGCCAAAATAAAGGTCAGTGTTATTTGAAAATTTGCTTTTCGCCTGAAAATATGCTAACGTACCCTTGATTTACAGTTAACTAAATAAGGCGGCGTAGCCTAAACGTTTTGCCTCTATCTATTATTTAATTAGGATTAGTCTCTTGAGGAAGAGGGCTAATCAATGCCTTAAGGAGGAGATGTTATGAAACGTAGTCTATCCATTTTGTTGGTGATTTTGGCCTTGGCCTTAATGGCGGCGCAATGTGGTGGGGCGGCCCCTGAAGCTCCTAAGAAGGAAGAGCCAGCTAAAGAGGAAGTTAAGAAAGAAGAAGCTCCCAAAGAAGAAGTAAAAAAAGAAGAAGCTCCTAAAGAGGAAGCCAAAGCGGGTAATTACCAAATTCCTGATGTGGTGGAAGGAAAATATAACGTCGCATTTGTTTATGTCGGGCCGCATGATGATGGTGGCTGGACTCAATCTCATGATGTAGGGCGGATGTATGTTGAGAAAAATGTCGATAATGTCCACACCGCGTATGTGGAAACGGTGGCGGAGGGGGCTGATGCCGAGCAAGTGATTCGCTCTTTAGCCCGTAAAGGCTTTAACGTCATTTTTACCACATCTTTTGGTTACATGGATGCCTCTGAAATTGTGGCGAGTGAATTTCCTGAAGTGAATATTGTTCACATTAGCGGTTTTAAGAGCAATGATGAAAACTTTGGTAATTTATTTGGAGCCATGGAAGACATCAAATATCTTGCGGGCATGTTGGCGGGGGCGCGCGCCAAAAAAGATGGCAATCCTAAAACGGGTTATATTGCCACCTTCCCCATTCCTGAAGAATTACGTTTGGGTAACGCCTTTGCTTTAGGCTTACAAAAAACTTGTCCTGATTGTAAAATGGACGTGCGTTGGATTTTCACTTGGCACGACCCCATTAAGGAAAAAGAGGCCGCCGCGTCCTTATTTGATGGGGGCGCGCAAGTGGTTATGACGGGCGCGGATACACCTGCACCTGCCGAAGCCGCCCCGAAAGGCAAATGGGGGATTACCTACGACTATTCAGGTAATTGTAAGATTGATACTTGTTTAACTTCCATGTATTACAATTGGGGCGTGGTTTATGCTCGCATTGTAAAGGAATCTCGCGATGGCACCTGGAAAGCTGGCTCAGAATATTTTGATGCTGATTCTGGGGCGTTAGGTTTATATGGCTTCATGGAAGGGGAGACCCTGCAACCTGGCGTGGCGGATTTGCCTGCGGAGGATTTAACCCTCATTAAAGATACGTTGGCGAAGATGCTCAAGGGTGAATTTACCCGTTTTGATGTCTTCAAAGGGCCAATTAAGGATAATCAAGGTAAGGAAGTGTTACCTGCGGGTAAGAGCCTAGAGCAAGTTGATTTGGACGGCTTTAAGCAATTTGGCAGCCCCTGTACCACCTGTATGTATTGGTGGAATGAAAATGTTACGGCTGAATTGCCTGAGTTGAAGTAAAATTTTTATGAATAAGTAGGTGAGCATAAATTCTGCGGCAGCCATTATAAGGCTTCAAGCCTTATAATGGCTAAAACATGCCGCAAAACTTTTGCTTATAGGACTTACGCAAAAATCGCGGAGTTAGCACGCCCTCGTGCTAACAGTGACACACGAGGGCGTGTAAAAATCGCGGAGTTAGCACGCCCTCGTGCTAACAGTGACACACGAGGGCGTGTGTCACTCCTCAAAATGAACAGTTTTGCGTAAGTCCTAGCTTAGGTACTTATAAGACCTCACAGGTCTTCGAGACTTGTGAGGTCTATGCCTTCAAAGTGAGTTTAGGGTTATCCTAAACTCACTTTTTGCTTATTAAATAGTGTGAAAAAATTCACATATAATTGGCCTCACTATTTGACCAAATGAGAAAAAAGTGCTATGATAGGGGTTATTCTTTAGATGTAAATTTGTGAACGTTCATTTTATACAAGAGTGGTTCAAACAAAGTAAAGGTGCTATGTTGAACAGCTGTTGTTTTCCCCTGAACCAACTAAAAATTCTACTAAGGCACAGACTACCTTCCTGCTAAGGGAAGGTGAGGTTTTGTGCCTTTTTCTATATTATTAGTTGGCATAGCCCTTAAGTTATCTGAAAGGAGGTGTGTAATTTTCCAAAAATAGTTCAATTTTAGTTATATGTAAGCGGGAGGGTCAAAATTCTATTTTGACCACGAAAATAAAATTTTCGTACTCCTTAACTATTCCCCCGTTTGTCGGCTTGATGACAAACCAAGCAAATAATCTCTACTTAAAATAAATTTAGTTCTTCAATGTTGAAGGAGGAAAATATGAACGGTTTTGTAGGCGAAGTGATTGGTACAATGTTTTTGATTCTTCTAGGTGATGGTGTGGTTGCCAACGTGCTTTTGGCTAAAACCAAAGGTAACAATTCAGGCTGGATTGTCATCACCTTGGCCTGGGCGATGGCCGTCTTTGTCGGCGCATATATTTCAGCGGCGGCAAGTGGGGCGCATCTCAACCCCGCGGTGACTATTGGTTTGGCGGTGGCAGGTAAATTCGCATGGGCGCAAGTTGGCCCCTATATTGTGGCGCAGATGATTGGAGCGTTTTTAGGCGCAACGTTAGTTTGGTTAATGTATTTACCCCACTGGGCTGAAACGAAAGACCAGGGGCTTAAATTAGCGGTCTTTAGCACTGGCCCCGCCATTCGTAATGTAACCTCAAACTTAATGGGCGAGATTATCGGTACGTTTGTCTTGATATTCGGGATTTTATGTATCAAGGGCGTTTCTTATGCTGAGGCGGGTTCAACCGTTAATGTTTCAATGGGCGCGTTAGGGATTATCCCGGTGGCGTTGTTGGTTTTGGCGATTGGTTTATCTCTCGGTGGCCCAACAGGGTACGCCATTAACCCCGCCCGTGACCTCGGCCCACGGATTGCTCACTTTGTTTTGCCCATTGCGGGTAAAGGTGATAGTGATTGGGAATATTCCTGGATTCCTGTGGTTGGCCCAGTCATTGGCTCCATTATTGCGGCACTTCTTTATATGGCGGTTGCACCGTTTGGTTTTTAATTCAGTAAAAAGGTAAATAGCACATGAAAAAACTAATCAACGAAACAGCAAATGTGGTTAAAGAATCACTGGCAGGTGTCGGTGCGGCTCATGCTGATTTAGTGCGGATTGATTTTGATAGCCGTTTGGTGATACGCGCCGATGCGCCCAAAAAAGGCAAAGTCGGGATTATCTCTGGCGGCGGTAGCGGGCATGAACCCATGCACGGTGGTTTTGTTGGCATGGGGATGCTTGATGCGGCTTGCGCGGGCGATGTTTTCACCTCGCCTACGCCTGACCAGATGGAAGCGGCCACGAAGGCCGTCAATGGCGGGGTGGGCGTGTTGCATATCGTTAAGAACTATACGGGCGATATTCTGAACTTTGAGATGGGCGCAGAATTGTGCCAAGCCGAAGGGATTGAGGTCGTGTCGGTGGTGATTGATGATGATGTGGCGGTGCAAGATAGCCTTTATACGGCGGGGCGGCGGGGCGTTGGCACAACCGTTATCGCTGAGAAAATTTGCGGCGCGTCAGCCGAACGGGGCGATGACTTACAAACCGTTGCGGATTGGTGTCGTAAAGTGAACGCCAATGGTCGCTCAATGGGCATGGCCTTGACCTCATGCACTGTGCCTGCGGCGGGGAAACCCACCTTTGAGTTGGGCGAGAATGAGATGGAAATAGGCATTGGTATTCATGGCGAACCTGGCCGCACGCGCATGGAAATGAAGAGCGCGAAAGAAATTGTCACTTTGATGGCTGAAGCGATTATCTCGGATTTGCCTTTTAGCTCAGGTGACCAAGTGATTGCGCTGGTCAATGGCATGGGCGGGACACCGCTGATTGAACTCTATTTGGTTTATAACGAATTGAACCAAATTTGCGAAGCCAAAGGCATGACGATTGCGCGCCGTTTAGTGGGTAATTACATTACGTCATTAGACATGGCGGGCTGTTCTATTACGTTGGTAAAAGCCGATGCCGAAATGTTAAGTTTATGGGATGCGCCAGTGAATACACCTGGGTTGCGTTGGGGAGTTTAAGCAATGGTTAGTCGAGATGATATTGTGGCTTGGGTTGAGGCCCTGCAAAAAGTTTATGCTGAGAACAAAGAGTATCTGACCGATTTGGACGCTAAAATTGGTGATGCTGACCATGGCATTAACCTTGACCGAGGCTATAGCGCGGTGGTTAAAAAATTGGCTGAGACTAATCCGCCTGATGTGAGTAGTGTCTTAAAAACTGTTGCGATGACCCTCATTTCTAGCGTGGGGGGAGCTTCTGGCCCATTATATGGGACGCTGTTCCTGCGCGCGAGTACGGCCTGTGCAGGGAAAACCGAATTGGCTGCGGCTGATATAGTGGCGATTTTTCAAGCAGGTTTAGATGGGGTGTTGCAACGGGGCAAGGCTCAATTAGAAGATAAAACAATGGTGGACGCGCTGACTCCCGCGATTAATGCTATGCAACAGGCACTGAATAATGGGGCTGACCTGAAAGAAATGTTACAACAAGGGGTTATGGCAGCTGAATCAGGAATGAAAGGCACTATTCCCCTTTTAGCCAAAAAAGGTCGGGCTAGTTATCTCGGTGAACGGAGTATTGGGCATCAAGACCCAGGCGCAACCTCATCTTATCTTTTGCTTAAAACTGCCGCTGAGTTGTGGAGTTAAACGTAATGTGGTGATAGAAGTGTCAAAATTTTATTTTGACAGGCGAAAGTAAAACTTTCGTACTCCTAAAAAAAATTATCAATTTAGCGTTACCGTGATGTAACGCGCCTTAGTAGAATCAAAGGAGATTTTTATGGCTAAGTATGTTGCAGCAATTGACCAGGGTACAACCAGTACCCGTTGTATGATTTTTAACCATGCAGGTGAATCCGTCGGGCTTCATCAGATGGAACATGAACAAATTTTCCCCAAACCAGGTTGGGTGGAACATGACCCGATGGAAATTTGGGCGCGCACCCAAGATGTGATTAAAGGGGCGATGCAGAAAGTCGGCATTACGGCTAAAGATATTGCCGCCGTTGGTATCACCAATCAACGTGAAACCACCGTTATTTGGGACAAAAATACGGGCAAACCGTATCACAACGCGTTGGTTTGGCAAGATACTCGTAATGATAAAGTGGTGGCTGAATTGGCCGCGAATGGCGGACAAGACCGCTTCCGCGCCCAAGTGGGCTTGCCTTTGGCAACTTATTTCTCGGGCTTGAAAGTCAAATGGCTCTTAGACAATATCCCTGGGATTCGTGAAGCGGCCGAAAGAGGTGATGCTATTTTTGGTAATATTGACACCTGGGTTATTTGGAATTTGACGGGTGGCGTGAATGGCGGCGCACATGTGACGGATGTGACCAATGCTTCCCGTACCATGTTAATGAATTTGGAAGGCACAAGTTGGAACGCCGACATTGCCAAAACCATGGGCGTTCCCATGTCCATGTTGCCCCAAATTCGCCCCTCTAGCGACCCTACCGCGTATGGCTATACGCTAGATGACGGCCCCTTTGGTGGACGGATTCCTGTTTGTGGCGACTTGGGTGACCAACAAGCGGCGACAGTGGGGCAAGCCTGTTTTAGCCCTGGTGAAGCGAAGAATACCTACGGTACGGGCTGTTTCATGATTTTGAATACGGGGACGGAAATTGTACCCTCTAAAAATGGCTTGCTGACCACCGTTTGTTACAAATTTGGCAACGAAGCCACCGTCTACGCCTTAGAAGGCTCTATCGCCATTACGGGTGCGTTGGTGCAATGGCTACGTGATAATTTGAAATTGATTGAGAACTCAACTGACGTTGAAAATCTCGCCAAGACGGTTGATGATAACGGTGGCATTTATTTTGTGCCAGCCTTCTCAGGGTTATATGCGCCTTATTGGAAGGACAGCGCACGTGGCGTGATTGCTGGGCTAACGCGTTATGTCAATCGCGGCCATTTTGCCCGCGCCACTTTAGAGGCTACAGCCTATCAAACCCGTGAAGTTTTAGATGCCATGAACGCCGACTCTGGTGTGCCATTGACCGCGTTGAAAGTTGATGGCGGTATGGTTTACAATAACTTACTCATGCAATTCCAAGCTGACGTGTTAGGCGTACCTGTGGTGCGCCCGAAAGTGGCTGAAACCACCGCACTCGGCGCGGCATACGCGGCGGGGTTGGCGGTTGGTTTCTGGAAGAACACCGACGAAATGCGCGCTAACTGGGGCGTTGATAAGACCTGGGAACCCTCGGCGGACGAGGCGGCGCGAACTACATTGTTTGCCATGTGGAAGAAGGCCGTTACTCGCTCCTTTGATTGGGTAGAATAAAATTTTGTAGCTTTTAGTTAGACTCATCAGGTGACTTTAAGTCACCTGATGAGTCATGGCGAGTAATCCTGCCCGCGTATTGGGGTTGTTAGATTATTTATTTAATGAGTGTGAAAAGCAAGTATAATAATGCTTGATAATGCCGTAATTTCTATTGAATCTGTAACTTATCTTGAGGGCTACAAATTAGAATTAGTTTTTAGTGATGGTCATCAACAAGTGGTTGATTTTGAGCCATTTTTATGCCAATCGGCACACCCTCAAATTCAAACCTATTTAGATTTAGCTAAATTTAAGCAATTTACCTTAGAACATGGCGATTTGTTTTAGAATGATTACGGTTTATGCTTCCCAATCGTAGATTTATATGAAAATCATTTGATTAAACAATACTCCGTTAGTCAGGTGGTCGGCTTTTAGCTGAAAGACTGACTAACTGAAAGACTGAAAGACTAATAATGAAAAAATCAACCGAAATTTTAATCATTGGTGGCGGGGCAACGGGGTGTGGGGTACTGTTTGATTTGGCGCAACGGGGCTTCAAATGTATTTTGGTAGAACGGGGCGCGCTTTCGATGGGGACATCGGGGCGGTTTCATGGCCTGCTGCATAGTGGTGGGCGATATGCGGTGAATGATTTTGATGCGGCGGTGGAGTGTATTGAAGAGAATAATATCTTACGAAAAGTTATCCCCCATTGCATTGAAGACACGGGCGGCCTGTTTGTTTCTGTGCCAGGTGACCCGCTTGATTTTACCGATAAATTTTACTTTGGTTGCAAACAGGCAGGGATTCCTGTTGAGGAAATTGCCATTGCGGAAGCCTTACGTCGTGAGCCGTTGCTTAATCCTGGTATCACCCGTGCCTTCACTGTGCCTGATGGCAGCGTGGAAACGTGGGAAGCCTGCCGCACCTTGACCGAGTCGGCGGCGGAGTTTGGGGCGGAGACGTTGGTTTACCATGAAATTGTGGATATTTTGAAGAGTCAGGGTAAAGTGACAGGCGCGGTGGCGAAAAACACCGTAACGGGTGAAACGGTCACGATTGAGGCCGATATGGTGGTGAGCGCGGCGGGGGCGTGGGGCGGTCAAATCGCTCACATGGCGGGTTGCGAGGTGACGGTTTATGCAGGCAAAGGCACGATGATTGCGATGAATTACCGTATGGTCAATACGGTGGTTAATCGTTGTATTCATCCCCATGATGGTGATATTATTGTGCCAATTGGCTCGGTGGCGGTGATTGGCACGACTTCCGTTAAGGTATCTGACCCTGATAATTATGCGATTGAAGATTGGGAAATTAAGCTCATGTTAGATGAAGGCGAGAAACTTATTCCCACTTTTAAGAAATTTCGGGCATTACGGGCTTGGGCGGGGGTGCGGCCGTTGTATCAGGATAAATCGGCGGGGTCAGATTTGCGTGATGTGACCCGTAAATATACCTTGCTTGACCATAACAGCCGTGACGGGGTGGACGGTTTTGTAACGATTACGGGTGGTAAATGGACGACTTATCGCCTCATGGCTGAACATACGGCGGATTTGGTCTGTAAGAAATTGAACGTTACGCGGCCAGGTAAGACGGCGACCACTGTATTGAAAAATCCGCACAAGGATTTTGCGGGTCAATATTTCACGTTGGGTCAACGGTTGGAGAAACTGGAAAAGGGCGAATTGTCGGGGCAATTGATTTGTGAATGTGAAATTGTCACTCGCCCACAGATTGAGCATCATTTAGCTCATAACGATTGGAATATTATTAATGATTTGCGCCGAGATTTGCGTTTGGGCATGGGGCCGTGTCAGGGAGGTTTTTGCACCTATCGGGCGGCGGGCATTATGCACCAACATAAACAACTTTCTGCTACGCAAACCAATAAGGCGTTGGTTGATTTTTTGCAGGCGTTGGTTGATTTTTTGCAGGAACGCTGGAAGGGCATGAGTACCGTGTTATGGGGGCAACATTTGCGCCAAATGCAGTTAGATGAGGGTATTTATGTGGGCTTGTTAGGTTTAGATAAATTACCGACTGAGTTAAGCGGTACGAATCAACCTCGCCTCGGCGAAATTGAAACGGAAGGATATTACGAAATTGGTCATTAGTCCTTTGTCAGTTGTCCTTTGTCAGTTGTCTAATGACAGTGACCAATGACTAACGACCAATGACTAATGACCAATGACCAATGACCAATGAATTACGATACCGTTATTATTGGGGCGGGGTTGGCGGGGTTGACCACTGCTTGTCATTTAGCCCAAGCGAAACAAAAAGTAGCGTTAATGAGTACAGGCATTGGCTCATTGGTGTTGGCTTCTGGCTGTATTGATGTGTTAGGGTTTCAGCCTGCGGCTTCGCAACAACCCGTCATAAATCCCGCCAAGCAGTTAGGCGCGTTTCTAACTGAGCAACCTGAACACCCTTATCATCACTTAGGCCAAGCTAAAATTGAGGCGAGCTTGGGCGCGTTTTTAGAGTTGGTTGAGGGTTATGAAGGCAGTTTTGATAAAAATTGGCTCTTGCCGAGTACGGCAGGCGCGGTTCATCCGACCTGTTTAGCACCCAAAGCCCTCGCTCAAGGGGAGTTGAGTCAGGGTGGGAGCATGTTGATTGTGGGCTTTAAGGAGTTGCGGGACTTTTATCCGTCCTTAATTAGCCATAATCTCAATGCCCAAAATTTGGGCGTGCAAAGTGAGGCCATTACGATAGATGCGCCACCTCCGTTACGGGAGCGCATGAACATTACGCCAATTGAATTAGCCCATGCTTTTGAGCAAGCTGAGTTTCGGCAACAAATTGTTACGGAGATACGAGATAAAGTTAAGAACTGTAACCGTGTCGGCTTTCCTGCGGTGTTAGGGCTGCAACAGCATGCCACTGTTTTGGCTGATTTAGAGCGACAATTAGGCCGCACTGTTTTTGAGATTAGCACCTTACCGCCTTCTGTGCCAGGGCGACGGTTATTTGAGCAATTGCGCCATTACTTTTTGCAACATGGTGGGCGGTTGACCATTGGTAGCAAGGTGGTGGACGGTACGATTGAGTCAGGCCGCGTCAGCCAAATTCGCATAGAGACGGCCAGTCGTTTGCAAGCTATCAAGGCGCAAAATTACATTTTGGCAACGGGGAGCATTTTTGGCGGTGGTTTGCAAACGGATAATGAAGGTCGGGTGTGGGAAGCGGTCTTTAATCTGCCGATTGAGCATGAAACGAACCGTCATGCTTGGTTTGATAAAGGTTTTTTAGCTCCGCAAGGTCAACCTGTGGCGCGTTATGGGGTGCAAGTGAATGACAGATTTAACCCTGTGAATAGTCAAACTGAACCGTTAGCCACTAATTTGCATGCCGTAGGCGGTTTGTTAGCTAACTCCGTTTGGACGCAAGGCCGCACGGGGGACGGTGTGGCGGTGGCAACGGCGTGGCGCGTGAGGGAGTTGTTAGGATGAAATCATTTGAGCAATGGACTTTTGAGGAAGTTGAAATGGAATTTAATGTGGTTCAAGTTACTAATCAGGCTACTTTGTTGGAATGGTTAGCGGTTGAGACCGAAATTATTTCTAATGATGAATTGCAATCTCTGCTGGTGCATCAAAATAGATTGAAAAGAAATGCTAATAATTGGGCTGAAGAAGACCTAAAAATGTTTTTCATTAGCCCTTTATTATTGCTAACTGATTATGACCAGGAACAATATAAACCTTTTACGGAGCGCAAGTTACAGGCTAAAATAGGCAAGATTGAGGTGGGTGGGGTGGTTGATTTTTTGATAGCTAAGGGTAAAGTAAGACCTAAACAACCTTACTTTTGCTTGCATGAATATAAATGGGCGCGCCGCAGTAGTAATGACCCTGTGGGGCAGTTGTTGATAGCGATGGTGTGTGTCCAAGCCAAAAATAATAATCCGCAACAACCCGTTTATGGGGTGTTGGTTGAGGGGCAATTTTGGTATTTTATGACGTTGCTAGGTCAGGAATATGGGTTAAGTATCCCTTACACGGCCACGCGTGAGGATATTTTTACCATTTTTAAGGCTCTTAAACGAGTGAAAGTATTAATTGAACCCTATTTGTAGAGGTTGCGTAATATGAAGTCATTTGAGCAATGGAGTTATGAGGAAGTTGAGGATAGTTTTGGAATTAAACGAGTTCAACAACATCCGTTATTATTATCTTGGCTAGATTTACCTGACCCACTCAGTGAAGTAGAGCAACAACGTTTAATAGAGTTGCGTAATGATCTTAACCTTTATTTTGACCAATGGAATGAATGGGAATTAGAAATGTTTTTCATTACCCATCTCATTCGCTTGGCGCAATATTACCAGCCTGAATATCGCCCTTTTTTTGAGCGTAAGTTGAAAGCTAAAATTAAGGATATTGAAGTGGGGGGCGTGGTTGATTTTTTATTAGCCAAAGGTAAACAAAAACCCAAACAACCCTATTTTTGTCTGCATGAGTACAAATGGTCGCGCCGTAGTAATAATGACCCGATTGGACAGTTATTGATTGCCATGGTTTGTGTCCAAGCCAAAAATAATAATCCGCAACAACCGATTTACGGCGTGATTGTAGAAGGTAAATTATGGTACTTTATGACTTTGTTAGGTCAAGAATACTCTATGGCTGAACCTTACAACGCATCGCGTGACGATATTTTTACCATTCTTAAAGCCCTCAAAAAAGTCAAGGTATTAATTCAACCTTATTTATAATTAGGAATTAGGAATTAGATTTAAATTCTAATTCCTAATTCCTAATTCCTAATTCACCATGACTGACGATATCACCCTTTCCATTTGGCACCAAGTGCAAAACTCGGCGGATTTGTGCGTAAAGTGTAATATTTGCACCTCCTTTTGCCCCGTTGCCAACGTGACTGATAAATTCCCTGGCCCCAAATTTGTGGGGCCGCAGGCGCAACGTTTCCGCAATCCCCATGAAATTTCGGTAGATGACAGCCTAGATTATTGTAGCGGTTGTGGCGTGTGTACGATGGTTTGTCCCCATGAGGTCAAGGTCATGGAGATGAATGCAAAGGCGCGTTACAAACTGTATCAGGAAAAGAAGAGTATCCCTCTCCGTAACCGTTTGTTAGGTCGGTCTGAATTGTTGGGCATGTTGGTCAGTCCCGTTGCGCCCTTTGCGAATATGACGCTAAAAATCAAACCACTACGACAGTTAATAGAGGTCATTATGGGCGTGCATCGTGATGCGCCGTTGCCACCATTTTCTTTTGAAACATTTCGGGGTTGGTTTAAGGGTGTGCATCAAAAGTCAGGCCAACAATTCGTGTCGCAGAAAAAAGTGGTCTATTATCATGGCTGTAGTACCAATTATTATGAACCGCATATCGGCAAAGCGGCGGTGGCCGTATTGGAACATAATGGTTACGAAGTATTGATACCACCGCAGGTCTGTTGCGGCCTGCCCATGCTTTCTAATGCCGAGTTTGACGCGGCGCGCCATAATGCCCATAGTAATATTAATTCATTGGTGGAGTATGCCCGCGCGGGCTACATTATTCTTGGCACGTCTACGAGTTGCACCTTGTCGCTCAAATCCGATTATAAGCATATTTTGGAGATTGATAACGAGGACGCGCGGTTGGTAGCGCAACAAACGTATGATATTTGCGAATTTTTATTACAATTATGGCAGAATAATGAATTAAAAACCGATTTTAAGACCATAGATGTAACGCTACCGTATCATTCGGCTTGCCAATTGAAAGCCCATAACATGGGGCTGCCCGCGATTGAGTTGATGGAGATGATTCCTGGCGTGAAAATTCAGCACATGCAAGCCGATTGTTGCGGCATTGCGGGAACTTACGGCTATAAGAAAGAGAAATATGATATTGGGATGGCGGTTGGTAAGCCGTTATTTGACCAAGTGAAGGCGACGGGGTCAGATGTTGCGGTGTGTGACAGCGAAACCTGTCGCTGGCAAATTGGACATGGCACAGGCGCAAAGATGATTCACCCCGTACAGTTGTTGGCGCAAGCATACGGGCTGATTTAAGAAAGATAAATTAACGAAATATTTATACAGGTATCAACGATGATAAGCCTAGTAATTGTTTCACATAGTGCCAAGTTAGCTGAAGGGGTGTGTGATTTGGTGCGGCAAGCTACCCAAAATCAAGTGGTAGTGGCGGCGGCGGGTGGTTTAGCCGACTCTGACTCTCTGTTGGGTACGGATGCCATGCGGATTTTGGCGGCGATTGAGTCGGTTTATAGTCCCGATGGGGTGATTGTGTTAATGGATTTGGGCAGTGCTTTAATCAGTGCCGAGACTGCCCTTGAATTTTTGCCCGATGAGCAGCGCACCCACGTTTATCTTTGTTCAGCCCCTTTAGTTGAAGGGGCTTTTTCAGCGGCCACTCAAGCCACTGCCACGAATGATGTGCAACAAATTATTGCCGAAGCGCAAGCGGCCTTAACTCCCAAGCGGGCCCAATTGGCTGATTTTCTGTCACATTCAGTTGTTCCCACGTTTCTTACCGTAGAGCCAACTGCTTTGAAATTATTACTTACTATTCGTAATAAACATGGCCTTCATGCCCGTCCAGCGGCACAATTTGTGATGACCGCTAGCCAATTCCAAGCTACCGTAACTTTAACTAATTTGACCACCAATAGCCTCGCGGTCAATGGCAAAAGTATTAATCAAGTTGCCATGTTAGGGGTGCAACATGGGCATGAAATATTGATTAAGGCGGCGGGAGATGATGCGGTGGCGGTGTTGGCTGCACTAAAGGCGTTAGCGGTAGCCAATTTTGGTGAAAGTGACCAAGATTTTGAAACTGTGGCGGCTGTTATTCCACAAAATTTACCTATTCAAGGCAATGAATTGTTAGGTATTCCTGTTTCCCCAGGCATTGCTATTGGCCCTGTGCAGCAATATCGTCGCCCTGTGATTGAAGTAGTTGAGCAAACGACCCTGCATGTTGCAGCGGAAAGGGAGCGTTTAGAAATTGCTTTGCAAACTGCCCAAGCGCAAATTCAACAATTATATCAGCAAACCCTTGCTCAAGTGGGGGGGGGGCAAGCGGCTATTTTTCAGGCGCACTTACTTTTTTTAGCCGACCCAACCTTAGTTGAAGCCACTCACCAAGAAATTTTAACCCATCAAATTAATGCCGCTAGTGCCTGGCAACGGATTATCAATCAAATGGTGGTTGCCTATCGCCATTTAGCCGACAGTTACATGCAGGCGCGCGCGGCGGATGTATGGGATGTGGGGCAACGAGTCTTGAAATTATTAATAATTGACTCGCCTCAAATAGCTCCTAAAACTGTGTTTACTCACCCCGTTATTTTAATTGCCCCTGATTTAATTCCCTCTGATACCGCCGATTTAGACCCCAGCCAAGTGTTAGGCATCTGCACCGAGTTAGGTAGTGCCACGTCTCACAGTGCTATTTTAGCCCGTTCATTGGGTATCCCCGCGATTGTTGGCTTAGGTGAATCGTTAGGCCAGCTAGAAGATGGCCGCGTCATTGCGTTTGATGGGCAACAAGGGCGAGTTTGGTTAGCTCCCACCGAGGCGGAATTGAGCGAATTGCATGCTCGGCATGAAGCATTGTTACAACAACAACAAACCAACCAAGCCATGACCCATAAAGCTGCGCTAACTTTAGATGGGCATCAAGTTGAGGTGGTGGCGAATATTGGCAGTTTGAAAGATGTGGCCTTTGCTTTAGCGCAGGGCGCGGAAGGTGTTGGTTTGTTACGAAGCGAGTTTCTCTATCTTGACCGCCAAACCGCGCCCTCAGAAGATGAGCAATTTACAGTTTATCAAGCCATAGCCGAAGCTCTCGGTGCGCGACCCTTAATTATTCGTACATTGGATATTGGTGGTGACAAACCGTTGCCTTATCTGCACGCGCCCCATGAGGACAATCCTTTTTTAGGGTGGCGTGGTTTGCGGATTGGTTTAGACCAGCCTGACATGCTGAAGACTCAATTACGGGCAATATTACGCACCAGCGTGAATCATCAGCTTAAAATCATGTTTCCAATGGTTTCTACGGTGAGCGAGATACGGGCGGCTAAAGTGATTTTGGCGGAGGCTCAGAGTGAATTGCGTCAGCAAGGGGTTCCTTTTGCGCCCAAAATTGACATAGGCGTAATGGTAGAAGTGCCTGCTGCGGTGGCTACGGCTGACCAATTGGCACGGGAAGTGGATTTTTTTAGCATTGGCACGAATGATTTAAGCCAATATACCATGGCTGCTGACCGTACTAATCCGAAAGTGGCCCGGTTAGCTGACGCGCTGCAACCTGCCGTATTACGGTTAATTCGTCAAACGATTATGATGGCGCATGCGGCAGGCATTTGGGTGGGGGTGTGCGGTGAATTGGCGGGCAATCCATTAGCCACGCCTATTTTGTTGGGTCTCGGTGTAGATGAATTTAGCATGAGCGCGCCCTCAATTCCGCAAGTCAAACAGGCCATTCGCCAATTTACTGTTAGCCAAGCCCAAGCCATTGCTGAAACTGTCCTTAATTTAGATTCGGCTGAGGCGGTACGTTCCTACCTAGTGTCCTGTCAAGCTGTCAAGTGTGATTTGTTGAGTCATCAGGTGACTTCTAGTCACCTGATGACTAACACCATTCCATTAATTGACGCTTGACGAGACACTAGTGGAAAATAGGAATTAGGAATTAAAAACTAACCTTAATTCCTAATTCCTATTTTGTCTACCGCCGCCGCCAAAGACCGCGTATCAGGTAAGCGGCCTAAGCGAAGATAAGCCCCGTTTTCGCCACTAGCGATGGCCGCGCCTGTCATTCCCTTAACGGCTATGACGGAAAAGGGCGGAGTCAAATTAGCCTGATTTAGCCCTAATTCGGCTAAAACTGCCCATGTATCTGAATTGAAATAAGTTGTAGCTTCCATGCCTTGCGTGGTGAGTAAGATAATTTGCCCCGTTTTAATTTGCCCCAAATATTTCGTTAGAGCCTCCGCTTCAAACTCATTCGCCACTGTATCAAAACCCCGTTTATCCAAGAACTCGCCCGTATCTGGTTGTAATATCGCGACATTCATGCCGCGCCGATGGGTGGAAACATCTGTGGCCTCTGCCCCAAAACCTAGCGTCATGTAGGCAAAATCAGCCCCACTATTCAACTCTATATCTAACGGTATATTAAATCCTGTCTGCCCAATGGCGAAATTGGCGGGAATGACTTGGCGCGGTTGGGCGGTGTGGCTAAAGCTAAGTTTTAGCCGATTCAGTCCCTGTTGCAATGACGGCGCGGGTAAGGTTACGGTAATTGTTTGCCAACCGTCATTTAAGGTGGTTTGGTTAAGATTAGTATCATTCAGCCACATGGTGAGTTGTTGCGGGGGCGCGTTTGGGTAGCTAAAGGGGGCGATAGATAACGATAATTGACGATTACCCTCACCTTGCACAGGGATAAATAACTCGGCTTGCGGGGCGGTTATCCAATTGGCGGTGGCCGCGAAAATCGTTTCATTGCCTGCCCAGCCCGCGCCGCGATAAGGGTCACTCGTCCAATCGCCTAAATCAAGTATGAAAGGGTCGGGCAAATCAGGGGCTTGCACTAGATAAGCGCGCACCCCTGGCGATTGATAAACGGGCTGTGGGGCATGGGGAATTATATCTAGGGCGAGGCTTTGCGTGGCGGTGAAGGTATCTTCGTAAGGTTTTCGCTGGGGCAGGGGGTCGTGAATGACCAGATATTTTACGTTATATAGCCGCATCAACGCCCCCGCTTGCTCACGGGCGCGGTTGAGAGTGAGGTCATCGGGCTGACGGTAAAATTCAGTTTCGGTTAAGGCCATGAAGAGGGGAATGTTACGGTAATAATCAAATTTGAAGGCGGGGGCGCGAGAAATATTACCACCCAGCATGGCTTTGTGGTGAATGTGTTGATAATATTGCAATTGCGTTTGCTCTGCACCGAGTGTGCCAAAACTATTACGCCAACCTAATGGTAGTTGCATGATGGCATACTCATCGGGTTCTGCGGCCAGGTCGTAATAAAGTTGCGGCACGCGGTTGTCGGTTAGGGGTAAGGGAATCGCAAGTTGGTCAAAGAGGACGAAGGTAAGGAGTAAGGAGTAAGGAATAAGGAGTAAGGAATAAGAAGTAAGAGGTGAGAAATGAGAGGTGAGAGGTGAGAGGTGAGAAAGGTTTTTTTCGCGCGTTTCGTTTTTTTCGTCTTTATTCGCGTTCAGCTTTTCGCCCCTTTTCGCGTTCAGGTTAAGGAGGTAGGCTGCGCCGTGGGCAGCAAGGATGGCGAGGGCGAGGGTGAGAATGACGGCGAAGCGGGCGGGGGCGCGATTGGCGCGGATGATGGGGAGATAGTGTAATATCATAAAGGGCATGGGGAAGGTGACATCTTGCGTAATGCCTTGTTCGCGTAATAAATTGTCCATTGGGAAGAGATATTGCCCGTTAATTTGAAGTAAGGGGCCGAGGGTGAACAGGGCAAAAATAACGCTGACAGTGAGCCACATGTTGCTTTTTCGCCATTGGGTGAGCGCGCCGAGCAGGGCTAAGGTTACAATACCATAGCCGAGAAAGACGGTGTTGACATCGCTAAAGGGGGCGGTTTTTTCTTGCACCTGGCGCAGATTGCTGACCCAATCTTGCCCCGACATGGGGTGTAAGGGGCTGAGGGTGAACCAGCCGATAAGGTCGGCACTTAGCCCTAAACTTTCGCCCCAGCCTTGTAGGTCAAAGCTCTCTTGCATGAAGGCGCGGCCAATGGGAATGAGCGCGGGCGACCAGAGGAGGGCGGTCATAATTGCCAATAAAATGAGTCGTCCTATGATGCGTAGCCATTGTTTCAGGGTATGACGGCGATGATGGAATAGCAAAATTAGCCCTAAAAAAAGCAGAAATACCCCAAAAATCATTTCGGCTAGAAGGCATAAAGTGGCAAAGAGCGCGGCAGGCATAAAGTGGCAAAGAGCGCGGCCATGAGGGGATTTTTGCGGCCTGGTGCGCGTAGGGTTTTGAGGAAATAAAGGGTAAAGAAGGGAATGAAGGCGGTGCTAACAATATCGTAATGGCCGAGCGCGGCGAAGATGGCGCGGCTGGCGGAGAAGGTATAAATTGCCCCGCCCATGAAGGCCGCGTAAGGGGCATGGGGTGTGGCGCGGAGCAGATAACGAATGAGCAGATAGGTGCCATAGCCACTGAAAATGTAAGCAAAGGCAATGGTGAGGTTGCTGGTGAGGGGCAGCCCCGCGACCATCAAGAGTGGTAAGCCTAACAAAGCATTTAAGAAGTTATAGGTGTATAATACAAGGTCTATGCCTAGCGGCCAGAAGATGTCGGTGGTGTGCAGGGGGGATTGTTGGAGGTCAAGAATGTTATGTTTGAATCGCCAAATATTCCACATGAAGGTGGATTCGTCAAAGGCCCAAGTCGCTTCGCCTGGGGCGTGGGTGGTGAAATGGGCGGCCCAGGGCCAGGTGAGGCCGATGAGCATGGTGGCATAGAGGCCGAGAATGAGCAGGTAGGGGCGAAAGCGGTGGGGCATGGCGGTGCGGGAGTGCAAACCTTTAGGTTTGCCTAGATAGTACCTACGTAAACACAAAACTACCCCCCTTAATCCCCCCGACATCGGGGGGAGACTTGCTCCCTCTCCTATGTAGGAGAGGGCTGGGGTGAGGTATTTGTAAGTTCTACTAGAAACTGTGGCGCAAACCTGAAGGTTTGCACTCCGTAAGCGAAAGTCATTCATTGCATGGTTTGGTTTTATGGGTAAAATGAGGCTTCATTATAATGAGGGTCGCTCATTCACGCCATGCAGGGTGTAAATGCGGAGTCCAAAGCGGTACGCTTTGACTGATTGCTCAAAGCGTACCGCTTTAGACTCCAACTTAAAAATTCTAAAGGAGATAACATGAAATACAAATTATTGATTGGCTTAGTTGTTTTGTTAGCGGTTATTGTGCCGCAAATGCGGGCGCAAGAGGTGACTTATAACCATGCGGGGGGGGCGGGGATAAATCCGCCTGAGCAATACCCTGAGCCGCCGCCCTTTGGTTTGCCCTTTAATACGCTGCCTGGCCCGACTACATGGTCGTTGGGGCAGGGGTATGGCAATACGGTGGGGGCGTATTTTTTGCGTGATGTTTTTTATCGCGCGGGGCAGGGGCTACATTTTGGGCTGGATTTTTCGGCCCCATGTGGCACAGAGGTGGTGGCGATTGGCGATGGGGTGGTCAGTGAGATTGATAGTTCACATGGCTCGGCCCCGCATAATTTGATGATTGACCATGCCAATGGTTATAGTTCATTTTATGGACATTTGTTAGAACGCGTCACATTAGTGCAGGTGGGGCAGACGGTGAAGCAGGGGCAGACGGTGGCTTTGAGTGGCGATTCTTTTGAGACGTGTCATTCTGCGCCCCATTTGCATTTGGAAATTCGGGATAATTTTCATGTGCGGGCGTATAATCCCGTTAGGTTGATTAATGCAGATTGGGAGAGTTTGGCGTTGGTGGGCAGTTTTGAACAGGGTTTTTCGCGAGATTTAGCTGACCCGCGCCGTTGGCAAACCATGAAAGAGCAGCCCGATGTGGTGTTTGGCGGGCCGATGTTGAATGATTACCCGAACCCCTGGCCGCCGCAACGGGGGCGAAGGTAAAAAAATAGCATCTATTAATTTGTAGGAGTCCGCAATTCTTTGCGGCTGTCCGTAAATGATTACGGACTCCTGAATTAAATCCCCAAAGAACTTTTTGGTAAAAAAATAGCATCTATAAATTTTTAGGTGATAATTTGTAGGAGTCCGCAATTCTTTGCGGCTGTCCGTAAATGATTACGGACTCCTGCATTAAATCCCCAAAGAACGTTTTTAATGAAAAAAAATTGATGAATAATAGGATTTAACTTATAATAAAGGTATTACAAAAATTGGTTTAACTGGAGTGATTGATAGATGAATGTCCGATTCAGTTTGATTGCCTTGATGTTGTTGAGTTGGTTGGTTTTTAGCCCTGTGGTCTTAGCACAAGAGCCAGGAGAACTTAATTTTGAACATTTGTCGGTGGCGGATGGGCTGCCTGAGACGGTGGTTTATAATATTGTGCAAGATTCGCAGGGCTTTATGTGGTTTGCCACAGAGGGCGGGGTGGCGAAGTATGATGGCTATAAGTTTATGGTTTATAACCATGACCCGACTGACCCGAATAGTTTAAGTTCCTCTTCGGTCTATTCGCTGTTGTTCGATAGCCAGAATCAGGTGTGGATTACGAGCGCGGCGGGGTTGAATAAGATGGATTTGGCAACGGAGGTCATTACGCATTATCGCCATGACCCTAATGACCCCCATAGTTTGAGTGAAGACGGTTTTCCTGATTTGGGGAATTTGTATGAAGACCCCCAAGGTTATTTGTGGGTGGCGACCTCTAATGGGTTGGATAAACTTGACCCACGAACGGGGCAGTTTACCCATTATCGTCATGATGACAATGACCCTGCCTCTTTGAGTCATAATGGGTTGAACACGATTGTGCCTGACCCTTCGGGCAAGTGGTTATGGGTGGGGACTGCCAATGGGTTGAATCAATTTGACCCGTTAACGGGAAAGTCGGTGCGTTATTTTTATGATGAGGTTAATCCTAATGGGTTAGAGCTAAATAAAATTTTGGCGATTTATATTGCCCCTGATGGGGTGATGTGGCTAGGTACTGCGGCGGGAATGGTGCGTTTAGATGTTGCCTCTGGGGCGACCAAAGTTTATGCCCATGATGAGCAGAAGCCGCAAAGTTTGAGTGATAATTATATCATTCGGTTTTATCCTGCGGCGGAGGGCAAATTTTGGGTGGGAACGGTGAGTGGGGGGCTGAATTTGTTTGACCCCATCACGGAGAGCTTTACGCGCTATCAAGCGGCTAATCATAACCCCACCGCGTTGAGTGATAATACGGCTTTGTCACTTTTTCAGGACAAGGACGGGACGTTGTGGGTGGGAACGTTGTCGGGGGTGAATAAAGCTGACCCACAACGAAAGAAGTTTCATTTGTATCAGGCGCAAACCGATAACCCTAATAGTTTGTCACAATCTAGCATATTTTGTTTATATGTTGACCATGAGGGCATGGTGTGGGTGGGGACGACCTCAGCGGGTTTGAATAAATTTGACCCGCAAACGGGTGAGTTTACGCGGTATCAGCATGATGAGGCTGACCTTCATAGTTTGAGTAGCGATGCGGTTCATGCGATAATGGAAGATGCTCAGGGAATATTGTGGTTTGCTACATGGGGGGGCGGGTTGAATAAATTTGACCGTGAAACGGGGCAGTTTACGGCCTATAAAAATGACCCTAATGACCCAAATAGTTTGGGGCAGGATAATATTGGCTCTCTAGTAGTTGATGAGGCGGGAAATTTATGGATTGGAACGGTTAGTGATGGTATGGATAAGTTTAACCTAGCGACAGAGCAATTTACCCATTATCGCCCTGAGTCTAACAATGAAAATAGTTTAATTGCGACTAATATTTGGAATATATTTAGAGATAGTCAAGGTTATCTGTGGGTCAGTACACCTGATGGGTTGGATAAGTTTGACTCTAAAACGGAAACGTTTGTTCATTTTCACCATGAGCCAGATAACCCTAATAGTTTGAGTGATAATCTGGTTTTTAACATTCATGAAGATGAGGCGGGGATTTTATGGTTGGCAACGGAACAGGGGTTGAATCGATTTGACCCTAAAACGGAGCAGTTTACCCATTATTTTGAGCAAGATGGCCTGCCAACCAATCAGGTGCAGAATATTTTGGATGATGAGGCGGGCTATTTGTGGTTGGGAACAACGAAGGGGTTGGTGAAGTTTGACCCGCGCCAGGAAACTTTTAAGGTTTATAATAAGATTGACGGCTTACAAGATGATTTCTTTTTGCCCTGGGCGTATGCCAAACACCCTGATGGAGAACTTTATTTTGGTGGCTCTAATGGTTTGAATCGCTTTAATCCCGCCGAGATTATTGATAATCCCAATTTGCCATCGGTGGTGTTGACTGATTTTTTATTATTTAATAAATTTGTGCCGATTGGGCCAGAGTCGTTGTTGCAACAACGGATTAATTCACAGCAAGCTATTACATTATTACCTAATCATACGGTTTTTAGTTTTGAATTTGCGGCCTTAAATTATACGGCGGCTAATAAAAATCAATATGCTTACCTCATGGAGGGGTTTGATAGGGATTGGCTTTATACTACTTCGGAACGACGTTTGGCGACTTATACCAATTTAGACCCTGGTGACTATCTTTTTCGGGTGCGGGCGACCAACAATGATGGGCTGTGGAGTGATAAGGAAGTTGCGCTTAAGCTGACAGTATTGCCGCCCTGGTGGAATACGACCTGGTTTAAGCTAGTGGTTTTGTTGAGTTTCATTAGCTTGCTTTATGTGGGCTATCGGTGGCGGGTGCGGAGCATTGAAGCGCAAAACCGTAAGCTCGAAGAACAGGTGGTGGAACGGACGCAACAATTGAGCGAATCAAATCAACAATTGAGCCAGGCGAAGGAGGCGGCAGAGGCGGCTAATCGAGCTAAAAGTTCATTTTTGGCTAACATGAGCCATGAACTTCGCACGCCGTTGAATGGTATTTTGGGCTATACCCAAATTCTTAAGCGGAGTCAGGGGTTGACCCAACAACATTTGGCGGGAGTGGAGGTGATTCATCAGAGTGGCAATCATTTGCTGACGCTGATTAATGATGTGTTAGATTTGGCAAAAATTGAGGCGGGTAAGATGGAGCTACACTTGATTGAATTTAATCTGCGCGACTTTTTGGGAGGCGTGACGGGCATTATACGGATGCGCGCCCATCAAAAAAATCTCACCTTTATTTTTGAGGCTGACCCCCATTTGCCCATAGGTGTTATGGCGGATGAGACACGCTTGCGCCAAGTGTTGTTAAATTTGCTGAGTAATGCCATCAAGTTTACAGATAAAGGGGTGATTGCATTTAAGGTAGAAGGTGTGGTAGGGGTTCAAAATCTTGAACCCTTACAAACCGTTATTCGTTTTACGGTCACTGATAGTGGGGTGGGGGTTGCGCCGAACCATTTGGACAAAATTTTCTCGCCTTTTGAGCAGGTGGGCGACCATGCCCGCCAAAATGAAGGCACGGGTTTAGGCTTGCCTATTACGAAACAAATTATTGAACTGATGGGTGGCACGCTCCAGGTGCAAAGTGAGTTGGGGCATGGCTCAACCTTTTGGTTTGAAGTGCCGCTGACCGTGATTGAGGTATTACAACCTACCAAGTCAAATGACCATCAGGTGGTGGGATATGAGGGGGCGCGGCGGCATATTTTGGTGGCCGATGACCGCGTGGATAATCGCATGGTCTTGCTTAATTTATTAGAGCCATTGGGCTTTCAGGTGACACTGGCTGAAAATGGACAGGAGGCGGTGGAGAAAATACAGATGATGAAACCTGACCTGATTCTGATGGATTTGGTGATGCCGATAATGACGGGTTTTGAGGCGGTGCAGCTGTTGCGCACCATGCCCGACTTTTCTGAGTTACCGATTGTTGCGATTTCGGCAAGTGTGTTAGAGATGGATAAACAAGTGAGCCAAGTGAAGGGTTTTGATGATTTTCTCCCTAAACCCGTTACTTTGCCTCACTTATTAAATTGCCTCAGTGAGTTATTGGGTGTAACATGGCATTATCAAAAAGTCCCTAACTTACCCACACTACTAGAGACTCCCATGAGCAATATGGTCGTTCCCGCTGATGATAGATTGGATGAATTGTATGAATTGGTCATGTTTGGGGATATGAGTCGAGTGCAGCAATGGGCAAATGATTTAGGACGACAAGATGGTCGCTATGCTGCGTTTGCCCAACGAGTCCATCAATTAGCTGATAATTACGAGGATGAGCCGTTATTGAAATTGATTAAGAGCTTGAAAGGATAATAAAGCTATGAAGAAACAATCCATTATTTTAATTATAGATGATAATCTAAATAATGTTAAGGTTATTGTGGATAATCTTAACTATTTAGGCCACACTACAATTGTGGCACGTAATGGCGAAATGGGGCTGCAACGGGCCAAATATGCTAAACCTGATTTGATTTTGTTAGATGTGATGATGCCTGGCATGGATGGTTTTGAAACTTGCCGCCAACTAAAAGCAGACCCCAATACAGCCCATATCCCCGTTTTATTTATGACCGCACTACATAGTTTGGAAGATAAAATGAAAGGGTTTGAAGTCGGGGGCGTGGATTATATTACAAAACCGGTGCAAGTTGAAGAATTGGTGGCCCGTGTGAAAGCTCATTTAACTATTCGATACTTACAACAAGATTTGCAACAACAAGTCGATGAGCTGAAATCCTTCACCCACACCGTAGCGCATGATTTGAAAAATCCTTTGGGCGTAATAGTCAGTTATCTTGATTATACCTTAAGTTATTTAGACACTACTTCGACTGAAATATTGCGTTATGATTTGACTCAAGTGAAGCAAACGGGTGAAAAAACCATTAGTATTGTGAGTGAGCTATTATTGTTATCAAGTGTTCAAAGCCAGCAAGTAGCCGTCACGCCAATCATTATGGAAGATGTCCTTTGGCAAGTGATGCGACGTTTAGATTTAGAAATTAAAAAATGTAATGGAAAAATCATCTTGCCCGAACTATGGACTTTGCCATTAGGTTATCAGGGTTGGTTGGAAGAGGTTTGGATTAATTATTTGAGTAATGGCTTAAAGTATGGCGGTAATCCCCCCGTGTTAAAAATTGGGACGCGTGAAGAGGGAAACATGGTACGTTATTGGGTAGAGGATAATGGCCCAGGATTAACCGTGATAGAACAAAACCAATTGTTTGTGGAGTTCAGTCGGGTACATCAAGGTAAAATAGATGGGCATGGGCTGGGCTTATCGATTGTTAAGCGAATTATTGATAAATTAGGCGGTGAGGTTGGGGTGGAAAGTATTGTTGGCAAGGGGAGTACCTTTTATTTTACCTTGCCTAAATACAACGGGGATGATTTTTGAGGTGTAAGGTAATTAAACGCTACTTGAAGATTTACAGGTGGAAAAAATAATTTCGCCTCAGTGACCTGTCAAATGATAGCTTGACAGGTTTTTTTTATTGGAAAAAATTGGTTAATAACCTGATTGAACCTATAATAACGGAGTAGTTAATTTATGAAAACTCGTTTCAGTCTGATAGCCCTAACATTTTTATTTACGCTCATGGCTTTTACCGCATAGCCGGGGCTAAATTTTGAACATTTATCCGTAGCCGATGGTTTGCCGCACACGTCAGTGTATAATAATAGAGTTTATACCGATTAAAAAATCGTTGACATTTTGTAGGGGCAATGCCTTGTGCTTGCCCCCATTGTGGGCAGGGACAAGCCCT
>JFJP01037206.1_pt1 | contig 38124 bp, 32 predicted proteins | sample 431651 | NCBI WGS metagenome assembly JFJP01 (sample SAMN02602958, study PRJNA72255) | Microbial mat metagenome, whole genome shotgun sequencing project. | biome: fresh water; feature: sink hole; material: water; isolation source: purple microbial (photo- and chemosynthetic) mats found in... | reverse complement strand
GTCTGAATACCCTTTACTCATAAATTCTATCATCAATCTGTCTTCACAAGAATATCCAAAAATTGGGCACTTTTCAGCGGGACTATCCAATATTACCAAATCTGTTGTGTTGCCCAGACTATCATCCATCCACAGAGGATAAGTTTATAACCTGTTCCTATCAAAAATCCCACAAATGATCCTCGCGCAGAACGCAAAGCTTTCTCACCTGTACTTTTGGCTATGAGATATTCTCAGAGAAATGCTCCTACAAAGGGCAACACTATCATCCCTAGAGGTGGAAAAAGAAAAATTCCTGACACCATACCGAGTGTCGATCAGATGACTCACGCTTGTGTCCCACCATATTTTTTTGTCCCCCAGATCGGGAGATAATAGTCGATGACCATACTGACCACTACCAAGACTCCGAATATAATAATCCAATCTCGTGAGAATTGATATCTCGTCGTTCGTTGGATAAGCAATAGTCATATCAGACTCAATGCAGGTCATGGGAGTATCGGAGCGATAGAACCGATCAGTCATACGATGAGACTGAGAATTCAGAAGATGATGAGTATTCGATCAAATCGTTCCATAATATAGTATATACAAATGAATAGAACCAATATTATCTTACCAAATCATTATAATCATTAGCAAAATCGTTTGCAGCATCCAACAATGCAGAATAATTTCTCAATCTACCAGTTTTATTATATGCCAGTGCATTTAATTTGTTATAATAGTTTCTTCGTGTAGTTGCCCAAGTTGAACTTCTTGCTAATATAGAACTATTTAATTCTCGTTCATTGACCTTAGACATAAATGTTCTGTATAACTCATGAGTAGTCTCTCTTTGTGAGCTTGTAAATCCAGCTAACGAATCTACAAAATCATCTGTATCTACAATCGTGAAATAAATATATCCATATGTAGAACTACTATTACTATCTATAAATTTCAGTCTGTAAAATCATTTTTTTGAACATCTTGCAATATCGCGTAGAGTCGCATATCCATAATCACTGGAAGAAAATGAATAAGAAGTTCTGTTCAATCTACAATAGGTACTACTAGCATTTGTCCATGTAGTAGATGATGCAAGCGCTTTTCTTTCTATGGATATTTTAACTGTTCTAGTATAGTCTGTGACTGTTTTATTTGATGAATCTCTTGCGTAGAGTTTTGCATCAAAATCTGAGTTGAGCGATGGGATAGTACTATCTAATGTACCAGCAAATCTATACGCAGAAGTAGTACTTGTATTTTGAGACGCAGAACTAGTATTTTTTAAATAATAGATAATCTCACCATATACATTATTATTATAATCATCCACTACCCTAACTTTATAATCGTAACTATCTGAATAAAATTTGATAAAATTTGTAAGTGTGACAGTACCGTTATTGTATGACGGGAAGCTATATGTAGTGTCATAGATACGATACGCACTATTATCTAAGCTTGATGAAGTAATGTCAGTCCAATTATCAGAAGTATACATTCTTCTCGATATTTGAAATTTAACACGATTAGTATAAGAAGATAATGTGTATCCATTTGTGTCTTTTGCTACAATCGTAAGATTTGCAAAATTATCTCTACCTGGAGTATTGGTATTGGTAGATAAGTCAAATCTATTATAAGTACTTGTAGAAGTAGAATTACCAACAGTAATAGTGCTACTATATCCATATACATTAGAGTTACTATCATCATACGCCTTTATTCTATAATATCCATTATTATAGAACATCACGTGAGATGATATATTTTTATATCATTGGTCACTGGTATAAAAATAGCTTGTAGATGTAGATACATAATAATCATTGCTCGATGCTGTATACCAATTGTAAGCATTAGAATCTCTTTTTTCTACTACATATCTTATTGTACCTTGATAACTATAATTTCTATTTCAGTTACTATCTTTAAGAGTTATTGTTGTATTAATATATTGAGATGATGAAGGATTTGTGTTGCTCACATCTACAGATAGTGAATTATTTTGGTTGTTAGTAACATTAGAGATAACAATAGAATTTGTATATCATACTACATTATTAAAAGAAGTAGCTTTGATTCTATATGTTCATATTTGAGCAAATCTGATACTTGTATTTAAATTACCTACTAATGATCCTACTACAAACGAATAGTCAGGCCACGTCACAGTAGATCGACCATTATTATATAATTTTTCTACTGTGTACGTAACATTATTAATATTACTCACAATATTGTTATACTGGTCTCTTAGTGTAGTTGTAAGTGATATATCTCTTTCAGTTGTAGTATTTAATAGTGAAGAAATCACACTCACAGAAGTAATTATATCATTATTGTTACATGTAGTACAAGAAGAACCACCAACATATATCGTAATGTCAGATATAGTTCCATTGATCGTATTTTCTACACGTACTTTATAAGTACCATTGGTATAAAATTGTAGATAATTTGAAAGATATACATATCCATCATCAGAAGAAGAAAAACGATAACGACTATTACTCAGATAATAATCATTACTATTGGATGTGTAATACGAACCGTTATTATCCATCTTACTCACGGTAAATCTCACATCATCTTGAAAGCTTGTATCAAGATTACCATTAGAGTTATACACTCTAACACCCAATCCTATATACTGAGAAGTACTAATCGAAGTAGAGGATGTCGATAAGGTGATATAAGCAGAATTATTGTTATAATCGTTATTACCATTATTATTGGTCACATCAGTCGTTCATCTCATAGCAGACGTAAATGTTCTATTATACGTATCATAAATCCATGTTCCTTGATCATTATCCAGTTGTACGTATATTTTTAATTCATTTGTCGATCCGCGATACGAAAAATCTTGATCATCACAATTGGATCTTTGAATAAGTGTGTTTCATGCTTTTATTTCACAACTCAATGGTTTTCCACTAGGGTTTATAGCATCTAAATAGAAATCTTGACCATCCTGTCCTATATACAAGGTAAGAGAATTGTTACCCAGACTCAATGATCTACTATCATCAAAACTAATAGTAGCAAATACTGAAGATACAGAAAACAAAAATCATCCTATAAGCGATACAATAGTGAAGAGAAAATTCAATAAGATACGTTTCATGGTTATGATGATACACATTAAAATTTATTATTTTAATATATTATATCATTGTTTTGATAAATTGCAATAGAATATTGAGTAATATAATTTAAAAAAAATATAAACTCAAGGCGTGAAGTATCTAAGCCACAATTAAAATATAAACTCAAGGCGTGACAGGATTGAACTGCCGACAACGGTTCCGAAGACCGATGTGTTACCACTACACCAACGCCTCAAAGAAGTTATAAATTATAAGTGAGAAGTTTTAAGTTGCTTATCAGAAAATAAACTTATAATTTATAACTCAACACTTATAACTTCTTAATTTCTTTTCACTTCATATAATTTCCATCTCATACTTTTTTGTTGAGCTGAGATACCATATTGTATAAAGATTTCCTTTTGTAAATCAAGGATTTTATCAATAAGTGATGCATTCATCTCGTCTCCATACAGAATACGTATATATGCCAAGAGATCGTAATCATTTGTAGTGATTTCGTAGACCTGTTGGTCAGTGTTGTAATTGATTGTGACGACAAAATTATAGTCTCTTAAGAGATGAATAATCTTATTGAGTTGCTCGCTTATTTCATAACGAAGAATAGGTACTTGGATTTTATACGCTGTAAATATCTCTTTGTGGATGGTCGGTTTTCCATAGACTATACACAATCACAAAAATTGTCAGAGCATATATTTTTCTCTCTCTTGTTCAGTGATAATAATAGTATCATGTATAGTAAACCATCATTTTTTCTCATCAATAATGTTGATATCATATTTGTCGACAAAAAAATCGAGTTGATTCAAAGTAGCGATGAGCTTTTCTCCTGTGAGTTTAGGAATATAATAATATTGTTGATTTGTGTGCTCATCGTATCCTGTATATCGTCCCAAGATGGATCTCACTGTCCTTACAAATCAGTCAGAAAGATCATTACTTTCATTGATTTCTTTTGTTTTATTTGAAACAAGACGAATAAGTTGCATAGTATTGCCAATATCTTTCCAAGAGATCTCTTTGATACTTCATTTATGAGATACCAAAACAGTATGATCTGACGAAGATCGGTGTTCTCATCCAGCAGTGATCGTATAAGTTTTAGGATTTTCTTCTGGAATACTGGTGCAGAGAAATCAATTATTATCAGTAAGAATTATCATAAGATAAAAGAGTTGATAAAAGGGAAGTAAATAGGGAATAAAAGGGAAATAAATAGGGATAAGCATGGAGTAAAAACCAGTTTGATCTTTTTTATTCCAGTTTACATCTCCTTTTCATCCAGTTTAGTTCAATTTATGTGGTGAGACATATAATATTTTGTATAGCAATACTACAGCTATGATACTTGTCATCAATGATGTCCCTCCATAACTGATAAACGGTAGTGTAAGTCACGTATTTGGTAGAAGCTGAATATTGACACCTATATGTACAAACACTTCTACGACGATCAATGATATCAGTCAGATAGAAATAAGTTTGAAATAAGGATCTTTTACAAGATGAATTCTGATGACCGTATAATAGACTAATGCACTATATAAACCTAAAAGTACGAGTATTCATCGAAAGCCTGTCTCTTCTGCAAATGCGGCAAAGATAAAATCACTCTGTGCTTCAGGGATATAACCAAATTTTTGCAATCACTTCCCATATCATTTTCACCAAAATCACCCTCATCCTATAGCAATGATAGCTTGTCTATTTTGTCGAGAAGTATTCCTACCAGTACTATCTTCTTCAGGATTAATAAATACTTCAAATCTCTTTGTGATATAAGTATATCTACAGATTCACGGTAATGATTCTTTATCTACTACGCTATTAGGATCTGTTGTACAGAAAGAATTATTAATTCCCATAAATCACCACATTCCTACTCAAAATCCGATGATACCTACTCATAACATACGTCTAATATTTTTGAAACTCACTCCTGCATAGATACACATAATCAGACTGGTCATACCCATCACCAGTACTGATCAGAGATCTGGTATCAGGAGAAATATTCACAATAAAAAAGCATTCATTACAAAGAATTTTTTGAGTATGGCTCATGAGTTAAGGAGATGTTGTTTTCTTATAAACCACCATGCTATAAATATTACATACCCTAATTTAAAGAATTCTGATGGTTGGATAGAAGGTAATCCAGGTAGATCTAACCATCATCTTGCCCCTCAGAGTTTACTACCCAACGGAGTAAATACAAGTATTTGAAAGATAAAAATAATAATAGATAAGAGTGTTAGAAATTTATTATTTTTGAGTGCTTTGAGAGGAAACAGATAGACGATATATCCTACTACTGCCACATAGGCGAAATTTTTTATTTGTTTGAAAAAAAAGAAATAATTTGACGGATCTCCATTTAAGATTCACTTATTGATCAATGAGAGTGTAGTAGTAAATGATTCATGTACACTTACACTAAACAATGCTAGTATCCCATACAACAATAATAATCATGTAACGACAAGAAGAGGCATAACAAAAAAAGACACATAAATATATGTGTCTTATTCTATTGAATTGATGATCACTTATCAAGTTAATTGATAGTGAATAATTTCCAAAAAAAAGTCCCCAAAAATTTGCTTTTTTTGAAAAATCGATTACAATTAACTAATGATTTTTAACTTTACACTCTCAACTGATAATGACTTCTCCTGCTATACACCATGCGGTAATTGATATGCTCGATACTCCGCGTATTGATAAATTTGGCACGGTTTTGAACCCGAAAACAACTCCAGAAAATTCTTTACAAAGATGAAGATGAATGTTGCAACTTCAAAAACTCTTCTCTTGATTAAGCGATTTTGACGAAACTCAAAAAAACGAGATCCTGACTTCCCTCAAAGATGAAGAAGTGAAAGAGGAGTTGAGAGAAGTATTGAATGATCCGATACAGATGAAAGAGTTGCAATCGTTGATTTCTCATCACGCAGAGAACGTCAAGCATATCATCCATGGCTATGCGAAGCTCGGACCAGTACTCAAGATCGAAAGAGAGATGAGAAATATTGTCCAAAAGATCACAGATCTCAAGATGAAGTATTATATCGCATCCAAGTCATTTGAACAAGCTGATCCCAGAGATGTTCGCAAAGTTCTTGCTCGAGACTCACAACTGACTGAACTGAATATTCAAAAAGAACAGCTTCTCCAGACGAAAGAGATCGTCGCTGGATATGAACTTCGCAAGATCCGTAACTATGCAGATCAAATCAATGCAAACAAACTCGTCCAGACTCCATCCGTCCTTGAGATGAAAACGAAGATCCGTTCCAAGATCATGTCAGGCCAACCCGTTTTGCTCTCCGGTCCTGTCGGTACTGGTAAGACCAAGATTGCACAAGAGATCTATCAGGAGATATTGGAAGCAAAATATAAGTCATGACAGATTATTGATGTTGACTATACTAAACTCAAATCTACTCGTATCTACAACGGTAATGAAGAATCAACCAAACGTGATCTCGATAGTCGCCCGACTCAGTTGTCTAACAAGTCTGATAGTGACCAAGCTTTTATCTATGAAGAGTGAGATATCACGACTTGTCTGCGTCATGGACTGCCTCTGATCATCGATGAAGCTAATCGTACGCCAGCCAATTTTCTGAGTGCATTAAAAAAATATTTTGCTCTCAATCCATGAGAGAGTTATAGAGATCCTGTCACAGGAGAGATGTTTGTCGTATCTGCTCCTCTCCAAGTGATCTTCACTGCCAACGAATGATCCAAATACGCCAAAGATGTCTCTAAATTTCAAGATCAGATCAAGAGAGAAGTAGAACGTATCTATGTCTCTTATCTTCCCGATGATGAACTGTATGATATCTTCAAAGCAAAACTCTATCAGCATCCAGGACTTGCACAGGTGAGTACCATGGATCTGACGGTCACTCTCCCAGCTCTGATCAATGCTTCTCATACGATCAACGATCTCTACCTCAAGGGTGCAGAATCTGATGTGACTGCATCCAGTGGTAAAAAACTCAAACTGACCTCAGCAGTACTTGATACTAAGAGATTGCTCCAGAGAGTGAACAGATCTCTCCTCGGTGGTACGCAAAATTTTCGAGAAGTATTGAATATGAGTATCGTAGAATTTATCGCTCAAGGAGATATCGATGACGATAGAATGATCTTATGTAATCTGTTTCATGCACAAGGATTGCTTTGCAAAGAAAATATCCCAGCATTACTACAATGAGTCACGAGTCTCAAACCATCAGATCTGACGAGTATCCTGACTACATCCAGAGACAATATGAAGATACAGGACGGCGAATCGCTCAGTGATCCACGAGAGCTCGCGACAACATATCCAATATCAGCACAAGGACGACCAGCTCATCGTCTCCATACCTTCGATACACTCGATCGAGATGATGATGGTACGATCATCAAATGACTGATGACTTCGATCAATCAGCTCAATATTTTCAATCCTCTCAAAGATAGTGTCATCACCACACTCATCTCCAAACTTCAAAATACTCCTGACCAGAGATGAGATGATGATCTCAAGACGATCGCACAAGCACTCGCAGATCGTGATCTTTCAAGACTATCATGAGAGGAGCTAGTCACCTATGAGAATGCTATACATACACTCTATGATCAGCTTTTACCTTTTGATGAAAGAATGAGTTCAGCTATTATTGATTTTAATGATAAAATCACACAAGCACAAGATCTCCTCTCAACACAAGAGAAGAAAAAAGTAGAGGAAGAGAGAAAGAAACAAGAAGAGAAGAAGAATAAGAAAGTAGCAAATCATACACCAAATACTCACAGATCTCAAATATTCACCCTCCCCAAAACAACTACTTCTCAGATGTATCAAGAGATGAAAGACAATCCCAAGACGAAGACCTATCCCCAGTATGCTGAATGGTTATTTACACAAGCAGGTGATGCATTGTGATTAGCATTTGACTATCCAGATAATCGATCTGAGATCCAAGACGGTACAGTAGACCGAGGTGATATGGTCGATGCACTGAATACAGACACTAACAAAAAGATTCTGACTAAACTGAGAGAACTGATCTGATTTGATGGACATATCCCGATTTGACTTGACAGTGAGTGAAAAGTGTTATATGCGGTTGTCCGATCTGACTTTATCAGGTTCGATCGCGGCGTCATCGGCGTCAGCAGCGATTGCCTCGTTCCTTCGATTGGATGAGACCCCCTCCAGTGACCAGAGCGTATTGACGATCTGTTGACTGATCCAACTTTGACCTCAAAGTCTAAAGCACAACTCATACAGATCCAGAACAATAGTGCTGAGATGGAGCAAAATGATTATGACTTCTCTCGTATCGATGTGGTTGATGGATTGGTGACGATCGATGGATTGTGATTACCGATCGAAGTGAAGAGACAAAATCTCGCAGATATGAGAGCAGATCCAAAAGGAAAAACGTATCCCCAGTACGCAGAGTCACTGTTTGAGATAGCAGGGAAGATGCTCGGAGAGACCTTTGATTATCCAGATAATCGAGATCAGATCAATACGCCTGATCCTACAAATCCAGTCAAAGGAACAGTCAACGGAGATGATATGGTCAAAGCTCTTAGTACTCCTAATAATCTTAAAATCTTAAAAAAACTGAGAGAACTGATCTGATTTGATGGACATATCCCGATTTGACTTGACAGTGAGTGAAAAGTGATATATGCGGATGTCCGATCTGGCGATATCAGTTTCGGTCGCCTCGGCCTCGACGACTTCGGCAATTGCCTCGTTCCTTCGAATGGATAAGACCCCCTCAGTGAAGGAGAAGTGAATATAATATTCTGTCCCGACGTAGTCGGGATTTTTTCTACTTGAATACTATAGAGATTTTGATATAAATCTTGAGTACCAACTTTTGTTGGTATACTAAGATGGGGGTCTTGTTCAATTTAGCTCTATGACTGGTCGGCTATACAGCCCACTAGTTATATAAGATGAGTTATGGAGAGATCCGTATCCTCGCAAACATCGTTGTATTGATTTTTTGATGCAATGATACTACTGTAGAGCCGTACTGCGAATGTCCGATCTGACAATATCAGATTCAATCGCAACGACAACGACGACAACAACAATTGCCTCGTTCCTTCAAAACTGTTTATTCTCCCATCTTTTTATGAAATTATTGTATGAGGATATTGAAGATGCCTATTATCGTGCCCGTAGATGAAAACTCAAAAAACCCGATATCATCGCTCGAGAAGAGAATCTAGAACATAACATGAAGCAGTTATATGCAGAACTCTGTGATGAGACATATATGATCAGTCCTACCAAAAGATTTATCATATCAGATCCAGTAGTGAGAGAGGTTATTGTCTTAGATTTTCGTGATAGGATAGTCCAGCATCTGATCCATCATTATCTCTATCCTCTTCGAGATAAACGATTCTTCTATGATGTGTATAGCAATAGAAGAGGGAAAGGCACCCTTTTTGGTATCCAGAGATTGAGTAAATGAATCAGATGAATAAGTGATAATTTCAGACAAGAAGCACATGTGTTGAAACTAGATATTCAGTCCTTTTTTCTTTCTGTTGATAGACAAACGCTCCGAGATCTGATTATACAAGACATGCGAATACTTGATCCAGTACGAGACAAAATATGAGTATTAGATCTTGTAAAACAATTTATCTTTCACGATTATGTGACATGATGTGATGATAAGACATCCTATAGAGAAAAATCACTGTTGCCTCATCATAAAAGTCTCTTTTCGGCTCCTGTAGGTCAAGGTATGCCACTTGGTAATCTCACCAGTCAGCTCTTTGCAAATATCTATCTCCATCAGTTTGATCTTTTTGTGAAACACGATCTCAAGATCAAGTATTATGGCAGATATGTTGATGATTTCTATCTGATCCATCCGTCATCAGACTATCTCATCTCTTGTCTCAGTCAGATTAGAGATTTTTTGTATCATCGTTTGCATCTGACTCTCCATCCTCACAAGATCTATCTCCAATCGATCCACAAAGGCGTGAAATTTCTCTGAGTGATGGTCTATCCGTATCATAGGACATTGGCACAGAGGACGATAGGTAGAGTATTTGTAAAATTATCGTCTTGTGATTATGGACCCCTCCGTCCTATCGGACACCTCCCCTGCGAGGGGAGGAAAACATTATTGCGAAGATCCATGATGTCCTATCGTGGATTGGCGATTCATCATGATTGTTATCGTCTCAGGAAGATATGGTATGCGAAGTATCTTACTTTGTAAAAAATCTAATATAATCTTTATGATTTTCTATCACTTGTCGTACAAAAAATCTATACCATGATTCAAAATTATCGCCTTGGAGGCTACTAATATACTCATGTCTGGTTACCGTAGGTATGATGATAGGAAAATATCAACATTTGATGAGACCAATATTCATCAATAGTCTGGCTATCCTACCATTACCATCGACAAAGGGGTGGATTTTTACAAAATTATAATGAATACGAGCAATATTTTCTAATCAATGAGGATTGCAATCAGAGGAAGCTATAAAATTATTCATCAATGTTTCTACTTGACTAGGATGAGGAAACTGATCTTCAGAACCACTTATGACTACTTGGATATCTCTTCGTGATCATAGATAGCGAGTATCGAGAGTGCCGTCCATGAGTCATCTATGGATATTGAGAATACGGGAAAGTGTAATATCGGTATTGATAGTATGATCAAAGAGATCTCATAATAGTGTCATAATCTCAGCATGATTGGTTGTCTCTCTGATTTCTCTGATAGTCTTGCCACCTATAGTTATACCATCTTCTAGCAAAACTTTCACTTCTGATAAGGTGAGAGTATTTCCTTCGAGAGCGTTCGTTTGCTGGATATATCCGATACGAAATCGTTGTTTCAGATTTTGTAATTGAATATCTGAAAAAGGTCTCATCATGTCTAGATTATGTTTGAGTTCTTCTTCTTGTAGTATCAGTTGTGATATATCTGAATCCATACCTATAATAATAAATTAAATCATTTACATTATAGGAAAGATTATAAGTATTTGCAAATAGAAAATATATCTATTTTCTCTCTCCTATGATCTCTGGATCTTCCAGATGTTCGAGAAGAAGCGACTGCATCGTCGTACCCAGATCAGCGGTTTTCTCACACACCAGACCAAATCATCCTGCGTTGGCGTCAGGATCGTCTTCTTTTTTCTTTCCAAAAATATCGATCATCGGAGAACCATCAGCTGTGATACCGATACCGCAGACAATGATTCCTATTTCTCTGAGTTTGGTTATGATTTTCTTTGCTTTCTCATCATCTCAAGCATTAAATCATCCATCAGACATCACAAAGAGTATCTCTTTGGTCTTTCCATCTTTGATCGTCTCGAGTCGTTCGATATGTTCTTCTGTGGTCTGTCCCGGAAGAGGTTTGGAAATCTGATCGTAGTACTCTTTGATCCCATCATATCCGTTGGTATCTCCATCATCATAGTCGAGCGCATCATTCGCTTCGATGATGTCTTTGATCGAGAGGTCAGATCATCTAGGTTTGATGGTTTTAACTTTTTCTTCTGAATCGCTTCCCAAAAACATCATCGCACAGGTCTGGATAGCGAGTTCATCCTCGAGTCATTCTGATTTGAGTTCTTCATTGAGTTGATGCAGAGCTGAGAGGATGAGGAGAAAGTTGAGTTTTTGATCACGATTTTTTGTTCCCTCCATAGATCAGGAACCATCACCGATGAGCGTGATATTAAATGCTCCGATCTTGCGTTGTTCTTTGTCTGTACGATATTCATTGCGCATGATCGATGGATCAGTATTCCCCGCTTTCATATCGATAATCCCTCAGACCAGCGACTGAGCATCAAACTGTCATCATTCAGAAAAACGTCTCGGAGATCTGTCTTTGATCATCGGAGTCTTGCGAATTTGTACGATCTTGGAAAATATCTCGTTCACGATCTTGTCATAGACTTTTTCTCCATTACGATCAGTGAGATTTTTAAGAGATGGTTCTATCTGCTCTTTTCGTTTTTTAATCTTTTTTTTGAGCTTATCTATTTTCTTTGTATTGTTATCATCTGCTGGATCGAGTCATCGTTCACGTTGTATCTGTTCTTCAAGAGTACGATCTTCGGGGGTCTTATTGTCTGCTTCGATCTTATGTTCGATGGATTGATTGATGGCTTGTTGGATAGCCTCGGAGAGAGAAGAAGGAGGAATTGGTTGAGGAGATCTTTCGTCCTCAAGAGGATTTCCTTTGGTCACTTCGTTTCACTCCGCTCAAGATGACGCACCTTTCAAAGCATCGTTGAGTTGTTGTTGAGTTTTATCGAGAGAATTTTCTAACTCTGGATTCTTTAGTGGTTTGCCATCAGGATCAAGATTATCAAAGAGTGATGGGAAAAGTGATGGTTTGATCGGAGGTTTTTTACCCTCTTTATTATTTGTCTGTCATGGTTCATTTTTAGCCTCCCCTTGTCCCTCTTTAGGAGAAAGAGAATCTCATGTTCAGTCTTCTTTTCCTCATTGTTGATCTGAAGGAGTATTTGATGGACTGGTTCCTTCCCCTCAAGAGGACTCGTTTCACAGCGCGTTTCACTCCACCTCTTCGGGTGTTAAGTCAGGATGAATATTGGATTGAGGAGATCCTTCGACTTCACTACGTTCCGCTCAGGATGACGCGTTATTGAGATTTTCTCATTTGTCTTTCTCTTCTTTTCCTTGAGATCCTTCGTCTTCGTTTCATTTTGTTCAGGATGACGCGTCATTATTTTCTTGTTCTTTCTTCTGTTTTTTCTCTTCGTCTTGCTTCTTTTGATTTTCTTCTTCATCTTGCTTCTTCAGTGGGAGATAATAGTCTTCGTACAGCTTTACGATCGCAATAAACTGATGATCATAGGTGATAGTAGGATTTTTGATGATCTGGAGGAGTCATCATGGATTGTCGATATACTCTATTACTCATCTGACCATCGGATCTATCGTACAGTCTTCGTTGAGCATCGATTCTCTTAGACAAGACCGAGCAAATTGTTCTGACAATGATTCTTGTGAAAAATCACCACTTGGTGCAGTCATGTAGCGGTAGATGTCTTGTTTAGCTTGTTCAAAAACGGATGCTTGTAATTTCGTAGCATGATTATTAACATCGATATCTTCGAGGATGTTTTCAAAACGTTGAAATTCTGACCCGTAGTTTTTATAGATATGTTGTTGATAGTCGAGCATGTTCATTGTTTTACCATCGACGGTCATAGTTTTAGTCGAAAGTTTGAGTTGGGTATGATTGATCTGATGATTGATTTCATGGAGGATGATAGCAGAGAGATGGGATTGATTGAGTTGAAAATTTGTCTCGAGACCATGGTCTGTACGGAGTTTGTCTGCTACTGCTTGGATATGGGAGAGCGTATAGATAGGATTGAAATAGACTGCCGTCTTGCCTGGTTGCATCCATGCTATTCATTCTCTCTGCGTATCGATCACAAATTCGACACCGGTCTGTCTGGTGATGATTTTCATATTTTGCATAAAACCGTCGAGAAATTCACGATTGTTGATTTGTGAGATGATGGTTTGACTTCAGAGAGTATTATTCATGATATATTATAATAATTGATAAGTAATACCAAATTTTTCTTTAATGACTATTGGTGTGTTATGAATTGGATTTTTAAAATAAGAAACAGTTTTTTCATAGAGTCATTCGTATTCCAACCCAGCAAGTTGCAATAAGGTATGGAGTTCTGTACTGATTGCAGGTTGATACAGAGACATTGAGATACTTTCATAGGTAGTATTGTCGGTACGAGGATCATTTGTTCTTTTGTGAATAATAACATGGTCCAATAATCCTTTAGGATTGAGATATACTTCGGATATGATAATTTTCCCATTGTCGTCATGAGTATCATTGTAGATATAATCTATCATATAATAGGTCTTGTCCAATCAAATCTTTGGTATAGCATTTTTATCTATAGGTTGCCATACTGATGATATTCCTTCTTTTTCTATGACTTTATAGTCATTGACGATGATACAATCAGCTTTTTTGAGTTGTGTTTCCCCAAATAATGTTCGCATAGGAAAGACATTTGACATCACTCAGATGATAGTATGGAGAGGTTCTTTGACTCTCAACTGATCTCTTAGTAATCTTCTAAAAATTACTTCTTCACTATCAGCATGGACAAAAATCTTATAGGCAACTATCGTTTCATTAGTGTTGACTATGATAGTATCATGGAGTTGATCTATAGTATAGAGTCACTCTACTATCACGATATCAAACTGTTCGTTCACTTGTGTCAGATGAGTTCTTCTTTTTTCACTAAACGAATAAGAGGGAAGAGCGATATGGCCAGTTTTGAAATATCATTCGATGTCGGATTGTAAAAGATCATAATCAATAAGTTTCGGATGATCAAATGTTCCATAGAGCATATATTTGAGATTTGATTCATTACTATAATAGCTATCAGAGCTAATCAGTAAAACTTTTTTGCCTGACACGGTGAGCTGTTTGACGAGTTCTTCTCCGATATAACTTTTGCCTGAAGCGGAAGCACCAGCGAGGTACACCAGACGATTATTCTGCTGTATGATATCTTGTGTGACGCGTGAAAGATCATCAAAGGTATAGTGTTTTGGTGAAGTAGTCATCATAATAAATATTTTCTTGCATATAAAATTGTGATTATTATAGTTGTACTATAATTGTAATCAAAAATTTTATTTTGTCAAAAAATGATGAAGAAAATACAGTGCTTAATTCTTAGATCTTGGTTCTTATGTTCTTTCTGTTTGTTGCTTTGTTGAACTGTTTCTGCTCAAGATGATAGTACGACTAAAATTTTACAACAAATAGAGTCTAATCCATCTCCTCGTGAATCATTAGTACAATGGTATTATAGTATAGATGATTTTTATGCAAAGATTGTCTCATTGTCGTGATCACATAAAGCATTGCCAAAAATCGCAACTATTAGATCTACGTTGAGATCAAAATTAGATATTGCTAAAACTGCCGAAAAAAAAGATGCTATACTAGCTTTTTGAAATACGTATCGATCGGGAGTGACGACACCGAACATCTGATTGTCTCCTCTCTGCAAAGACAGATATCAACTGGTAGATGATCGATCCTATGCATTTAATATCCCTACAGCACTTGTGTTAGCAACCTTAGATATAGAATCGTCTTGTGGTCGATACAAACCAACCAATGGTGATGGTGTATTCCAATTGATCGCAAAGGATTATGGGACGTGAGTATTGACGACTGGTCAACGGATTATGATGATGTATGACTTTTCTGCTCTGGTATTATGAAAACACGCTCGATATCATACAGCCAATAAACTTTCAAAAGATGACTGTACTACAAAAAATATATCTCTGACAGGACAGACTGCACCGATCTGTCTGACGTATACAAGTATAGACTTAGATAGTATTATTAAACATGGAGCACTATATAATGGTCTCTCATGAGCGATTATCAAATGAGATATCCAACCATGAATACCATCATATGTCTATGGTCGCTATACTGATGTCTATTCTGGATCTATCAAAGATGGTCTGATTACGAGGATACTGAAAGTGGTGAAATATATGAAATGATTATAGATTATTTATTGATATATTATTTAGTAATAAAAAAGTCCTAATATTAGGACTTTTTTTTGATTCAAGATTTTATTTTTCTTCAATAATAATTTTTGTGGTAGCTATACTTGTAGTAAGATCTTTATACGTTGTAGTTGCTTTGATACTATACGTCCCAGGTATCTCAAAGAACATAGGTACATTTGCACAGGATCTATCATCACATTCGATACCTTCTTGTGTGCCAAAATCCCATGATATATGGCTTGGATTACCATCAGTTTGCAGAGAAAATTCTACTTTGTCTCCTACAGTAGCTATCTGTGCAGGATGTGAGTCTATGGTGATTTTTGATACAAGGCTTGGTTTTTTGACTAATATAGGACTAGTTACACTAAATGTTGCTTTTTTTCATTTTTTGGTAGTGATGGTGACTGATGGTAGATAAGAACCATTTTGGTTGGTCTCATCATAGAGATAGGTATGTTTGGTTCTAGATTGCGATGAATCCGCAATTTTCTTTCCATCTCAAAAATCCCATGAAAAATAGATAATTTCATCATCTTTATCCGTAATAGTAGTAGTAGATGCATCCAGAGTGACTTCAAATGGTGATATACCTACACTATCAGGAAAGACTTTTAGTTCTCCTATGATCTCTTTTTGGATGATAGTGATTGGTATTGATACAGTAGAACTGGCTTTTGTTTTGTTGTCAGAAACCGTGATAGTAAGTTTTTCATGGGTTGTGTTTTGTAATGTAATCTCATATGTTTTGCCATCAGGAGTTTGGATAAGTTGATTATCTAACTTCACTTCTTTTTGTAAGTTTGTGCTTTGAGGAGATATACTATTGATGGTAATTTGAATGATCGCTGGTAAGACACGTGATGTGATACCATTGGTAGTAAGTATAATTTGTGCACCGCTTGTTTGCCCTACAAAACTCAGCCACTTTGTGTCGTTTGGTCATTTGTACTGTGTGGTGTAGTTGATACTAAAATCACTCGATCAGACATCAATCGTGTCAGATTCACATTTTCATGGTTTTCCATCTTCAGTCAGGTACTCAAGATATACTATATATGCACCTTTGGTTGGAAACTCATAATCAAAATTGTCTTTTTTGTTGACAGGTGCAGTGATAAATTTATTTGTTCCAAGATTTTTTATTTTGTAGAGATAACTTGTGATAGATGGCTCATTGGTGTCAAAGGTACTATTGATCAGATATGCAGTAGATTGTTCACCAGGAGTAGCTGTGATAGTACAGATAGGGACTTCGTTTTGTAATACTCTCACATCAAACTCATAGACAAGAGTATTAAATGGTTGTGGTAGATCAGGAAGTGTATAGTTTACTTTTTGTACTTGAGGTACACGAAATTGTCGTGCAAAATTAGTTACATTTGTTTTATCAAATATTCAGTCATTATCGAGATCTCGTTGGATATTATATTGATCAAGCTTGAGATCACTAAAGAGTTTATCTGTTTGAAATTCAAGTTTTGTAGGAGCTTTCCCGATGATAATCTCATCTTTTGCATCATTAAATTGTAACGGAGTATCATCTGAAGGAGCGAAAGATATTTCAGAAGTTATAGGTAATACTCACAAATCTATTTTTTCATCTTTTGTTATAAGATCTTTCATCTTTTGTTCTCAATTTATTATTTCTGTGACTTGACTTGTGATATTTGCAATTATTGCAATAGAGTAATCTCATTTTTTCATATAGAGGCAGGTTCAATCAAATTTTTCTGTACTAGGATTATAAGGCAGTTTTTGAGTTTCATTTCCACAGTCTAAAGTAAGTGTGTTGACTTGTTTGTTTGGAAAATTTGTAGTAGTAAATCTATTTAATAAAATAGGATTGACCCCATAAGATACCTTTGTAGGAGCAATAATAGGATATCATTCACTGATAGGTCTTTCTTTGTCCTTAAATTGTATAGATGGTATGAGAAGACTATTTTGGTCCCCAGTCGTTCCGATAATTTCATTGATTTTTTTAAAACTGGTCATACCTCAGAATACTGATCATCCGACTAATGCAATACTGATAATAATACCAAAAACATATTTCACTTTACTACCGACTTTGGTAGTGATCATCTTGTAGAGATTGAATATACCTCACACAAATCATCCTAGAAATAAGATTCAGAAAAACAATCATGTAAATAATTTAAGTCCAGATTTGATACCTTCGATACCAATGATTCATTGAAATTGAGATGGATTTTGTATCGCAAAATAAAGCGTCATACTAATGATACCTATAATCAAAAATCAAAACAATCCACATCCTATGAAAAATGTCACAGGTGAGATTTTTGATCATTTTTTTACGGTGATGATAGGAGTAACAAAAGTAGCAGGAGCAGAAGAAGTGGTAGGAGTAGAAACAACGGATAAGCTCTCCACTACTTGTTGTGTAGATTGTACTGTTGTTGGTTGTACAACAGGTGGTATTTGTGGTATTGTAGGAGGGGAAACAGGAGCTTGTATAGGTACAGGTTGACTAGAAGGATTCTGTATAGTAGTTTGAGGTTGTATTGTAGGTGCAATGATTGGAGTCGTTTGTGGGATACTAGGAGCCACAACTTGTGGTGCTATAAGAGTTGGTTGTGAGGTAATGGACGTAGGGATAGTAGAAGGAATAGAAGTAGGGACAGTCGCTTGCGCTGTCTGTTGAATAATAGGTACAGAAGCAGTCAGTTGTGTTGTTTGTACTGGTGCTATCTGTTGAATAGCAGGAGTTGGTACAGAAATCTGTACAGGAATGACTCATGGTATTTGTGAAGTAGTATCGTTTCCAAAAATATCTCAGAGATTTACTTCTGGTACTGGTAGAGGAGTAGCTTGTAGAGGAGTAGGTGAGACTGGATTGGTAGTGTTGGTCATAGTGTGTGATTGATACTATAAAATATATAGTACAATAATACGTGTTTATCTCATTTATGCAATTTGTTTGTTATAATCACTTTTATTTTTAATTGACAATTGTAAATTATCTGCTTTGATTATTAAAAAGATAGATATAGTACATCCATAGAATAATGCCGAAGTTTACGACGCATTTTCATGAGATGTACAGTACGACGTTTACTAGCACCCTTGTGGTGTACTTAGACAAATAATGCGGAGCATCATTTAGTCGGTACAGTATAATAAGAAAAAAGTCTGCATTTTTTTGACAAAAAAAAATATATGGTTAGAATTAGGATACATTTTTTACTTATCTGCTGATTATGATGATAGTAGCTCAAGATATTACACCATCTCTATGATTACATAAGAGAATAAAAAACCATATCCATACACATATTCATAGACATGTTCATCATGTAAGTCATGCGCTTGCATATCACTTTGAGACATTGTATATATCATTTGTGATGATTGTATTTTCATTTGCATTTTTGGGAAATTCATTGTTTGCGGCTACTCCATTAACTCTCAAAAAAAATACTTCACTCATCTACCCATTGAAAAAAGTTTCTACTTTTGCCTGTAGACAACTTATGAAACCTCGATCAGAACTTGAAGATAAGTGTAAAGTAGCTCTTCCTATCATCAAATGATGAGACTATTTAAACTATAAAGATAATATAGAATATAAAAATATTTATACAGTATTGTGGTGAGCAACGTATTGAGGACAACGAGATATGGATAAGGGAGATCATGCAGGTGTAGATATTGCTTCTGCAAATGGTACACCCTTATATGCTGTAGCTCATGGTATTGTTACTTTTGCTGGTACACAAGCATGATATGGAAATGTTGTTAAAATTATGTTTCGTTATAATGGTGTAACTTATCACGCAGTATACTGACATATGAATAGTATAGCTGTTTCAAAATGAGATATTGTGGAACAATGACAATTAGTATGAGAAGTATGAAATTCATGATCTACATTTGGTGCATTGTGAGGGAATCACGTTCACTTTGAGATAGATAAAGACAATGCATGAAGACCTGCTTTTTATTATCAATGATGTCCAGCACTAGATACAAAATCTTTTACAGAGATTACCAATGGTGGATTGTGTAGAGAATATCGTGAAAAATATTCGTATGATCCGATCGCTTTTATAGAATCTACAAAAATGTGAATTGAAGTTGCTATCATAGATAATCACACTGTTGCACCTACGAAACCTATCGTTGTTACAGACACTATTCAAAAACTTTCACCATCCTTTCTTTCTCTCAATACATTAAAATCTTATAAACTTACTAAAGATGCTCTTGTATTTATTCAAGACCAAGATATTCAACTCGTTGCAAATTATAATAAAAAAATGAATCTCTGACAACAATGAACGATCTCGTTGTATATCACAAAAAAATGATCTGCCAAAAAATTTAATGGTGCATTATCAACTGATATATCATTTGTATCATCAGATGGAGGAACCTCTCTGTCCCAACAATCAGTTCAGTATGTGACAAAATGACTTCATACTATATCATTTACTACTAAGAAATTAGGGAAAACCATGATTGCGATCACGCTGTGATGACAGACATTAGCATCATTCTCTATTGAAGTTATACAATAAACATATTTAGTATAACATACTGTTTTTAAATACTTGATTTTTACTGCTACAATCAGTATGATAGATTGATTATTTATTAACTATTATTATCCATGGAGACTCGTCTATCAGAATATGACATACGTCGTAATAAAGTCCAAATACTTCGTGAATGTGGTATCAATCCTTATGCACCCCAACGAAAAAAGACCCATAATGTAGCAGAGTTACATGTCATTCCTGCGGAGGCAGGAATCTCTCAGAAATCTCACATGGAGATCCCCGCATACGCGAGGATGATTCCGCCTTTGAGATCTATAGATGATATTCTTATACAACCAGAGAAAAGTATATCTCTTGCAGGACGTCTGATGCTCAAAAGAGTAAGTGGAAAACTTTCTTTCTGACAGATACAAGATGAGAGTGGTACTATTCAGATTATGTTTGAACATCAAAATAGTAAGATAATAGATAATCTTTGTTATTTCGGGCAAAGCGATAGCGACGTGACCAAAGGAAATCCTCTTGAGGGCGAGAAATCTTTTATCAACAATAATAAAGGATCTCTCCACAAGGTCGAGATGACAAATCCATTGAGAGATCCCCGTATACACGAGGATGAAATTCAAAAGAAAAGACAAGCACTGCTCTGAGAAAGTACCAAATCATTCGACTACCGATTTGTCGATAAATTTCTCGATGTAGGAGATTTTATGGGTGTTCGTGGAGAACTTTTTGTAACTCACAAGGGAGAACTCACACTTTTTGTATCAGAATATCAGCTTTTGAGTAAAGCTATTAGACCACTCGGAGATAAATTTCATGGTATTGGAGATTGACTTGAAACTGCTTATCGTCAGAGATATTTAGATATGATTTTCAATCGTGACACTCTCGAAAGAATGAAACTTCGTTCTCAGTTTTTGCAGACCATCAGACAATTTTATCGAGCTCAAGGTTTTATAGAAGTAGAGACACCTGTGTTGTGAAATAGTGCTTCTGGAGCTGCCGCAAGACCATTTATTACCCATCACAATGATTTTGATACTGATATGTATCTGCGTATATCACCTGAGACCAGCCTAAAAAAAATAACGGTTGGTATGTTTGAGAAGATCTTTGAAGTAGCGAAAGATTTTCGTAACGAAGGTTCAGATCCTAGTCATCACCAGGAATTTACGATGATAGAACATTATGCCACATATCGAAATCATGAAGACAATATGATATTTACCGAAGCTATGTTTGATTATCTCTTTGCACAATTACCAGCATTAAAAAAAATTATATCAGTAACAGATAAAAATGGGATAAGTAAAGAAGTAAATTTTCAGACACCATGGCCACGTATTGATTATATTATACAGATCAAGAAAGACAGTGGGATAGATGTATCACAATATGCTGATGGAGATGAAGAGAAACTCAGAGCAGATATCAAATCTGCTGGACATCAATGGGAAGGATTAGACAATCAATGATTGGCTACTATGATAGATTATCTTTATAAAAAAGTCACAAGACCGCAGATCGTCTGACCAGCTTTCATCGTCAATTATCCAAAATTGATGCAACCACTCGCTCGTGTCAGTGATGAAAATAGTAATATCGTAGAACAACGACAACTCCTTATCAACTGATGGGAAGTTATCAAGGCCTATAGCGAACTTGTAGATCCTATTGAACAACAAGCAAATTTTGATGCACAATCTAGTGCATTGGCTGCCGGAGATGAAGAAGCGACTTCTGGAGATCCTGATTTTGTATTAGCTATGGAATACGGTATGCCACCACAATCTGGACGAGGTATGGGTATCGATCGTATTTTTGCACTTCTTACAGAACAAGAAAATATTCGTGATGTAATCCTCTTCCCATTGATGAAACCAGAAAATAAATCTGAAGAGGAATAATTCGTTGTCATTCCCTTGCAGAAGGTAATCTCTTTTATAATCGTTTTCTTGTTTTCAAAAGAATATATCATCCTACCAAAAACACTATACTACCAAGTACAATATACCAAAACATAGATCATAAATGATCTCACGGAATAGGCACATTCATACCAAATAATCAAGCTATAACAGCCATAAAACCAGTACCTACCGTCACTACTGTCAGACGAGAGATCGTTTTATTAGTTTGGAGATCAATGAGAGAACTATATGTCTCAGCGAGAGATTTTAGTGATTCATAATTCAGAGAGATATTGTCCAGAATTTTATCAAGTTTGGCATCCAGATCTTCAATATATAGTCTCGCATCCTCTACCTCTTCTCTGTCAGTACGAAGAACTTTTTTGAGGATAGCTTTGAATTCATGGAGTGTTTGTCTTTGTGGACGGAATATATGCTGGAGTGTAATCATATTGATTTTCTTACCCATCAGATCTTCCAAAAGATCTTTATCAATATCTTTGTGAGTCTCGATATGGTCTTGAAGATTGAGTACATCTTGTGATGCTTTGGTCAGTCATTTGACTGATTTGTCGTACATCGTATCGATAATATCATAGACGAGATCAAAAGTTGGGGTAGAATTATCATGTTGGAGATAGGTTTTTTGTTGTGCAAGTTTTGCGAGAGTATCTATATGTCTAGAATTATATTTTCATATTGATAAGACAAAACTATGAGATACCACAATCACAAATGGATTGTGAATATATTTTTCTGTCTTGAGATCATATTTTGGAAAATTGAGAAGTATGGTCACTACATCATCATCTTCATAATATTCTACTTTGTTTTCACCACTCAATTCGATCAGATCCTCCATAATCAATTCATGAAAATCATATTCTTTCTGAATATTCTCAAGTTCTGATCTTGTACTATTTTTGAGATGAATCCATGTAAATTCTGGTTGTTCGACAAGAAGCATAGCAATATATAAAAAACAAAAGAAGGCAAATCAAATAGTAGTATTTTATCATAAGAATTTTGTAATAAGGATGCAATAGCTATACTTACTATATGATTTATTTTGACACATACATACATGAAAAATACCAACACTATACTTTATTATTATCCTATCTTAGGACCAGAAGTATTAGTTACTTTAAAAACAAAACATAAAATTCAGGATGCTTTTTTGAATATTATCTCTACAGAAAATCTCTATTCTCTTATAGAACATAATGATAATCAATCTTTTCTTGTGATCGCATTACCAATATATAATACCGTTGAGAAAGTTATCAATACCATAGAAGTAGATATTATCATCACACAAGATCATATTATATTATCTACAGATACACATCATGAGTTTATAGAAAACATCTGTACTGCTCAATATCAACATCATGACATCAATGTAATACTTCATAATCTTATACAAACTTTCTGTATTCATATTCTCGATAGTATCAAACATCTTGAACACGAAATTGCTCTTTCAAAAAATATCATCATACACGAAAAATATATCACTAAAGATCTTATTGAAATCATCATGGCTAACAAAATGAATATAGGTATATTGAGAAGCACTATTGATCCCTTTGTTGATATTATTGATCATATACAAGAAGTGACCTTATGAGAGTCTCATACCAAGATCAACACTGACCAAATAGACCATTATATCAAACAAATACAATCTCAAAGTAAGTTTATCTATGAAACAATAACAATAATTGCAGATAGTGCGGATGCTCTTCAGACGATTAATACGAATAATATCATGAAAGTATTGGCAATTATTTCTACTATATTTATTCCTCTCTCTTTTGTGACCGGTGTATTTGGTATGAATTTCATTGATTTACCTATCAACAATACTCTATTTTATTATTTTATCATAGGGTTTATGTTATTTATTTGATTATTTCAACTATATGTCTTCAAAAAAAGAAAACGATTTTAAACATGAATTATGAGATACGTTAAGTAATCTTCATGTCCACCATAAAGATGTCTATCTCCATACTATCAGACAAGTATGGGAAAATCACCATCCTTATGAACACATCGTAGGTGCTGAAAAGATTCTTCTTGTGATCACTATTTTTCTCAAGATGCTCATGCCATCATTTTGGGTACGTCATTTTGCCGAACAAGACAAAAGACATTATCGACGAGTAGATATGTATAATCTTTTGAAACCAATATTATTTTTTATCATCCTTCTCTATAATCTCGATCAGCTAAGTATTGTAATGATACTCATCACCTATCTTCTTATAGATCTATTTATATCTATCGTCTCGACACTCATCTTATCAGATATATTTGTAAAACCCTTATCTATCAGAAAACAATTCTTATCATTGTGATGTCATCTTTGAGAAATCATACTAGGATTTGCAATTCTCTATCTGCATTATGGAGCACTAGGATACATAACAGGAGAAAACAAACCAGTCTGACTGATATGAGCGATATATTATAGTATGTGTACGTTGAGTACCGTATGATACGGAGATATTGCACAAATGAATGATATAGGAAGTATCATCAGCGTCATACAGATGATATATGGATTAGTATTTATCGGGATCATACTCTCTGCTTATGTTAGTAAGATCAACATCAAATCTGAATAAATAATCTTATTATATTATTTTCTAAGAATTTTTTATATATTAATACTTACAAAACCCTCTCTTTCACTTCACCCTCCATCTTCGCGACAAATTCTTCGACTGACATCGTGTATTGTTCTTTGGTCTTGTAGACTCTCACACTGAGACTGTTGTCAGATACTTCTTTTTCTCCTACGATGAGGATGTAGGGGATCTTGAGAAGTTCTGCATTACGGATTTTTTTTGCGAAACTATCAGAAGACAGATCAATCTTTGTTCTAAGGTCGGAAGCTGTAAGCTGTAAGCGACAAGTATCAGCGTAGCTGTTAAAGACATCAGCGACTGGCACGATCATCATCTGGATCGGTGCCATCCATAGTGGAAATGCTCCAGCAAAGTGTTCGATCATCACTCCCATAAATCTCTCCAAAGAACCTGCGATCGCACGATGGATCACGACTGGTCTCTCGTTTTCTCCTGCTTCATTGACGAAACTCAGATCAAATCTTTGTGGAAGATTGAAGTCGACTTGTACGGTTGCAAGTTGGTGTTGTCTGCCGATCGCATCTTTAAACATAAAGTCTAGCTTTGGTCCATAAAAGGCAGCTTCTCCTGGTATTTCTTTATAGTTGAGTTCGAGTTCATTACAGATATCTTTGAGTGCTCATTCTGCTGTAGCTCGTACTTCTTCTCCACCCAGATATTTTTCTTTATCTTCTCATCTGATAGAGAGTGATACTCGGTAACCGTCAAGCATTCCCATAGTCTTATAAAACTCTTTGATGATCTGTACGATAGTCGTGATCTCGTCTTTGAGTTGTATAATACGACAAAACAGGTGTCCATCATCTTGTGTGATCGAACGTACACGAGTCAGTCAGGAAAGTTGTCCTGTTTTTTCATCTCTATAAACGGTTGCAGGTTCAAAATATCTGATTGGCATATCACGATATGAAAACTGATTATCAGCAAACAGCTGCATATGGTGAGGACAGTTCATCGGTTTGAGATAGAAATCTTCATTTGAAGTACCGCCATGAACTTTAAACATATCATCTAAGTAGTGTTTCGCGTGACCAGAAGTATTGTAGAGATCTTCTTTGGCGATATGTGGAGTCCAGACACGAGAGTAGCCATGATCTTTGTGGAGTGATCGGAGATAATCTTCAATCTCTTTACGCACGATCATCCCATTGGGTTGAAAAAGAGGTAGTCCTGACCCGACGAGTTCTGAGATAGTGAAGAGTTTGAGTTGTTTTCCGAGGATTCTATGATCTCTTTTCTTTGCTTCTTCCATCATGGTTTGATAATCTTTGAGTTCTGCTTTCGTCTCAAAAGCGATACCGTAGATACGTGTCATCATCGGATTGGTATCTTTGGCTTGTCGATACGCACCTGCGATCTTCTCTAATGCAAATGATCCGTCAGCGATATCTTTGAGTGATTCTACATGTCCTCCTTCACACAGATCGATGAAGGTGATAAAGATATTGTCTAGGCTTCAAGCTGTAAGCTGTAAGCTTCAAATTCATTCTGTAGCTTGTAACTTATCGCTTGTAGCCTCTATCGCTTGTAACTCTTTCATATATTCAGTCAGTCTCTTGTATTGTTCTATGTATTCAGGATTACACGTTTTCTCTAATCTTGGTATCATCTGTGCATCGACATAGTTGTACCAAAACGTATACTGTGCGTTGTTGTCAGCAGCAAAAAATTTATCAAGCAATTCTATTTTGAAATGTTGTCAGAGATTCGTCACGATAGCTTTCGCTTCTTCGAGATTCTTCGCAGTATATGATGCAAATCCTTGTCCTTCTTTGACGATACCTTCCATGATTTTTTGGAGTGGTTTGAGATTCGCTTCTCAAAATGCTCCCTCCTTAGCAAGGAGGGTTGGGGAGGATCATTGGTCGTTTATTAGTTGACCCTCCTGCCCTTCGGGCATCCTTACCCCAAGGGTACTTGTTTCACAGCGCCCTCCGAGGGAGGAACTAAAAAGCATATCATAATAGAATCCATTTTCGATGGCTGGGCCAGTACCGAGTTGTACTTTCGGATCCAATGATCTTTGGATAGCTTGCGCGAGGACGTGAGCGAGGGAATGACGAAATAAGTTCATAAGGTTTGTAAGGTTATAAGGTTAAAAGTTATTTATGGGTAAGAGTGGTTTGGTATTGAGACGTAATAGTGATTCCATCTGTGTGATTGCTATTTTGTTCAGTGTTTCTAATCTTTCTGTTTGTGAGACTCACATTCTGATAAATTCTGCATTCATACTTTCTATATTGGCTAATATGATGAGCTGTTGTAGTGTTGCTTCATCTCTGATGTTTCCTGATTTTCAAGGGTTATTATCTCTTCGTTCTTTTGCCGTGATACCAAATAGTGCTTTATTGAGCAGATCGGCTTCATTTGCATAGACAGTAGTAATATCATGATGAGATAAGAGTTTAGGTATCAGATTCGTCTGTATAGCATCGGTATGAATTTTATAATTTACTTTTGTTAAGAATCTCTTTGCGCTCCAATCCAATGCTTGTAATTCAGTTTGTTGTAATCTCTGAAACTCTTTGATAAAATACAATCTAAATTCAACTGAAATCCAATTTGCAAATTCAAAGGCAATATCTTTATGAGCATATGTTCACCCATATTTACCAGATTTTGAAATAATCCCAATGGCATCTGTTGTTTCTGTTCGTTTTTTTGGACTCATAAGGAAAGAGTTTAGTCAAGCATCTTTTCTAAACCCCTCGAATTCGTGGGGTTTAAAATTTGAATTGTGTAACGTCTCCCATAATCATAAAAATTCGACAGTATTTCTATTTCTCATCCAACTTTGGATCAATACATCGCTTTTATCTCATTTGTATTTGGCAATATCAGTGAGACTGATAAAATCATCATCGTTTAATTTTATAAATCTGATATCAGTTCATAATACCTGGAGTTTGGGTTTCATGATAGAGAGCATATATGAGATAAAAAGCATATTATCTGATCGCTTGTGCGAGGACGTGAGCGAAATAAGTTTGTAAAGTTATAAGGTTTATAAGGATAGAAAGTTAAATGTTAAATAATTTCTTGAATTTTTTGTGCTATTGTATGTCATAAGAATTGATGAGATTGCTTTGTAAGATGAATACCATCAACACCACACAGAAGTTGATCTTGTATATCAAGATACTCAATATCATATTCAATACATAATTTTTTATATAAGCTGTTTAATACCCTAATTTTATCATTTGATCATAAGGGAAAATTTACAGCTAAGGAATCAATAATAGAAGGAGGAGAAATAATCAAAAGCTTACATCCAAAACTCATTATCAATTGAATAATATATGTTTTCATATGGGTTGTGATGTCTTGAGGATTCAAATGATAAGCTTCTTTAACATCATTCGTTCACAACATTACAATTACTACATCTAATGGTCAATGCGTATGTAATAATCATTCTAAAAACAAAGATCACAACTTTGTCATATCAGTTTCCTCTCATCAAGAAATATGTATAATTCTTCATCATCTTCCTTCTTCAATAATTTCATAGTCATCTCATAAGGTTGATTGTACTACGCCCGTCCATCTTTCTAATGTAGAGTATCTTTTTCTCTCTATAGATCAAAGTTTATAAGGTATTGTACCATGGGTATTAGAATCACCAAAACATAAGATTCTTTTTGCGTATGGATTGATATTCATGATAGTGGTAGAGGTGAGATAAAAAGATATTATCTGACAGCTTGTGCGAGGACGTGTGCGAGAGAGTAACGGTGATTATAGAGTGAGTTCATTAGATTGTTAGATTATTGAATTAAATATTATACAGCAAAATAATGTCGAATTATTATGAGAGTTATAAGTAATATAAATCCGATAAATCAGTAACCATAAGCTTTGTGAATATTATGTAAGTAAGCTTTATAAAATTTATATTGATTTTTTCATGGCATAAAAAAAGTCATTATTGTACCTATAAATTCTGCTATTCAATTCATATAAAACATAAATCATTTAGTGGTTTTTTGATTATTCATCCTAAATTATAGTTTATACAATAAAAAAGCCTACCTGTTTTCCAGATAAGCGATATGATGATGTGGGATAATTTTTATATTCACACAAAACCGCCTATCTATGGATAAGTGTTGTTGTGGTTACCGTATTTAGTGCCGAGCGACTGATGATCATGATCTTTTATAGTCAGGTGAGAGGAGAATTGCAAGAGAAAATTATTCTCCCAAAGTGTCTTTGTGGTTTTTTTCTGATAGAATACTATGTCATAGTTCTTTCTCTGTCGCTTGACGTGCTATTTTCGCTGCACTTCCTCATCTGCGTGCTACTTTCTTGTGAGCTGGTATTGTGTTTGGTTTTTCTTTGCTCGATATTTCTGTTGTTACTTTTTCTCCTAACATTGTGAAGATTAGCTCAAAATCTGTCATGTGGTCTCTGAGATTATCTCATTTCGTTGATAATCATTTAAAGTCTTTGTATTCGCTTGGTGTCATCCCAAAGGTTGCTTTTGATATCTCTGCTGTCAATATTGCATAATCAGATTGTTGTGTCATCCCTCTTTCTTTTCGTTCATCAGTAAGATTCTGTCTGATTGCTATTCATCTGAGTCTCTTGTCTATCCAATCCTTGGAATATCATTTTGCTTCATAGAGTGTTTTCATTCTCTCTTGAGCAAGTTCTGGATCTTCGATCTCTTGTATTCTCTGATATCCCACTTGTGCAAGTCGAAGTTTAAAGGGTTCTGCTTTAGGCGATGGTATAGATTGGATTATACGAAACAAATCTTGAGTAGAAAAACAGTCAGTAGCATAATACTTCCCATCTGATGCAATAAATTTCAGTTGTACGATTTTCTCGTACACCTCACTTCATTCATGTTTTAACTTCTTTTTAAGATCTGATCGATATCTTTTTGGTATAGTACTGTCCGTTAGTATCTGAACTACATCAATAATAGAAAAATATCGTTGTTCATCCTGATAAAGACGACGAACCTGTTGGTGTTCAAACAACGCAAGAGTAGAATTGTTCATGACTATATCATACAAAATAAATTTTATTTCTTCACTATTTTCTCTTCATCTTTTTTATAGCCACCGAGATGTTCGAGAGTGCCATCGGGAAGATAGAGAATCAGTATCCCAACCACAAGTGAGATGATGTTTGAGAGTAATGGATTATTTGGAAATACATACATATCTGCTATATTCCATACACCTCTCCATACCAATACTACACCGATCGCGATGATAATATTACGCACAAAATGTCTATCTCGACTGAGAGAAAGTCAGGAAAATTTATTTTTCATAATGCTATATATAAGAGATAAAATTAATAACCTTGTTGGCGTTTCATAGTATAGAGATTGTTTGCTCCGTATAAGAATGATTTGATGAATGCACTATTTGATCTTCGCTTGATCCAGAATTTTCTATCTCTTTTGAATAACGGAGCGAGAGGTTGTTCTTTTCCTAATAATTGTTCTGCAGCAAAACGTCCCGATGCAGCTGCTCGAGGCAATCCCACACATCATTGTACCCAAAGATGATTGTCATGGGCAGTATCGTGATCGATGATCGGCATCATGTCTTTGGTCGTCTCTATCCTTCCATTTCGATAATTATCAAACGCAAATGGTTGTATATTTGGATAGATATCCTTGATCTCGCGGATGACGTTTTGGATGCCATATGGATAGAGGATATCAAAAGGTATACCAGCAGTCAGCATATTCCCTCCACCCAATACTAATCTATTGTCTCCTGTAAAACGAAAATACGTAAAAGCGAGTTTGGTGTCTCGACACATCAATTTCCCTTGTGGAAACAATTCATTGACCATCTCATCACTCAGCGGTTCACTCATGGTGATGAAATTTTGGATACCATAGGTGTCTTTTGCAAATTCTTTATGTACTTCCTGAGTAACTTTCCCCATACTAAAGATAATATGATCACAATGGATACTTCATCTGGATGTTTTTACATAATTATGACTATATGATTGGAGAGTAGTATATTCAAAGACTTGTACTCCTTGTTGTTGAAGATAATATTTCATCTCTTGACAAAAAACCATGGGATTGATAGCAAAACAGTTGCTATATCTGACTCCAGAAGTGTAATATTTCCCTGTAGTGTGTTGATACAGTTCGTCGTTTGGGATATACGTTCCATCATACCCATATTCTTTCCTTGCTTCATATTCTTCTTGAACAGCTTGTGATCATTCTTTTTTTCGTCACAAGAGCAGACTATCTTCATCTTGAAGATCACAATTAAATTTTTGTTGACGTGCGAGTTCTACGATGGCATCTTGTCATCATTGTCCATAATCTCGGATTTGCTTTGCTATCTCTTTACCATATCTTTGTTCAATTTGGCGAAGTCATAGTTCACTATCAGGAGTAAGAAAACCCCCAGAACGTCATGACATTCATCATCAGCAGATGTTTTTTTCTATGAGAATTACTTTCTTACCTGCTTCAATAAGAGTTTTTGCTGCAAATAATCCAGCCATTCCACCACCTACTACTACGACATCACAGGTATATTCTCCTGTAAGTGGAGGACATACTCATCATTTTGTTTGCATGAGGTATGATGATCGTCAGATTTGATATTCCATAAATTATGATTAATAACGTAAATAATATCTATACATACATAATATATCTATCATCATGCCCTGTATAATAACTCTTGATCTTCATAATATCTCCGTGCATCATCCCAACTTTCTCAAAGTCAGAAAGATATTTCTTTTTCATCATCACATTTCGGTATCGGTATTCTGCTTGTTCGTTTCATCGAGGAAGAATATTGGTCAATCTACAGATCTCATGATCTCGAATCTCCCAGACTTTTGCACGAGAAGAAGAGTTGTCGAGATATCAGTATTCGATCAGTTTATCAAGTTCTTGTTCAGTGACATCGGTGATCCTCTCATGAGTGATCGTCTCGGTTGCTACGGTGTCAAACAGGAAGATATGCTTGATTTCTCTATCTTTGATCATACGAGCAAGTGCTTGTGTCCAGAGACTGATGCCTTCGTGAGTCGCAGCTGATACGACAAAAGTATTTTTCAAAAGATCAGCAGTACTGACAGATCGTCCTCGTTTGGTTTGAAAATGAGATTGGATATGATCAGCAAGTGCTTGTACAAATTCTGTAGAGATGTCTTGGTCATTCACCATATCATATTTATTTGCTACGATTTGAATAGCTTTTTGGAAGAGGAGTTCTGTCTTACCATTGATCTGTACGATACATTCTAAGATGATATATCCATCTTCACCTTTGAGTTCGAGAGTGACTGATTCAATCGGTTGGCCAAATTCTGTCGATCCTACAAATCTCTGATGAATATAGAGAATAATCTCATCAAATACTGTCGTCAATTTATCAAATGATGCTTCATAGCTATCCATATCTACTACGAGTGCAAATATTCTTGCTTTGAGGATATGACGAAGAAATTCGTTCCCAAGTCATTTTCCTGCAGATGCTCCTTCGACTACACCAGGAATATCTACCATAGAAAAAGTAGTACCTTCTGTATCGCAGATACCGATATTTGGTTGTAAGGTCGTAAAATGATATTCTGCAGTCTTTGCTTTGGTAGCACAACAGGTATTGATGAGCGAGGATTTTCCTACACTTGGAGTCCCGATCAGACCTACATCTCCGAGCATCTGTAATTCTAGTCAGATTAGAAACTCTTGTCCTGGTTCTCCCTGCAATGCAAAGGTTGGATATTGATTGATAGGATTTTTGAAATGAATATTTCCGGCTCCTCATTTTCCACCTTTGGCTACGATATATTTTTCTTGATCTTTGGTAAATTGAAAAAGGATATGTCCTGACTCCATATGTTTGACGATAGTTCCGATAGGGACGATAACGATCTTATCTTCGGCATTTGCTCCGTACATATCTTTGATCATCCCATCTTGTCCATCTTGAGCTTCTATCTTGTTGTGATGACGAAACCATGCAAGCGTCTGCTCATCTTTACTTGCTTTGAAGATGACATTTCCTCATTTTCCTCCATCTCATCCTGCTGGACCACCAAAAGGTACACCCGCTTCGCGACGAGCAGCGACACATCCATCTCCTCATTTTCCAGATTTTATCGTAACGACTGTTGTATCAAGCATAAGAAGTTATAAGTTATAAATTATAAATTTTAAGTTACTTATACTAATATAGCAAATGAAAACAAGCGAGATTTTTTACCAATACTACAGATATTCATTGAATTTTAATCTTGATTTTAATACCTTACAATCATATGATATCATCAATTATACTCTTTATCTTCTTATGATAACATAATGAATTTCTCAGCTGTACAATCATCGGATCCAGATATTTATAATCTTATCCTTGCAGAACAGATCCGTCAGTCAGAAGGTATGGAATGTATTGCTTCAGAAAATTACCAATCTGCAGCAGTTCTAGAAGCTCAATCTTCTGTATTTGCAAACAAATATAGTGAAGGAACTCCGTGACGTCGTTATTATGGAGGACAACACAACACTGATCAAATCGAGCAAATCGCTATTGATAGAGCAAAAGCATTGTTTCACGCAGATCATGCAAATGTCCAACCACTCTCTGGAGCAGCAGCAAATATCTGTGCCTATAATGCGATGATGGATCCAGGTGATACGATCATGGGTATGGATCTCTCTCATGGTGGACATTTGACTCATGGACATCCGATGACACTGAGTTCAAAAATCTATAATTTCGTGACGTATAAGACTCTCCCAGACGGTAGTATCGACTATGAAGCACTCGCTCGTACCGCCAAAGAAGTCAGACCCAAAGTTATTTTAGCTGGTTTTTCTGCGTATCCAAGAGAATTAGATTATGCACGTTTTGCTCAGATAGCACAAGACGTCGGTGCGTATGCGTATGCTGATATGGCACATATCTCAGGATTTATTGCTGCAGGACTGTTGGCAAATCCATTGGATCATGGGTTTCATGCGATGATGACGACGACACACAAGTCATTGAGATGACCCAGAGGAGCGATGATTCTTTCCAAAGGTATCGTATCTAATCCTCTCAAAGCACCAGAACGTACGATGGAAAATCTTCCAACATTGATCGATAGATCAGTATTTCCATGAGTACAATGATGACCTCATATGCAAACTATTGCTGCGATAGCGATAGCTTTGAAAGAAGCTGGATCTGACTCGTTTCGTGAGTATGCGAGACAATCACTCCTCAATGCAAAAGTTATGGCTGAAGAATTTCTTCGTCTTTGATATCATTTGGTAACAGGTGGTACTGATAATCATATGATCGTATTAGATTTCTATCATGCTACAAATCTTACTGATTTTGACGGCACGAAAGCGGAACATGCACTTGATCATATCGGTATCTCTACGAGCAAATCTACTATCCCAGATGATCCAAATCCACCATTTCGTCCATCAGGTCTGCGTATCGGTACACCAGCGATGACAACCAGAGGAGTCAAAGAAAATGATATGAGACAGATTGTAGGATTTATGCATGAAGCGTTGAGTCATGCTGGTGATACAGATTATCTTGATAGTTTGAGTCAGAGAGTAAGGGAGTTTAGTCTACAATTTCCAGTACCTTCCCTGTAGGGAGTTAGAAGTCTTAAGTTATAAGTGATCTTATTATCATACGCTTTTTTTAATACAATAGAAAACATCTCGCCTTTCGCAAGATGTCCATTAAGAGAGGAAAATCCTCAATTTGAGTTCATTTCATCATAATCTATTCCATATTTTTTAGAATATAGAACAGTCAAGATGATGACTGTAACAAAGATAATGGCCGCTAATATATTCATCCTACTGATTTCCATGTTGAACACGTATATCAGATTAGTAAAGAATAATATCAGTGCTATTACCCTTATAAATATTTTCGCTTCTTTGGTTTCCAGTTGATCGTCTTCATTTATTATAGAATATATAATAATAAGAACAGAACCGATTGCTAGCAACCAATTAGCAAAGACGATACCATCAATATTAATAGATGAGCTGAGTGCCCACAACCAAGTATTGAGATATAAAATACCACCGATTACATTTCTTTGAACATTTTGTTTTAACTTTTCCATAACAATTAAGATTTAATGGATTCCCTCGCCAGGTGTAACGTCATAATTTGGTGGTTATGATCGCGCGTATTTCCATCATACTGATATATATATATAATGTCAAGTCTTTTTTATAAAAAAGTATAAAAACAATTATATGTATATCCTTCTGCTCAAAATGGTAATCGAAAAGATATCTTTTTGTAATATATTTGTACTTATGAGATCAGATGATTATACTATTGTATTACCACTGTATAATCATACTGCCAAGAAAAGATCATTTCGATCGCATTTGCGAGATTTTCTCGACACCATCAAAATGAAGTTGCATAGCTTCTCTAATATTATATCGCAATTCTTCTACTGTCTTTCAGTCAGTCACTACTCATCCATATTCGTCTGTATAATTGAAGACATATATACCATCTTCAAATGTAATATCTGATGTTTTGTGCATGTATAAGTACAACATGATATAAATACTAGTATCATCATAAATAATCACTTCTCTGATTGCAAGATAAAAAGAGATTCCCTCCTGCGAGGGAATGACAAAAAAACCACTCCTGACAGAAGTGGATGCTAGATTTTGGTATTATGTTGTTTGATAAGTTGTTTTAATGCTGGGATTTCTGAATGTATAATTTTCCATATCATAATAGTATTTATTTTATGGTACATATGGACGAGTATAATTCTCATACCTACAATATCTTTGTAAGGAAGATCTAATGCATTCGGGTATAATTTACTCATATGTCCACATATTTCTCCGATTTGAGTTAATGAGGTAATCACAGCATTGAGTGTTTTTTTGTCTTGTTTAAAAATTTCAAAAGAAGGAATATCTTTCATAAATAATTCTATATCAGTGATCATCTGATCCAATCGTGTGATATATGTCTGTAGTGATTTGGTATGTGGCATTAGTAAATCGACACACTAGAAGATAAAACATTATCTTTGATGAGATCATCGATATAGTCTTTACTCACGAGATCCACATCTTTACCAAGTCGTTCTTTGAGATACTCAAATTTTCCATAAGGTCATCGAGATCATACTTTATGTTTTGATGTATCATAGGTATAGAGGAGATCGATATCACTATCATCAGTAGCTTCATCACGTGCATAACTTCCAAAAAGCCGTAGATGTGTCATACCTGCGTCCATCAGTTGTTGTTTGATATGGGGTTGTCTCAAGAGAGTGATGATCTTATTTTTGGTCATGAGTATATCGATACATCATAAATAATATTATTGTAATGGTTTAATTTTTACCAATAATCACTCTGCTTTTGCAATTTCTCGGTTGTTCATAAGTTCTATTTGATGAAGTAGAGCCCATTCCATGACTATAGCTATAGCTTTTGGTGATAATTTTCCTTTAATTATCTCTAAAGTTTGGATATGTATCTGTACTTCATTTCATTCGTATTCAGCATGAAAATGTGGAGGATTATGATCTTTATAATACATAGATATACTAATTCCAAAAAATTTTGATATCTGTACCATATTACCTATCTGAAAGAGAATAAAAATCCTTACCTGTGATCTCACAATAGCATCATAAACCATCAATATCTAGATCTGAATCTCGAACTATAGTATTGTGTACAGTATCAATCTTTCATTTCTGAAAAAAATCTCGATCTGACAATCTATGAAAGATAGACTCTTTGTTTTTTGGGCTACAATCGATGATGCCTGTGATATGGTCATCATAGGTAAGTTGCAATTTTTGTGGCTTGATAAACGATATTGCTTTGATTTTTGGCATAATGTATCTCTATGATATAAAATACTACCATCATCATAAATAATCACTTCTCTGATTGCAAGATAAAAAAGAGATTCCCTCCTACGAGGGAATGACAAAAAAACCACTCCTGACGGAAGTGGAAGTTTAGAGTTTGATATTATGTTGTTTGATAAGTTGTTTTAATGCTGGGATTTCTGAATGTATAATCTTCCATATCAAGTACTGTTTTTATGTGATCTTTTGTGGATGATAGTTATTATTTGAATATCGCTTGATTATAGTTTCTGCACTTTCAAATTAAAGAAACTTATTTTGATAACTAATCTAAGTAGTTATTGTATTTAGTAAATCGATACACTAGAAGATAAAACATTTTCTTTGATCAGATCATCGATATAATCTTTACTCACAAGATCTACATCTTTACCAAGTCGTTCTTTGAGATAAGCAAATTTTCTCATGTTTATACTGTACCGACTCAATAATGCGGAACATTATTGAGTCTAAGTACACCACAAGGGTGCTAGTAAACGTCGTACTGTACATCTCATGAAAATGCGTCGTAAACTTCCGCATTATTCTATGGATTATCCTATAATTAGAGTTCAACACAAGCCTTCCACACACCATCGTCAGGGTAAATGCCATAATTACCTCCAAAGAAACTAACACCTTCAATTGGTTGCAAACCAGAGTTAGGACGTCCAGACCAAACACGACTAAATTCTGGAGAATTACTAAAACTACTAGCATAGAAACCTTCTGGTGCAAGAATTGTCCCTTCTTGATCCATATAAATAGCTGATACCTCTAACCGATCATCATACGGATATACGCCGTCGTATCAAAACGGAAGAACTGTATGTGTATTCCAATATGGATGCCTACGATCGTGCATAGGTAGAAAAGAATCTGGCGTACGTACTACAAAATACTCTACTTGTTGTCCTCAGTAACAAGATGCTTCCATCGACTCTAGACTATATCGTAATGTCAGTGGTTCCGTAACTATAGTACACGCTTGTGTAGTAGCAGGTCCTGGTTGAGGACAGAGAGTATCTGCTACTGTATTGCCATTGTTGTCTTTACAAGTAAGAGTACGAGTTTGAGTTCCGTTGTTACAAGTACCCCAATCTCCAATTTCTCGATTATATGTAGCTATACTACACGCTTGTGTAGTAGCAGGTTCTGGTTGAGGACAGTTCGTATCAGCTACAATATTGCCGTTACTATCTTTACACGTAAGAGTACGAGTTTGAGTTCCGTTTGTACAAACACTTCGTTCAGAAGCATATCGAGCATATCCATCACAAGTCTGTGATGTAGGTGGTTCAGCACCACAGTTACTATCTGCTACTGTAGCACCAGTATTACTTACACAGATATTGTCTCTGGTTTGATTACCTGGTCCATAAGACT
>JFJP01037205.1_pt1 | contig 38169 bp, 48 predicted proteins | sample 431651 | NCBI WGS metagenome assembly JFJP01 (sample SAMN02602958, study PRJNA72255) | Microbial mat metagenome, whole genome shotgun sequencing project. | biome: fresh water; feature: sink hole; material: water; isolation source: purple microbial (photo- and chemosynthetic) mats found in... | reverse complement strand
GATTCATCATAGTTAGCTAATTCGTCAGATGAGATTGTCAATCTTGCTATGTATCCACAAGTACAGTAGCCTTTAGACATGTCGAATGCATACCATTCATCCCATTGTTCAAAAGGATTGTATGGATTGTCTAGAGTCGTTAGCATAAACTCTTCTTTTACTGTATCTGTCGAAGAAACTTCTTTTTGTTCTAAGTTTAGCATAAAGACCTCCTTTTATAAGACCTTATCTAAGGCAGACACTGATACACCCAATGCACTTGCAACTTCGGCCCTTGTGTAGCCTCCAGAAAGCATTGTTTGAGCTCTTGTGATTCTAGCAGGAGACATACCTTTTGTTGTTCTAGGCATAGCTCTTGCTTTTAATTGATCAACATCAGTGTTAAGAAGTATCTGATTCAAAGTACTAGTATGAATAGCACCTAATTGGATCGCTTCCCATTCTCTGTCTGTTATGATTACTTTAGTTTTGCTAGCTCCTAATCTATTACGTGCCTCCTCTAGCACCTGACCTTTCACCTTCTTGATGTCGGACTTGTCCATGTCAGGGTGGGCTTCTTTCTTAGCTCGATACAGATGATTAGATAGAAGAACTGCTTGTCTCTCAAGGGGCTTGTTCATGAAGGCAAGTCTTAGTTGCGATTTCAATGACTCTACTTCATGACTATAAGAAGCTTTAGCAGATGGGGAATACTCAATGTCACCAGTCTTAAGCGCAGTAAGTCTTGCCTGATTGGCTAGTTGTTTAAGGGAGTTAGCATGATCAGCATAAATGGATTCCTTGGTGGTGCCTGACGATAACTTGTTGGCATCATCGTAATATTCCATCTTAGTGATCTTGTCTGTTCGCTTAACAACTTTGTCTGGTTCTCCATTTTTTCCTTTTATAATATAAGTCTCTCCACTTTTAACTAGAACTCTTTTCCCAGTAACAGGGTCTATTCGGTGAGTATATTGCTTCTTCCCAGTAACAGGATTCATCACAAATTCCTGTGTTCTATGGTCGATTCTCACTTCAGACTTAGCTCTAGATATAAGCGTAGAAGCTCCGCCATTAGTCTTACTTTGATATATCTTTTTAAGTTCTTTAATTCCATGGTCTGAAGCAGATTTCTTATAATCTAAATGATGTTTTTCTGCATCAATAACGACCATTGAATGTCTAACAGCTCTTGCGATCTCACTACTATTTGCTCCTTTTATGGTCATATCTGTAATGAGATTAGAAATATCTCCCATGAGCAATTGTTTTCCTTCAGAGGTCATTTTTGGAGCTTTGGGATCTAAAGGGTATGCCCTTCTTGGATTGAAATCTTGGAGTTCTTTTAATGGAGCAGAATTACGAACATCTCTGTTCTTATTTGGAATTACAATTACCGTGTCTCCGTCGAAGTCAGCGCCAGAAAGTCTTTCGGCAACTTTTGGGTGAATACCTACTGCATCTTTAGCTCCTCCTATCAGGCTCTTTGCTTGAGGATTTCTGTTGTTCACAGTAAGCTCTGGAATTTCAAAAGTTCCACCATGAGGATGCCTAATAAGAGCAACTTTCTCTCCATCGTTATAGTTAGGAGCATATATTTCAGTGTCTTTAATGGAGAGTATTGGCAATATGATGTGAGAATCTTGCCTAGGCAACGCTGCGGCTTTTAAATGTATAGCTGCAGAATCGGCTTCGTCGGCAAAGGTTTCTAAAAGTCGTTTTTTTAATGTTGGATTTGTGAGACTATTAATCTCATCGAACTCTTCTTTTTTTAAAGAGAGAGCAAGACCCAACTGTTTTTTAGCCAAAGAGTCTGATTGTTTAGATAACATTTGAGAAGACAAGTTACGGTCCCACTTTTTCCAATCGCCTTCTTCGTTGACTATATTTAGAACTCCTCTTTGACCTCCAGGTTTGATGGCTGAACCAAATGGATTATCAGTATTGATATTTCCATCTTTGTCTTTCTCCATCTCCTTGAACACTTTGTTTCTAGGCACATTTTTGTCTTTGTTGGTATTGTATACGAAGTCTACGCCCTTAGGCAAAGGAGTATCGGTATACATAGCCATACCTTTGAGGTAATGGGTTCCATCTACTCCAATTCGAACTTGAGCATATTTAGAATTACCTAAAGAAGCATCGGCAACTCCTCTTCGAATTTCAATGACTCCATCTTTGTCAGAGCCTCCATCTTCGTGATAACGAACAGCTACTCTTTTTCCATCAACACTGACTACAGGTAACAGACCTTGAGAGCCTCTTCCGTTGTCGATAAACTTTTGGTCTACCATACGAACTAGGTGTTTATTTTTATACAACTCAGAACCTGTGACATTTTCATCGGTAAGGACTATCATAGAGGTTTTCTTGCCTGTGCCTAACTGAAGATCATTTGTGTACTGAACTTTATATCCTTCTTCCTTCAAGAGAGCAACGGCTTGCTTCAGCTTAGTTCTTGTGATACCCATATGGTATTCAGTGCCAACACCGATGTCGATATATTTCTTTTCTTTAACCGCGTTACGAAGGACATTTGTCACGTTCTCAAGAACCATAGCACGATCGTTGAGTTCATCGTCGAGCAAGTCTCTTATAGAAGACTCATTCTTACCCATTCTTTTGCCGATCTCTACATGGGAATATCCTTTCTCTTTAAGTTTGATAGCTTGTCTGCGATCATCTTGACGAATATCATTCTTAATTAGAGACTTTCTTGTTCGCAGCTCGGTTGTAGATATACCTAGACCTTGCGCGATTTGGAGTTGGGTAAGACCTTCCTTCTCCAGGTTTCTAACATATCCTAGAAAAGAGCGTCCTCGTTGTTCAGGGGTTTTTCCTGAGCCCCACGGGTATCGGCCACTATGGCGTTTAGTTCCCTCATGCATAAGCTCATCGACTATATAGGCCATGTTAGTCCTCCATAGAGTTTTTAAGTTTTTCGATCCTTTTGTCAAAACTTACAATTTTCTTCATGATACTTGAGATATCTTTCGGGTCGGGGACATGGACAACTATCTCATTCGACTGATAGAGTCTTAATTCGATGTCTATTTTGTCGGGTTTAACGTCGTACTCAAGACAAAATAAAGAAACATAGACTTCAAGTTGCACCATAGATACTAGCGATACACCAGTCTTTAGGTCGTGAATCCTTAACAAGTTGTTTCTAAAGGATATGGCATCTGCTGTCCCAAAAGAATTATATGAATAGAATAGCAACTGCTCTGGTTTCATACGATATCCAATAGCATCGTTGACATATGAGTTAAGCGTGATACTACTCTTAGGGAGTTTCTGTCCTAACTGAATACATCGACAAGCAAACTCATGTAATTCAGTGCCTCTCTGTGTAGCTAGATGTTTTAAATATGACTGGTCTAACTTGTCCCCGTCGTAGTTAACCCAGTGGTATTTAGAAGCACTTAGGAAGGCGTGTTCGCCTTGTATGTCTGAATGCTCGTTGAAGTTCATCCAACACCTCTTCTTTGTTTTCTGGATATATGATTCTTGCAAAGGACATTGCGTCTAAAAGTCTAACGTAATATTCCTGGTTAAGTTGGTGTCTGGCGCTGGAGTCTTTCTTGTTCTCCAAAGCAGCCCAGCGATCGTTATAAAGAATTAGTAAATCCGGTATCCCCTGGATCCGTGTTGGGTCGTTTTTCAAGACGATACACCCAGGGAAAAGCTCTTCTAATTCCTTTATTAATTTGGCTTGAAATTTAGATTCTAGAGCCATTTAAGATCTCCTTTTAAACAAAAAAGGAAGGCCCTAATTTCCTCGAGCACGCTGCGCTAACAATTTCTGTTTCAGCGACTGGCTTAAAATTAGGGATCTTCCTTCTATTATAGCATATGTGAACTCCGCGAGGGCTAAATCTCTAAATTAACCTGTATACCCCCAATTAAATGCTGATTCCACAAACTTGGATTCGTTGAATTTCTCCTTCTTTTCGAGAGTTTTGAGTATGGCTTTATCGATGGCCGAATTCGACATCAGTCGGTGATAGTAGAGATTCTGGTACGGGGTGTTCAGTCTGTCTATTCTGCCCGCTGCCTGGGTCATGATTCTCCAGGAATAATTAAGCGAGTAGAACACCACACAGTTTGTCTCTACACAGTTCCATCCCTCAGCACCTGAGAGATACTGAACAAAATATAACCAGCTATCTCCTTCTGGAACTGATTGATGCTTGTGACCATTGTACTCAGCCCAGGGGATACTGAGACTTTCACCTAGCTTCCTCAGGATCTCAAGCTCAAAATCGTAGTTATAGAATATGATCTGTCTTGGATGGGCGTTTAACAACTCCTTGATCTTCTCGGCTCTAGATGGATCACTGAAGGATATCTTCCTCATAAGGGAGCAAAGCTCAGCTACATCTCTAATTGGCTTCTCTTCAAATGGGTTCCACCTCTTCTTAGTCACTACCTCAAACAGTTTCTCATCGTGAGCCAGGATATGATCTACTGTGTTTGGAACGGTCTTCTTTTCATATGGCATTTCGACCAAGAGTGAAGTCTCGTGCTTCTTAAGAAGACTGGTCTCTACATAATGATCCACCTTGGGATATGGACTGAATAAGTTATAGACTACGTGCTGCCTAAGAAAGGCTGTACGGTTCTTATAGAATCCATTAGCGACAAACACTGGGATATAGTCTAGCCACGTATCACCAGGAGTAGCTGACAGTAATATCCAGGCATTAGTCTTGGCTACTTTAATAAAGGATTTGACCCATTCGCCAGATCCCACTACTCGTTGTTCATCAAATATAAAGAAGGCTCCTTTTACCTCTGTGTATTTATGTAGATTATTCCATGAATCAGTGGTGACTTTTATGCCTGATACGCTTGAGTCACGATCACGAGACAATGCAAAGTAGGCGCACTCACTCTCCCACTCTAAGCTGTCACGCTTCTTAGCAGTGGTTATGATATATAGGTCTTTTGGTTTCGTTGGAGCTGTGAAGTCTGAGTCTATGCCGGGAAGAGATCCTTTGCACTCTCTAGTGTAGAAATAAGCCAGAGAAGCTATCGATTTCCCAGAACCGACCCCACCACAAAGGATGGAGCCGGTCTTTAATTTGGAAATCGCTGCAATCTGGTGAGGAAATAAGTTAATCATCCTCTTCTTTGTGAAGCTCTTCATCTCCCGTATCAGCCGGGTTTTGGTACTTGGCTTCGAACGCATCTTCGATCACGGTGAAATATCCGGCTTTCAAATAAGCCTTCACTCCGGTCCCGCCATTGACATTCCATACCGATGGATTGAGAACTAAATCGGCTTTCGAAATATCAGCCCAGTCCAGCAAGCTGATGTCCTCTTCAGTTAAGTATATAGGCTTTTTATCGCCTTTGATGAGTGCAACTTTTGGAGGGAACTTGGCAAAGCTGACTTTAACCTGAACATACGGCTCAGGAATATCTTCTTCGCTGCGAGGTTTTGTATAGCGAACATTCCAGCCCTGCTTCTTCAAATCGTCAGCCATTCCGGGTTTGTCGAGATGAACACAGAAACTGCGATCACCTTCGCGATTAAACTTACCAGGCTTCCCTGAGAAGTTGCGGAAGAATATACGTGCGTCTCCGACATTTACGATCGGAAGTCTTGCTTTCTTAATTGGGGGTTTGGGTGCCATTTTTGTAACTCCTTTTTTTCTAATTGGTGAACCACTCGAAATCACCATAGGTTGATATCTTCTCTACTGCTGCGTCTACGAGTTTGACGTAATAGCTATGATCAATATCTTTCTCTTTACCTAGAACCTTCACTACTTCGGATTCCATCCAGCGATATCCTTTGGTTCCGACAGCAGCGTGATAGGCTCCATCTTTTTCTCTCAGAAGGAGTCCGCCGCCAGTTCCAGGCTTCATTGGACAGAATAATCCAGCTTTACCGATGAAATGAAGGTTCTCTGTGTTTGGGTCATCTTCGTTGAAGTCCAGATATAGCGCAGTAGTGACCTGTTTGGTCTCGCAGAGATCGTCGAACTCAATCGGCTCTCCGCTAAATAACGTCTTAAAGACATAGGGTTGGGCAAATTGCGCTCCAGTAGCTGTCCACTCTCCTTCAGCAGACTTCGCTATATAAACAGCGTCATTAACCAAGCAGAACTTGGAATATGTGGCTTCGTGTTCGAAGGTGTAGCCATACTTGGCTCCAAACTCGAAGACGAACTCTATGATCTCTGGAGTGGCGTCTGGGATTTTAATAGAGTCAGTTTTAATATGAGCCACAGTAAAACCTTTAGTTTGAACTGCTAGTTGAAGATCAATCATGAACAATGCTCCGCGTTTAGCTACAATGTTATCTTTATTGCGTGGATCTCGGAACTTACTATCATACTGGGCAGCAGTGAAACCATACACACTTACAATGATAACCTTTAGCGCAGCAGCTAATGAAGCAGCTGACTCTTTAGAGCCCAAGTATTTCTTTAGGATCCCATTCATGAGACTTCCTGCGGTATCGAAGTCCTTGTGCTTAATTGCTATGCGTGCTCTCTTTAGTTCGCTAAACCTTTTTGTATAGGTTGTCCCGAATAAATTCAAACACTCAATACTTGTTGGATGCATTGACGCTACGTCTAGTAGAGCAACATTCTTATACATCCCTGGCTCAGCATAGACATATCCTCCTTCGCCTGCTGTGAATCCTTGATAAGTACTAACGCCTCCTTCAAATTTGTAGCCATGGAACATTTCGCTCAAGTCTGTGTAAACGAAACTATCCTGAGCATTCTGATCCCTGCCAAATATGATTCTAGCAGTGTGCATTTGGGTTGTGTCGTTAACAGGTAGACCACTCAACTCGGATAATATCTTACGAGCGATAAAGTCTTCTCTTCTGTCGTCGAACACTGTCTCTAGTGATGTAACATCATTCGCGCAATAATCAGCAACTTTTACCCACAATTCTTCTGGAACGGGAAGATCCCATGGATATCCTAATTCTTGGTGATGATCTCCCAATTGAATCTGAAAGAGTTTCAATCCCTGCTTAATGGAAGAGAAATCGAGAACATCAGCATAGGAAATACCGTATGCTTCTCTGAACATGGCATTAGAGCTCTTGCTGATTATCTTTTGGCTTAACTTATAAAGCTCTTCGTTACTATACCCAAGGTATCTTGCATAAAGAATATGGTTGTCGTAACGCCTGTTGTTGAAGCCTATCAGTTTCATCTTGAATAGGGTCTCCATATCTTGTGGAGTTGGGTTAATCATTCGGACGCAAGTATGGTCTTTCCCTTGGAATTTCCATACAACCACAAACAGATTAGGGAATACTTCAGTGTCAAAGAAAACTATAGTATCATTTTCGTAAGCCTCTGACACGTGCTGGATATCATCTTTCTCTTCTGATTTGAATTTCATCTGACTGACAGCTTTGACGCAATGGTCAGCCTGATTAGTGCTGGACATAGCGAACGTCAATATCTTTGAACGCATCTCAGTCAGATCATAAGTAATGCCTGACTCGTAAGCATCGTCTAGTATCTTCTTGATGAAGTCGACACTAGGTCCTGTCGCAGGGTGAATCTCTTTGTGCAAGTTTCTTAAAATAAGATCTCTAAGTCCTCGCTCGCTCTTAACAGAGTCTGCATTGATCATCTTAACTCCTTTCAAGGGTAATCCGCTGTTAATCCTTGCTACTGGGATATTATTGCATTTGGTGAGCTTTCGTCTAAGCGAGGCATCCCCGTTGAATACTTTAATCTCGATACCCTGACTGAATATCCGACTCAGAGTAGAAGTGTCACCCTCATAGATATAATGAAGATGTACTCCCTTGCCACTCTTACTAAGCTCAGCATAAGTCGCAGGCCATTTGGAAGCAGCCTCGATATTATCCTCGAGGGACTTCTGCTTATCATCGCCAACTAAATCAAAGTCTATGACAATATGACTCTCGGGGACCTTTACATAGTGAAGCAGCGTTGTATCTATGGAAGACAAAGTCGTTGTTACGTTAGACCATTTCTTTCCGGGGAGTTCGTCGTCCTTTGCGTATTGAGCAAGACACCCAGAATATAGATCGTCGATCAGCGATTTCATAGAGTCCATGACCAATGAACTTGGAGGCGGCTCTTGTTCTTCGACGGGCGCAGCAGTGAACTTCGATTCGAGGAATCCTGAATATATACTCCTCACCTGCTTACCGTCGATTCTTTCGACATCAGAAAATGACTCAAAGTAGTTCTTGAGTTCTTCACGAAATTTATGCTTAGGCAATTTGAATTCAACGAGAGACTCGTCACAATATGCCTTATACATATCGTAAGCCTGACTAAGAGTGGTATTGCTCTGCTGCTTGAATACATAGAAACTCGACTCTACGAAATTGTAGAATACGTCGGTCTGCAGCATCATGTCCAGAGGGCGATATCCTGAGTAGTAGTTCTTACCCATCTTCCTATAAACTTTAAGGCAGTGAGAGGCTATGGCTCCTAACTCGAAATCTATCTGAGACATTAATATGTTGTATCTCTTGGTAGAGACTTTGTTTCCCGATGGTCGAACATCGATGAGACGTCGAATAAGACCAGACTTACCATCGGTTATTCGAACAGGTTTATTAGTTGCCATAAATAAGAAAGCATTAACCCTAGACATATAACTGGGCTTATACTTCTCGTTCATGGTCATCTGTTCGTGAGAAACAATCGAGTTCAGTCGTGTATTATCCTCGATCCTTGAAAGATCGCCGTCGTGCTGTATGGCGACTAAAGGATTATCCTTGAATGACTCCGTGGAGAACGAGTTGTTTGCTGAGGTCAAAGCCTTAGCCTCGAACGTCGTGTAATATCCTACGAACAGTCTCTGGATAATATCGAGCATGGTAGACTTACCCGAACCGGCTGCGCCATATAGAACCACAAATTTCTGTATGTTCTTAGCATCTCCGGATATGATGGCTCCTATAGCCCATTCTAATTTAGCGCGTTCCTCCTTATCGTATAGGGTGCTTGCTAATTCCTCATACGCCTCAAAAGATCCTTTCTCTAGAGGATATGGAAGTTTCTTGCTGACGTAATCAGTTTTCTGAATCGTCTCGTTCTGAAATGCCAGCCTGGTGTCCAGTTGAACCGAGTTATCTGAAATATGACTCATGTAGTTCCTGAACTGAATCCAAGCTTGGGTAGAAAAGTCACTCATGAGCTTGACGCTGACTGCAGCTTCTGTCTTCTTGAGCAGTCTCTCCTGGTAGTCCATCAGCTCTTTGTCGACCAGCCTCTGAACGTCATATTCATCTGTGGACCACAATCCCCGATCCTGATCCCAAATGGCGTAAAATCCCTTTCCCCTGACCATTAGGTCTTTAGAGCGTCCAACCTTGAAATCGGGGAATATTTCAATGGCGCCTGTTTTGGCTGTGCGCTCCTTTACGTGGAAAAAGTCCATAATCCGGCTACCTCCTTTCAAGAGCCCTAAAAGGGCATCTGTTACACTTTTTTGCGTTTTTGCCCCAAAAGTCTCTGGGGGAAATATATACTCTTTTTTTCCCAGAGAAGTTTATGGGTTTTTTCTGAAAAGTGTAACAAAATGGCGTTTTTACTCTACAAAACGCTGTTACACTTTTGTTACACTGTTACACTTTTTTGGGCTTTTTTCGCTTTTTTTCGGTTTTGGACAAAAGAATATGGTAAGAATTTTTCCGAAAAGTGTAACATTTGAGGGTTTTTTGGAAAAGTGTAACACAAAGTGTAACACCCTTTTTAGGGGCTAAAACCTAGAGATTTTCGTCCAAAAACTCCATCATCTGGTACCAAATCTCTACCCTACGCTGGTCCTTTTTCGTACTCTTCAGCGGGAATAAACCTCCCTTCCCTTTACGATCGTACGTACGATCTATGAAGGTCTGGAGAATATCCCTAACAGCACTGTCGAACGCTTTGGGATTTGCCTCATACGCACCATCTGTGAAGGTGTGGAGCTCCAGATTTCTGATCAACATCCACAACCATTGTACGGTTCGGTCGCCTTTGCTAGACTCGTAAAGGTTGTCCTCCATGCGCCTTGCCAGTGATATAAGAACTTCCAGTACTGAGCACGGATAATTGTCAAGTTCGAGCCTTAGGACTTTTCCGTTTTCTTCTGTGAAAACGTCCCTGAGGCTTTTTCCATCTTCGAGTCTATTCCCGTCATTCGGAACACTCCATGTGAATTCCGTCATAAAGAGAATATATGTAAGCCTCCCGTAGCTTCGACCTGATGAAGCGCCTTGCCTCACCAGGTCTTCAAGCCACAGGAAATAAGTGTTATTCGTCACCATTCTTCTTGTTCAGAGAACGCGCCCTTCTGGGCGATTCGTCCTCCTCTTCGAAGAAGTCGTCAATATAGACCACATGGTAGTCCACTTTGAGTCCTTCGTTGCGAATATAGGCAAACAAGGGATCTCCAGAGGTGCCTCCGAATTTGTTGATAAGATCCGTACCCAGGAATTTCTCTGGTTTAACAAGAGGTTTGTTTGCTGAATCGGTACAAATTTCATCTCCAGCATAGAAGAATATCTTCATCACCCTGTAAGGTTTTGGATGATTTCCTCCCTTAGCGAACTCGTCAGCGCTGATGGGATATGGCTTGCTGCGATCAACGACCGCAGTTTTTTCAACTGGGAGCGGCCCACCCAGCATCTCGTCCACATATTCAACAGGGGACGGCTCGTTTGGAATCTCTTCTCCAGTTTTCTTGTATTTGCTGATAATCGAGGAGAGCTCATCTTTCGATCCTGAATAGTTGACACGGTTATCGGTCTTAAGCTTCCAGCCATTCGTTAATGTTTTTTCTTCAACGATCTGCTTTGGCTCAACAGATTCTTCTTCGTCCATTTCCTCAACCTCTCTCATTTCTCGTTGGGCTTCCATTACGTCCATCACGAACTTAGCCGTGAAGACACCGAGCGCAGCGCCAAATGCTCCGCCTATTGCGTATGCACCAATTTTATTCCAATTTAGGTCCATAATATAGTTTTCCTTTTTCTGGCTCTTCTATCCAAGCACCCCCATCATATAGATAGAGGTGTGGATAGTTGATTATATCTTGCTCCCAGTATCCCGAGCCTACGGCTTGTAGTCCGTTACGTTCGAAATATGAGTTCGTGGACGATCCCATCCACGTTGAAATCAAGCAGGACAGCAGGGTTATAGCCGTTGATGAAATCCCTGGAGCCTGGGTTGGAAGGATCGTATAGTCCGAAGCTGATGTAGTTATCGCCATGAGGATTATCCTTCTCGTAAACCCAGCCAACCATTTGACCCTCGAGCGTGCGAGGGATCCCGAGACGATCATATACTTCGTTCAGGAACATATGTCCGCGCGCTTTGAGCTGGTCATTACACCAGGTCTGCTGAGTAAGTAAGAAGAAGTTGTTCAGGTTGCGAGTGGTGCGCCATTCAATGGAAGACTCATCGAAGAATTTCGCATAAATGGAAGGGATTTGGCGCGCTGTTTGCTCGAAGACTCGGATCTTATTTTTGACCTTCTTACCGTCTTCGTCCTCGTTGGTCACGGTTTCGATTCGTTCTTCGTAACCTTGATGGAACATGCGATCTTTTTCTTCCCCGAATTCGGTGGCGACACGATGGCGATAGTTCTTGTAGCCCTCGCTGAGCAAGTTGTAGGCGCTGACGATCACTGCATGACGATGAGCCATAATACCGCGGCTTGCAAGAATGCACGCTGTTGAGGCAACGAATACTCCGGCTGTGGGGGCGTAGAGTTTGGCGAACTTGGTACCAGCTGTTGCGTATGTCATTACGACATCTTTTGTGTATTCTTCCTCGGTGTACTTGTCGAGGTCTGGATCTGCATGGTTCTGCTCGATAACTTCGAGCTCTGTCTTGGTATTGTCGACGATCTCTTCTACCTTCAAGGTAGCTTTACTTCCCATGACGATCGTGACAACCATCCCGATAAGACCAGCTCCAAGTAATATCTCAGGGCTATACTTCTGTAGGGTCAGGGTTGTTCGCCCGAACCCGAATTTTAAATCGTTCATATTCATTGGGTTTCTCCTTTAATCAAGAGCCTTAGGTCGTGGGACGTTGATTTTATACCCGTCAGGAGTTCTGGTCACGCTGGTATCCTTGAGAGTAGTCCACCCATATTTATTATCGGTGTAGTCGCTCTCAAGTTCCATGGTGGTGAGTAAATCAGCAACAGTCACTACCCGGAACTCTTCCATGATGTTGTCGAGAGTCTCAAGGACGATATCTCCATCCCTGCGAGTCTCAACGTACAATTGATCGAGCTTACCTGTTTTTGGGCGACTGAATCGTCTGGGCTCTTCGCGCTTTGCCTGATTTTGATAATAATTGGTATAGCTTACCATCCTAGGCTTGCCGCCCCTCGAGCTACTGCCCGATTGACGATCGCCAAACAATATGGTCTCAATACCGCCAGTCACCATATCTGAGATCATGCTTTTGAGGGCTGGGATCAACACGTCACCGACAATATACTCGCCTGCCTTCTGAGCGTCTCCGCCTAAGAAAGTTCGAGCGAACTTAGCGCCCAGGGACTCGCTCTGCGATTTCTTGATGATCTTCCCTGAGACTTTCCGCTTGACCAATACGCTTTCGATCTGCGCTTGTTCACGCTTGACCTTATCAGAATTGCTAGGCAGATCAAGACCTAATAATTTTTGTTTCCTGGAGTTGCCAGGTAATTCATCATCCTGTTTCATGATTCTCCATGCAGCCTTTCGAGCATACTTTATACTTGACGGTATCTCCGTCCGTAAGAGTCGTAATACCGATGCCGCGCATTACGATCTTGGAGTCGTGAAGGTCCATCATTTTTTGTATGGCGTCGTTGTACTTCATAACAGCGTCCGTAAAACTTTCAACGATTTGGGGCGCTATGAATATGGTACGGGACACAACACTAATGTGGTAGTGAGTTTTTGACATGTTATCTCCTTCCAAGAGATTGGGATATTACTCGCTTTCGTCGCTCAGATCTTCAGAAGCTTCTTCGGATTCTTCGAGAAGCCATTCGGGAACATCTTCGCCGGTGTCTTCACTGGGCGTTCCTAGGATCATTCCTGCGACCAACGCGCCAACGATAGCGCCAATTGCTCCAGCGCCAACTTTGATCAGCGTGCTTTTGTGTTCGATTGCCCAAACTTTTCCGTTGTTGATTAATTCTAACATTTTGTATTACTCCTTTTGTTTGATAATGAATGATGGATATGGTTTATTCTTCGTCTTCGGAAGCAGTGCCGTCGTTCTGGGAAATCTCATCAGTGAGATCGACTTCTTCTTCAACTTCTTTTTTTTCTTCAGGGAGGTTATAACGTGACAGTGGCATGTTACATACTCCTTATGAATTTAATTGTTCAATCCTTATGTACTGGGATTCGAACTCACTGAAAAAGACAAAGAAAGAATCACATTTCTGTGACTCCTTCTTTTGCGTACCTTACACAACGGTAACGACGGTGGGAACTTCAACGATCTCAGTGTCTGACGAATTGTAATTGTCAATTGCCTTACTTACAGCTCCGGTGATCGCTGTCGTGGTGGCGTGAATTGCCGCGCTCACTATTACTAGTGTGGCGGTGTTGATCACGCCCACGATAACGACCTTTTGGAACTCTTTGTCTTGGGCAATTTCTTTCAATTGGTTGAACATTTTATTGAACATTTGGTTTTCTCCTGGGGTTAATTATTGGGGTGGGGTTTCATTATACCATGTGTAAATCTCGCGAACCTTATTAGTTTGCTTCAGTGTTTTACCATGACTTTCTAAATCACCATCAGGAAGCCATACTCGACACATCTCGCAGTAGCATCCGGGTCCATCATTCGTATTCATTTCATCTCCTTTCAAGATATGTTAATGCACAGATCACGACCAAGCTTGAGTCTGAAGTTGCGGGTTTTGCCCTGGGCCTCAGCGACGCTCATGTCATCGCCTGGGTCATAGTAGAACTTCTTGTTCCGACTCTTTGTTCCATCGTACCAACGAACTTGGAGGTAATAGTAGTACCCTCCGAATATACGAGACTCCCTGGATTTACAAATGTTGCCGATCCAGGGGTTTACTGATCGTTTTTTTATTACCGTATCATACATTCGAACGCTCCTTTCGTCTGGCCTCTAGGAGTTCTATCAGATCTCCAAGTTTGTGAATCACTTCCCACATGCTCAGATGTTCATCACTCATGTCTTTGATGATCCCATTGGCTTCTGGTTTTGAGGACTTGTGCGTCCATTAGAAAGGTATTAGTTACTTTAATGGTCATGGTTAAATATCCCTCGGCCCTACGGCATAGTCGACGACAAGACACGGCTGACCGTCAGGTGTGAGTCTGGATGAGAATTTGAACTGGAGAAGACGCTCCACTACCCAGCCCATATCATTGCCTAGCGCTATTTCCTCGAGACCTAACTCCTGATACAGATCGTTCAAAGGCAGCCACATCTCACGAATTAAGCGCTGGTTGTACTCGATCTCAACATTCTTAATCTTGTTAATGTCCGAGCTGAAATATCGTCCTGACAGCTTATCGTAGCACAGAATATTCCCGTTCCCGGTGATAACGACCGAACTATCTTTGAGAGGGTGTTTGTTGATGGTATCCTGAGCGATCTCGTCCGCCACAGCCTGTTCCTTCTTCTCGCCAATGACCTTCTTGACCTTCTCACGATATTCTCGTGCAGCAGTCTCTGTCAGGGAGAATATGGCAGCCAGAGCGGCGTTACGTCGCATGTTTACGCTGTTCGAGCCTACGATGCAGGCTATGGTTGCGGCGCCCATGATTGCTGCTGGGATATAAGGCTTATAGGCAGCCTTGACGATCTCGGTAGGCGTCAAGGTCAGAGTTCCATCTTTATTCGTGATGCCGTATTTCTCATTGTACTCTTCTTCTTCCACAATGAGCTGCATAGCCTTAGGCGTGGCATATACAGCCATGATGACTGTGGTGATCAGCCCAGCCACTCCGAGACCTGTCAATATAGTAGGACTATTCTTTTGTAGTTGTCGGTTCAGCTGGGTGATCGCTGTTGATGTGTCCATCGTCTTCTCCTTCCGTTCTCTTCCCTATGATTCCAATACCGAGCATCTTTTTAAATGCGTCAATCGAATTCTGGGTCGCTTCGACTAGATCATCTAGACCATACCAAAGCCCTGGTGGTTCCTTGTATTCGATTTCGAGCCATGTTGATAGTTCGATCGGATCTCTCCCGTCAGCACAGCCTTCCATCCAAACATATCCGCATTTTGGGCATCTCACAAGAAGAAGGTTCCGGGATTCATCGTACTGAATTATGACGTTTCTAGTCCAAGCGGCACTTTTCTTATCTAATTGACATTTATCACAGTACTTTTTTTCTCCGAAGAGATAGATCGTAGAGTCGTTCATGATTATCTCCTCCAGTCTTTCTTACGAATTATCACGATCATCGGTACAATCCTTATGACTGGACGACGATTTTTCTTTCGCCCGTAAAGGGCATTAAGAATAAACAAGAAAATAATACTGCTTAGCATTTCGTTTCTCCTTTTCAAGATATGGGTGAATTTTAGACAAACAAAAAAACGAAAGGTTTCGCGGCGCATTACGATTTCTCGTTTTTCTATGTTCATAGGTCTATTCTCCAATAGACTGGCAGTGCGACAGTTATTATCCTTTCGTTTCATAAAAGCGCAGGTAAATCTCGCGAGGCACAAAGAAGGAATCACATTTCTGTGACTCCTTCTTTTTTCGATTACCATTCCTTATCGGGGGCAATGATGCTCGACAACTTCACACGAAGTTTCTCTTTGGCATGGTCGATCGGCGCCTTGAGGTCTTTCGTTACGAATGAATATATCTCATTCGCAGCGATGACGACAGCAGCGGCGACTACCATGCTTAGGATTACTGTTCCGGGTTTATAGTTGTTGGTGAACATTTGATTTCTCCTTTAGGTTAGTGGGGTTTCATTATACCCTTTGTAATTCCCGCGACTCCTCGTCCGTATCATCCTCAACAGGCTCTGGAAATGGATCATACAGCGTGCAATCAATCCATACTAGTTTTCCGTTTTCATATATCCACATATTGTTTTCTCCTTTTCCCACCCCGGGAATTTTTAGGCTAAGAAAAGAATAATCCTTTGTGGGGACTATTCTTTTTTCGAAACTACTTCGTTAGTTTACGGATTATGTACCATGACCAGATCAGTGCGAACGGCAGCAATGCGAGTCCTATCGGTAATACCAAGATGTAGTAGATGACTATTGCCCAATCGGGCACTTTGTCATTCCACAACTTGATTACGGAATAGACGCGATTGAAATCGTTCCTCAGCAGATTGATAATCATTTCGTTTCTCCTTAAATATGGATGGGTGGGGTTTCATTATAGCATAAGTAAATCCCGCGAGGAGAAAAGAATAATCCTTTGTGGGGACTATTCTTTTTGAAACTATTCGTAAATCTTCTGTACGGTGAATGCGATCAGATCTCTTGATTGTTGTTGTACTTCGTCCCATGTTTCAAACGGCTTATCGAGGAATTCTTCGATTCCGATAATTATCTCTTCGATCCTTTTTCCGAACTGTATTACACAGTTTCGAAAATTGGACGGGTCAAGTATAATTAACGCTATCGACAGTATTACTGCAAGCGCGATTATTTCATAGGCGATAACACAACATCTTAAAAAGTTTTTCATTTCGTTTCTCCTGTTTAGAGTTAGATGGGGTTTCATTATAGCGTATGTAGAACCCGCGAGAGAATTTTTTATAGCATGTGCAAAAAGAAAGAGAATACCATATTTCTATGGTACTCCCTTTCTTAGCCTTCTATTACAAAGGTTGGAATGTCTTATATTCTTGGTTTAGTGATCCGACTGAACGCTTTCGTGGTGATGACGTTTATCCTTTCGTGATTCATCACCAGTAGGATTTCAAACAACGTGGCGGTGACAGTTATTACCGTGTCCATGTTTACTGAAGTAGGTGGCTTTTGAGCTCTAGCTTCGGCAAGCACGGACAAGTTCTTAACTGCATTCGTATAGTCGTCTGAATCAACTGGTATTTGTTTCATTTCGGTTAAAAGTCTTTCAACTTCCTTTTGGATAGTCGGACCTTTCTGGGTGAATATGTTGAACATCGGTTCTCCTTTTGGGTGGTTAGGTGGGCTTTCATTATAGCCTACGTAACCCCCGCGAGGGTGTTATCGTACTTTCTGTGCGGGTGTAAGGTTGATTGACATGGCACGTACCGTCGCAGAAGCTTCCACTGCCAATTTATACTGGGAGTTGTTGAACTGGAGGACGATACCGAGGAAGGCGTCCAAGACCGCGATCGTAGCGATAATCTGATCAGCGAACGGGAGACCGAGGGCCGGGGCAAGAGTAAAATATAGGGTGGCAACGCCGGGCATGAACACTTGGGCAACGTCTTTCAGCATATCATAAGTTTGTTTCGACATGGTCCATGACATAATATTGTCGAAGGTAGCAGGGTCCAGAAATTGAACCACAGGTCCTACTTGTTCGTCATATTTGGCAATGGCGACGGCAAGAAGAACGCCGAGGAAAGCATCGAATGCCATGATAACGCCAGCGACGTTCTGCGGTTCTGGCAGGTTCCAAACATTGGCGAGTCCGAGATACATGCCAGCGATTGCAGGAAGAATCACGAGGGCGATCCATTTAAGTACCGTGTAAGTTTTGTTGCTGAACATATTTAAATCTCCTTTTTGTTGTGTTTTATTACTATCGTTTTCGTAGGTAAACGATTAACTTCTTCAATGAGCCTTTTGGCAGACCCATTACCACCTAATTTCTCATAAGGTTTAAAAAGATATTCTTGCAGATTTTCATGCTCATCAGCAGTTATGAAACCTCTATCGATATACATTAAACTTAACCATGTAATACGATCGTGAGCGAGACCGACCAGCAGTTCTGTTTGCAAAGACCTTTTTTCACGCTTACGTGCAATATAAGCCCAGAAACCAGAACTTGTTATATGCGCAATGAGGAACGCGCCAACAAGTTCAATAACTCGATTAATCGTGTCAGGGTCAAACATATGCGTTTACTTATCCTCCTTCTTCGATATATAAATCATAGAGCATAGTACGATGACCAATACCAATGGTACACACATCTTTGACAGATATTCGAGCAAGTTAAAGAATATTTCCAAGCTCATCGATTATCCCGAGTTTCTGACAAACCATCCGCATCAGATCGTCTTTCTGTTTCGGAGTGAGGTCTTTGTCCCAATTCTTACCAACGAGTCCTTTCTTCTGATTTGACTCTTTCGTTGTTTTTTCTTTCTTTAGTGTATCAGAAAGAACGATCTTTTTTTCTGTTTTGTCGGGTTTTAGTTTTTTCATTAGAACGCCCTCACTTCACAGGTAACGTCACCATGTTGGAATATGATTTTGGTTAGCCTGGTTTCACATGAGAAGACCTGTGTCCCTAGCCCAAATTCATTCAGTTGAATATCGAACTCCGATACAGTCTGTCCTGTCAGAACTACGATCGTCATAAGCTTGTTCGGAGTTCCTTGAATTGTAAGGACGATCTCGTCTTCGCCGTCGCCGATCATGTTGCTGCTGCTTGCAGATATAGAGATAGGCATATCCGCTTGGCTAACGACAGAGGAGTCTTGGATGTCTAGAGCCTTTGATTGGGCAGAGTTCCAAGCTAAGAACTTTAAGAAATCTGAATTCTGGTTATCTATCGGGATATTTAGTCCGTCCAGATCGATATGACTGACATTTCCTGCAGTAGTATATATTAGTTTATAAGGCATCGAATTCTCCTATAATTCTGCTGAGGCAACTATGAAGCCTGTATAATTCGACATACCAACCAATTCAGCTGTGGAAGAATATAGAACTATACCACTATCCCCGAGAGTTGCAAGAGTCACGTTCTTGTCAGCTCCGCCATCGAGACGTAACTTTCCAAGAACACCCGATGGAGAATATACCGTAACTGACGGAGTAGCTCTCATCCTAACAGGGAATAAGAATATTGGGTTTGTAAAATAATAGGGGTTGGCTCCTACGAAGTACATTCTCGGGGTTTCTGTCACTGTACCTGGAGCGTCAACATAGTTGTAAGATTTGAAGAAATATCTTTGGCATAAGGAAAGTTCTTCCGAGTTACTTCTATTGTCGAAGGACGTCATAATACTGCCTTCCTCTAACTGAATTCCGGTTATTTCATAGTAATCGGCAGCTCCGGCTGTTCCTACAGGAGTAAACGCGAAGTAAAGTCCTAACTCGTTAATACTAGCTCCGACAGCTCCCTGCATCGAGAATCTCTGCCAAGAAGTAGTTAAAGTCTTAGGCGCCATGGCACAGATTACTGTACCGGTATGAACAGAGATAACGCTTTGATCCGTTCCCGTTCCAGATATGATGCTGGCATTTAAAGTACTGCCTACTGCTGAGTAATCGGTTCCTTTTCTAGCATAGAAAGACAGAGTGACAGTTTTCCCAGCAAGTCTGTACGAATCTACACTCTCCATACTATACCCTATGTAGGCCTGATCAACAGCGGAGGAGGCTGCAACTCTTTGAACCCTAAGGCAATTCCTCAAACTTGGGAGATTCACCGGATCAGAAGTTAGCTGCTTAGATACTACTATTGTTGAGCCTCTATACGCCTGCCATCTATCCGCTGTATAAGGGAACGCTGCTGTTATCGTGAAACTTGTTCCCCTCTGCCAAATATCCATTGCTCCGTTAATTAGTAGGTTACGGTTCCTCATTCTAAGGTTCGCACTGTCGATTTGGGTTTGAAGGTTAGTCACCTGACTGCCGGATAGTTGATTTACCAGGTTGTTGAACCAGGCATCGAATGTCGCTTGGTTAGCTACATTGTTGTTCGTGTTCTGAGCAGTCATACTATCGAACAGAGCCTGAATGTTGATAGAAGTTAAAGGAGCTGTTATGAATGGTGTGGATACCATACCTACTCTGTTGGTGATATTAACAGTCAATATCTGAGTCACGTTACCAGCAATATATAGGTCGGCAAGAGGATACTGTTTTAGTGTGGCCGTGTAGGATAACGTCGGGGCAACTGGTGTGGTAGCTGGTGTGCCCTTGATGATCTTGATCGAATTCGCACGCACAGCCAGGTCGAGATTGACCTCGAGTACTACTGTGTCGATACGATTGAGAGCTGCCTCAGATGCCTGAGCTGTAAGGACCAGGACCGAATCATTATTAGTCCAAGTGAAATTGAACCAAGCTCTTCCGGGTCCGACATTGACTGTCATGTTCGAGTTCGAACTCACCCAGAAAGCAGCACCGATCGATTCAAATATACCATCCGTTATAATACCTTCGAACAGCTTTGACATTTGAGAAGCGTTATATTTTCTATCGCCGTTAAGCGAGTCATAAAAACCATAGGTTACTGTCATAGTTGACTTTCTCCTTTTATATTTTTGCGAATGTCGGGTAGATAAAGAACCCCGACGGACTTTCCGAGAAGGTTATCTCCGTTATACGTGCAATTCCAGTCAACCCATACTCGTTTTCTATCTGGACAATATCGCCTAGTAAGAAGTCAGTTCCATATACGAAATCTACAGAAGACTCCGCTTTACCGTCGAAAATCTCGACTACTGAATTCTCTTCTTTTAGTAATTGACGGCCTAAAGCTCTTATCTGATCATTGTAGATTGTAGTGTCGATAGGCGTGTTCGTCCCTTGAATGTTTCGATCCACATAAGAAAGATCCATGTAGGTTTCTCTCGATTCAATACCTACATATAACGTCGACCAGTCTGGCACAGAAGCCCAATTAATATGTAAGGCTCCGTCTGGATATAAATAACTGAAGACAAGAGCGATACTTTTGAAATTCGCTTTAGTTCTAAAGTACTCACTACTAACCAAATTATCGAACTTAGGAGAGAATATAACGAATGGATTTACTGTTTGACCGTATGAACGATCTTCGCCCATGTACAAACTGATTTCTATCTTGTTATCAGAATTCAGAACGGCTTTGAATCCTGTGTCAGTTTCCTCGGCGAAAACTTTGACTGTGTCGTATATATACTGTGCGTAGTATTGCCCTATCACAACAATCGAGTCAAGTCTGGTGTCTGGATTATCGACCCAGATGATATCGCTCGCTACTCGCCAGGGATATGTCCCCAGCTGAGTTCCGTTTGTCCCTTCCGGATTAATGAAGGCTCTGTTTATTAGATTGTAGACAGCTGACTGAATATCGGTATCTATCTGAGTCTGATGAAGTATAATCCTTCTGTTCAGTACTGATTCCAAAGAACGTCCCTTGACTATAAGTTTGTTACCAGTCTCTGGGTTTGTCTTTATTTGAACGGACTCAACGATCATTGTACGATCGCTGTTCTTTATCTGAAGCATATAGTCTTCTTGAAATATAGAGAGAAGTTCAGCAGTCACTTGAGTATAAAGCTCGAAGTTGCCGCACTCCTGATATTTATCAGTCCATATCATAGACTCAATTGTGTCCACTACTGCGATAGGTCGGTACTGTTTATTGAGAATCGTTATATCCATTATATGCCACCGTATATGACCTTGTTCTCGATCAGAACTTGAATTCTGTCGAGGCCACTGTCAGCTGTGAAGGTAAAGACATTATCTCCTCTTTCCACTGTAAACCAACTGTAGTCAGAGTCAAGAACATTCAGAATATTAATAGCCAATCCATTACGTATCAGATAGACGTATTTCTCTCCCTTATCCGTAGATATAACAATCGTATCTCCAAATTTGAGATCTGACCCAGTCATCGCTAATATCTTTGAGGAGTTGAAACCCATCAGTTGTCCGAGAGTTGCATTATACATTGTGAAGTTGTTAACATTTCCTAGAATGGAAGCATAAATCTTAACACCTGTTGGTTCGTCTCCAGCGTATACAACACTTCTTGTTGTGTCAATATAAACATCTCCAAACTGGATCAGGCTCTCAGTTAACGATTGGTTCTCGAAAGGAAATTCGAATGAGGAAACAGACCCACTAAACACCGTTTGGTTCAGATTTCTCCCATAGAAATAAGCAGAGGGGCAGAGGACCGAAATAGACGCAGACTGAGTCTTAGAGAATATATCAGGCTCGTTAGACTCAACGTATCCAGTAGTATAGACCGAACGATTATCTGTTTCGAACTCCAAAGTTATCAATCTGTTTTGTGGGAAATATCTATAGGATAACTGCCTGATCGTTTCGATAGACATCGCATCGTAGTCCATAAACCCGAGATCGAAAACAATATTCCTCGATACGTTCCTAGAAGAATTGAAGAACGACCCGCTATAAGTCAGGATCTCAGATGTGTTGATGTAGCTTTTAGTTGGTCCAAGACCATCTATTGCACGGATGAAGAACCCTGATTTCTCAGGGCTCCTCAATTCCATGGCAACGGACTCGCCTAGGTGATTTGTTACGGTTACTGACTGTATCATAAAGCACCTCCGAATCCCTTAAGTTGTAGTAATTGGTTCTTTGTTTGTCTGTAAATATCGATCCGAGAAAGTTCCTTCGGAGAGTTGTTAGTCTGGTTGAATACAACTGACGTTGATCCAGATGCAGCAGGCGTAGAACCAGTTTGCCCACTTACAGACTCGATAGATCCAGATATAGATCTAGCTTTGATCAGCGACGTATCGACGCTTAGAGATTTATCACTTAGCATTTTCTCGATTTGAGCTCCGCCCTTCGTGATATTACTTAAATCAATCACGGGGGTAAGTACCGGATTAACGTCCATGTCAGAGTTTACTGCGTCCGCTATTCTGGATATAACACTCGACATGGCATTGAGCGTGTTGTTGCCCATCTCTTTCGCTGCTTCTGTAGCCCTACTTCCGAATTTAGTAATACCGTTAGCAAGACCTTGAGCGACATATTCTCCGATCGTCAGTGTTTCTTTGGATGGGGAATTCAAGTCGAAAACGCCTTTTATTTCTTTCAGGACTGTTTCAGCTAACTTTACAGCAGCCTGGGCAGCGAGATAAATATAATCTCTCAACCCGTTGGCTAAGCCTTTCACGATGTTCTTGGCAAGTTCTATGAATACTGTCGATGGGGAGTTGATACCTAGAATATCTTTGAATGTATCAATGATCAACTGCCCTATGTCTTGTACTCCCTGCCAAACAGTCTTCCTGCTTTCATTCCATCCACCGATCAGACCTTTTATTATGGCTATGGAGAGATTGTTTACTGAAGCCATAACTATCGGCATATTCTCTTCCATCGCAAGAGCAAGTCCATCAATGAATGCTATGACGAACTCGAAACCAGCCTCGATTAAGTCTGGTATCTTCTCGGTCACGGCTTTAATATAATTCACTGCTATCTCGTAACCGAGAACAGCTGCTTGACCGATATTGTCTCTGATCCCAGTGAGAACGCCGATGAGCATTTCGTAACCGCTCTGTACGAACTCGGGAAGATGTTCTTTGAGACTGGTCAGTAGTTTGTCAACGAACACTAAGATACTTTCCACTATATCTGGCACTATTTCGGTAAATCCTTTTATCAATGCTAGGGAAATCCCAACGAGTGCCAATACTATCTCGGGTATACTCTTATAGACTTCCTTTAGAAATGCTGTTATACCCTTAACAATTTGGACAGCGATCATCGGTATCAGAGCAGCAAGTCCACCAATAACGAGACTTAAAGCTGCAATCCCTGCACTAGATAACCCTGCGAGTGTTACTATACCAACCGCTAACGACGCCAGTCCAGCACCCATAGCACCAACAGCCAAACCAACCGCAAGAGCAGCGGCACCTATGGCTAATAGTGAAAGAGCAACCACTGCGATAGTCGGAGCGACAGGAGTTAGAACAGCCCCGGCGATTCCTAATATAACTAGAGCTCCTGCGATGGCGAGAAGAGCAACCCCGACTTGTTCCAGGGAAAGAGATCCTATCATTTTGAGTGCCATTCCTAAAACTAAGATTGCTGCAGAGGCTATTAGCAAAGCACCAGCGCCAGTCATAGCAGTACCCATAACTTGCATGGAAGCTGCGATCATAGCGAGGGCTACGCCCATAGTTATCAGACCTTTGCCTAAAGTTTCTGGATCAATCGAGCCGAGCGCAAGAAGAGCCACGCTAAGTCCAAGTAATCCAACAGACAGTCCTAATATACCTAGCGATGTCTTAGCGAGACCGCCAGTCCCCGTTGAAAGTTTCTGGAAAGCTACGACTATACCTAACACTCCTCCGACAGCCAGAACACCTTGAGCTGCTTTTGCAGGATCAAGCGCCGATAATATAAGAACTGATACAGATAGCAGAAGTAAAGCAGCTGCTATTCCTAATAGAGAGGCAGTCATGATCGCTACCTTCTTCCCAGATCCTGTCGTCTTCTCGAATATCTCGAGTGTAGATGTAAGAGCAAGGAACATGCCAGATATAGCGGCAGTAGCATTGACCAATTTTCCTTGATCAATCAACGTTAAAGCTATGATCGACAACACGAGGAGACCAATAGCTTGAGCTATCTTCATAAGGGCATTGGACTTCAATGTCTTCTGGTAGGCATCTAGAGAACCTCGAACACTGTCTAATATACCAGCAACGCCTTTAAACATGCTTCCCCCAGAGTCAATGAAGTCTTTAACCGACAACAATATAGCTGCGAACATACCAGTCCCTACGGTCTTCTTTATGCCGTTGACGAAACTTGTTAAGGAGATCAGTAAACCACCAGTGAATATCTTGTTGAAAGCGTCAAGAATTTTGTTGGCATCCAGTTTGTCAAGACCTCTTGTCATTGCGTCAAGAACTCCATTAATGAATTCACCGATCTTGCTTCCTATTGCCTTAATAACGGGACCAAACTTCTCTGCGACCTTTGAAATAATGCCGAAGATCTTAGCGAAGAATTCTCCTACTTTACCGAAAGCTTTGAACTTCTCGCTTAACTCGGATAAAAAGTTAGTCAGTGAGTCACTCTTAACTGATTTTTCCGTGCTAGAAAAACCGTTAATGAGGGCGCTAAAGAAACCAGACACTGATACAACTATTGTACCGAGCATAGTGCCTAATTTCTCGAAGAAACTAGACATAAAGTCAGTCCACCTTAAACTAGCCCTCACCTTCACGATCCAATCTCCAAGCGAAGCAAGTAGTTCTAAGAAACCTCCAGCTGCTGGTTTTATAGTCTCTACGAATTTACCTACCCCTTTTACCAGAGCAAGAAAGAAGATACGTCCAATATCAACTAGAGCAAAGACACCTTTGAAAATTCGTTTAATCTCTGCTAAAGGTTTCTCTCCCATTTTGAATTTTTCTGTGAGAGTTCTAAAAGCAAGAGTGATGTCGTAAAGTTTCTGAGCTGTAAGAGGAGGAAAGATCTCTTTGAAAGCTTCGGATACGGGCTTCAATAAGTCGGTGATACCAGAAAACACAGCTTTGAAACTGTCAATCAGGGCATTTCGTCCGTTCAAGTCTTTCCAACCTTGAAGCAAGCCATTACGAGCGTTGGTCATTGCATCAAGAATACCTTGAATCGTAGCAGTAAGTGGTGTGAACAGTGCTTTCGACTCGTCGAGGTTACCGATCAAGATCTCAAATGTATCAGTCCAACCAGTGCCTACAGATGCTTTCAAAGTTTCCATCATCATAGACCAACTCTTAATATCTTGAGCAGCTGCCTGCGCCTTCTTACCGATGTCAGTGGTTGTGTCGCCGTACTGACCTAATACGTCAAGTAATACGCCAGTGCTAGCCCATTGTTCAGACAAACCTTCTGTAAAAAGTTGTGCTGCGTTAAGAGGTTTCTTAGAGCCTAACACATCGTATAAGCCATCAGCTCTTTTTGTAAGAGTTCCAGCGGAAACAGCCCCTGCGATCATATTGTCTTTCCACTCTTTAGTGGCGACGTTGGCAAGATTCAATGATTTATAGTCCATCGTAGTTAGGAATCCGCCTGCAATACTTTGCGAGATGTTGTAGAACGCAATACCAGCGGCGTTGGCATCCTGACCAGCAAGGGCGACCATATTTGCTATGCCTTTAATAGCAGGGATCGCTGTTCCAAGGTCCACGCCAGCATTAACGAACTTAGCGGCGGCACCTGTCATATGATCTAGATTATAAATGGTCTTGTCAGCGTACTCATCGAGTTGATCGAAATACCCATTAACTTCTTCGTTCGACTTACCAGTGGCATTTCGAATCGTTTGGATAGAAGTCAACTTGCGGCCATAGTCAGCATAGCCTAAGGATATGGGTTCGATCGTCAAAGATTTGACAAGAGCTGATCCAGCATTTATAGCACTTGTCATGATATTACCTAAAGCAACACCGACAGCTATTTGCATAGCACTAACGCCACTTGTCAAATTCCCAAATGCCTTTTGCCCGTGATTGCTAAGATCGCCAAAAGCCTGGGTTAATACTGATATATTCTTGGTAGAATCATTGAATACTAAACCTTGCTTCAGTTGGCCTATCGACTTCATACTTGTCCCGATACCTTTTTCGAATTGATCGTTCTCAAAAGCCATCTGAACTACACGCTTGTCTATCGAATTTGTACTCATAGATTAGCCACCTCCTTATAAAGGTCATCGGCGATTTTATCAAATATAGGTTTCATAGCTGGATTAATGTAATCACGTCCTTCGACATATCCGCTAGACCCTGTTCCATGACCGTATTGTATGATAACAGCGATCATAACGCCATCGACAATATGATCGTTTGTCCATTCTATGGTGTACCTTCCCCGCTTTTGTGCTACGCGGTAGCCCCATGATCCAGAGGTGATTCCTGTATCCACTGGCGTTGCAGATATCAAAGCATCTACTCCGACTTTACCGTACTTGTTGAGTATGGCAAGATACTCTTCAGTTCTGCTTTTGGATAAAAATCGTTCAGCATTATTGAAATTTCCGTGGTGTCTGAATCTTATCATGGGTGCCTCTTTAGCCTTTAGTATTCAGAGCAGCTTTTCTACTTTCATTGAGAGCTCTGTTCCTAGCGAGTAAATCTTTCTTACTCATTTTTTTAGCAGGTTGCTGCTTCACGTTACATACGTTAATAAAAGTTAATAATCGGTTGAGATGCCATTTCTGGCATTCGAATGGTATATTAAAAGTTACCATCCAGTAATAAATAATTTCAGAAGTTATAACTTCTCTGTTGATGTTATGACTAGTGTTCTTTCTGAACGTAGTAGCTGTCATAGGAGCATCAATATATGCTGTGATCTCGTCCATAGTTGTCTGAGTTATAAGAGCATAGACTAGATCGCCTACGTTTTGTGTTATTGTCATGCATTTCACATAATCCAGAGTTTCCTCTGTAGTTTTTTGTTCTTTAGAGAGAAAGGGTTTCAACCACTTTGACTCCCATTTTGACAAGGAGACCAGCGAATGCTCCAGCTGCAACGTTTGATCTTTGGTTCGTACAAAAAGATTATTAGTTTCATCGAACAGATCTGTTGCGGGTATAGTTATTGTGAGCATTCGCTAGCCTCCTATCCGGTTAGTTAGTTTTTGGAAGTTCTGCTGTTTTGGGGATGATCGCTGTAATGAACGCGGCAAATTTATCGGCGTCGCTCAAGAGTTCCATAAAGAGCTCGTCGTAAGCAGCTGTCTCGGAGAACGCCTTGCTTAGTTCTTTCGATTTAACAAAGCGTCCATCTACAGACTTCTCGCCATAAGCAAGCATGATGATCTCGTCAGCAGTGGTCATGATAGCGTCTACATCTTTCTCCACCATAATTTTGTTGAGTTTGTACTCGAGTCCACCCTTGGTAGAAGCTTCGAGTTTCGCGATTTCGGTCTTGGAAAGATTGAAGTAAAAGTCCCGTTCTTGCGACTCGTCATTGTAATCGGTGTACTTAATAGTTCGTTTATGCATGGTGATGTTAAACTCCTTCTTAAAGATTTAAAAGACCCTTCCTATTGCTAAGAAGGGTCCTTCTATTACTCTGGTTGTCTTCTTCTTATCCGGGTGTCATCAATGTGATGACTTCGGCAGGAAGAGGAAGACGAGCAGCTGTGCCGGGGGCACCAGCAACGCCGTACAGGATCGCTTCGAACGCTACCAACTTGACTGCATCAACCTTGGTTGAATCAATCGTGAGGGAGGCGGTGGGTTTGTAACCAGCTAACGAAACAGGTGTGGTTGTTACTTCCCACGATAAGGTGATCGGTTCCGGGGATTCATTCACGGTAGAATATGCTTTCTCAGAAGGAGCAGCAAGAGCACCGTAAACCAGGTGCAACTTGTAGCCCAAATCCTGACCTTCAACATCGTCGCCGATCTTGGTGCGATATGCAAGCCCAAACTGCTTGCGAGATTGCTGACCGATCATGACGCCTTCTGTTGGTTCAGCTGAGCCGTCACATACGCCGAACTCGGCAGGATATGTGTAGGCTTCGATCGTGCAGCCGAATTCTTCAGCAGACATCAGATTCAGATATTTGATATTATCAGCGTAGAACGGTGAAGCTTCAGCGCCAGAGGGAGCCTCTGAAACACTGACAAGACCGTTCCAGGCATAACCAGCAGGATATGCACCGAGATTGTCCATCGGATAGAGTACGCCGTGATCGACGCCAGTTTCGAATAAGCGGGCGCCAATAGCGTCCCATTCAATTTTGTTCGCCATAGTTAATGCTCCTTAGAAGTAAACATTGAAAATGTTATGGTTTAAACCAGCGCTTGTGAAACTTCTCTCAAACGTGGCTGTTGATTGCTTCGCTATCTTATCAGGAATATCACTCTCAGGATCTTTCTCTATAATTGTCACAGAGTATTGATCCTGCATGAGATAAGGCAGATTGTCAGCGAAGTTGGTACGGATATTTTTTCGGTTGTAAACGATGCATGGATAAGCCATCTTAAAACCCTCGGGAGGCTGGAAATAAACGTTACGTGAGCCTAGTATCCCCACTAATACTTCATGGAAAATAAGTCTACGCTGCATTATAAATCCCTCCGAGGGTTAAGATTAGGCGAGGACTCTGGATTTCGATGTTAGTTATTTTCCAGAGAACCCCTTCCCATTTTACGTAGCGCATAGCCGAGAAATTGGCGAAGGCATAGGCATCGGCTACGATACTAATACGGTTACTCAGAACTAAATTGTCGTTCAGTTGCTGAGTAGTCTCCCATCTCCTGGTGTCACGAAGAATATCGCCTTTATAGTTTTTCTCGACGATTGATTCTGTATGAACGCCAGGAGATGTTTCGGACGTACTAGATATACCGATAGGTCCAAAAAACCTAGCCATATATCACTCCTTTTACGGATTAGACAGCGTTAACTTTCTCGATGACGATCGCGGATTTCGGCTGGATCAAAGCGCCGGAACAGCGGGACTCAATCAGATAGATCATCTGATTATAGTTAATATCAAAGTCATCGAACATCCCAAGTTGTCCGCCCTTATCGGTACCGACGACGTAGTCGCGAGGGTTGACGAGGATGGCAACCAAATCGAGAGTAGCAGCCGAAGGAGTGGTGACATCACGGCTAACGCCAGTCATAACAGGCACTTCAACGATCTTGCTAACGCGAAGAACGCCTTCGAGCTCGGCCTGAGTCATGTAGATACGACGGCCAGTTGTGTCTTTGACTAACAGCATGTCAGTCAAGAAGGAAGTCGTGGTGAACAGTGTTGGGCTGCCAGATCCCTTGTAGAATTCGCGGGAACGGATGATCGCTTCGATAACATCTTCGGTATCATCGGTTGATCCAACGCGAATATGATGAGAGTACATTTCATCGTCGCTGTAGATCGGGCGAATATGAGTCTGGTCGACTTTATCGGCACTTTCAACAGCGCGACCGTCGCCGATCAGGATGGCGCGGGCAAGTTCTTCGTCGAGCATCAAGCGCATTTCGCTCTTGAGCCAGGCAACGACGTCCACATCGGTGATGTCCAGGACATCGTCACGATCCAGTTTCTGTTTCTTGTAGATCGTGGTCGGGGTGGTGATGCGGCGAAGCAACGCGAAGACTTCTTCTTTCTTCAGAGTGCCCTTGACATATCCAAGAGCGCGGGCTGTGTCGGGGGTGATATCAGCAGCAAGAGATTTGATGCGGCTGAAGGGTCGGTGGTTGGTTCCGTTCATGATGGTGCTGACCCAGCCCATTTCGCGCTGAATGAATGTGGGTTCGTTGGTAACGGTCTTGGCATCAGGGAACAGATAATCGATATTCTCGATACCGTAGGTCTGAACATGCGCGATAAAAGCTTCCTTGAGGGAGCCGGCTTTCTGGGCGTAGTCCATGATCTCGCTGAACTGAGTGTGAGTCAGGCTGTTCTTTGCTGATTCGTCTGTAGCGCTTTTATCGAAAACGTTGTGCATAATTGATTCTCCTTGTTGGTCATCATTTGTGTCGGATTGTGAAACTTCAGTATCAGGCTCATCAAGAGCTTCTTTAGCCATGCCGATTATGGCGTAGAGAACATTCTTCTGTTTATCAGAGAATGTGTTGAAAACATCCTGAACAGTTTCGCCGGAACCTTTGTGGGAAAGACTGTCTTCGTCGTTTTCAGATTGGGCAACTTCTTCGTCGCCGATGTTCAGAACTTGAGCAATCATCGCATAAGCCACTTTCTTCTGCTTCTCGCTGAGAGAATCGAAAATATCTTGAATAGTTTCCGAATCCTCTGCTGAATCTTCGTGGGCTAACTCGGAATGTTCGATCGTTGATTCCGAATATATGATCGCTTCGTCATCTGCATCTGTCATAGATCCATCAGCGTGAGCAACGGCTAAGTAATCGATCTTTGCACCAGGATTTGCTCCTGAAAGAACGAGACTGGCTTCGCGAATTTGACCGTGTTGAACCATCTTGGATTTCTCCACGAGTTTGTTAGCGTAGATCGAGATTGAGTCAATATCTCCATGAGCTACAGACTCTTTGACAGCCCGCCCACCATCGGTCTCATTGAACCATCCATAGAGATAAACCCCATTTTGACGATTTTCTAACAGTCCATGACCGAGAATATTCGTCGGATCACTATGGACATGCTGCCACACAAGTGGGACTATTTGACCATCATTATGCTTAAAAGCATCTTTCATGATCGTGCGTCCATCAGTACAATTCACGCCGTATACAGTAGCGTATCCGCTGAAGTCGCAAGTCGATTTGTCTTTTTTCATACTGTCTCCTTTTTCGGCTTAGCTTTAGCTACGCCTGGATTTTCTACGTCAGCCTCTGTAGCATCGGTAGCTTTGTTTAGATTTTTGTTCCGTAATTCATCAGCACTAGGATCATCACTTGGCTTAAGACCTATGATTGAACGCAATTCATTCGACGTAACAATTTCATTACGTGTAAACTTGTCTGCGAATTCAGCAAGATCTTTAATAGGCACAAGTTTGAATGGATCTCTGAATGCCATGATCGACTGTCCTTGAGAACGAGCTGTCTTGGTAATGAAAGTTCTCTTCATAGAGTTTACTATGGCTGACATTGTTGGTTCGACCATTCGAGCATGATAGTTAAGCATGGTTGGTTCGTCCGCAGTACCGTCGAAGACACTTTGCGTGATTCCTAACTGGCTATAAAGCATACTCGTTAGTAGTTCCACTTGCGCCAACAGATTGTTCTCTACTGGACGATTCAACTGTGTTACTTTTTCAACAGCATCTATGTAAGCGATGCCTACTTTGTTCTTATTCAACTGAGCCTCAAGATTAGCGACCCTTTCCTCGGCTTGCTTCTGACGTTCGTCACTTTTCACAGCGAATGGCATTTGAATTATAAGATCTAGTTTGCCAACCCCACTTGCATCTATCGAGTTCAACTGAGAAAGTTTAGACACGAGTTGCTTAATTATTGAATTCGACTCATTCATGACTGAATAAAACGGATTCTCTATGATAGCAACTACACTTTTAGGAAGGGTTATCTCTTCCTTAAGTCCAGTCTTGTCGTTGTAGACTTTAACTCTCACATGCCGGGGATACCATTCAACTATCTGTCCTGCCCTCATAGAATAAATATCAAAGGCTGATGTTTCCAACGGATTAGCACTGGTGTCGACTGGAACAATAGCAACCGCCCCATCATTATACATCGACAACACGAGATCTTGAATGAGAGCTCTTCCTGTCTGATCAATATTAGCCGATAAAGTTAAGCAGTCATTGAGCGGGGATTTTATTGCTCCTAGAAACTGAAGATCATCATTCGTGCGACAATGAAGAATTGGAAGTGCTGCGACGTCAACAGCGCCTCTTAAATATAGACCTCCGATGATGGATCGTTGGTTGACCGCTGTGAAAATTGCTCGGTCAGGACGTAGAGAGGAACTATGTCCGCTTGTGTATTGCTGTGGTGCAGGATCTTTGTTAGAGAACGCGTTCCAAGCAGCTTTGATTCTATTGACAAAAGTATCTGCCATGCGTTGTTGCCTCCTTAATATGAATTATCGTCCGCTTGTGTTTGTTACAATGGCGTTATAATAGATAGATACAGCAGCGGCATTAAGTGGATTAGTCGTGACGATATCAAAAGTACTTTTAAAACTTTCGCCAGCCATTGGCCGTATATTACTAATAGCGTCCAGGACGTCGGAGTGGAGTATTTCTTTTATACTATTAATTTTTAAAGCTTGGGCTTTCAAGAGAACAAGAGGCGATCTCGACAGATTACCTGCATCATTATCGTCGATGAGGGCGTTATAGCCCAAAGAAAGAACTCTCTTTTTATAACTTTCGGCGTGCGGCATTCCTGGAATGACTAAATCCCCAGATACTTCTTTGTATTTTGTCAAAGCAAAACTTAAAGGGTCGTCTTTTTTAGAATTGAAATTAAGCATACGAGTAGTTTCTTTGTCGCCTTCACGAAGTAAATCGGCAAGTATATTCACACGTTGCTTGGCTGATGGAGACTTAAGTTCTTCCACCGCTTCCATAGTCATAGAATAAACTTTTCCTGTATAGCCTTGATTTACTTTCCACATTCCTGGCATAAATGCCTGATAACGAGCAGCGTCGTCCCCGTCCAAAGCAGCATAAGCCCCATCTCTTAGAACTTCATTCGCATGTTGACTTACCCTTTTTATGATTTGTCCTGGTTTTACAACGAAGTCATTATCGTCCATTGCATCGTATGCTTCTTTTGATATAGCAGCATATCGAGCAGCATCTTTCCCATACCAAGAAGCAACGAAATTAGCGCCAGCGGCTTTTTGAACTGTATCGACGTTTTTCATCCCGAGAAGTTTATACGTCATTTTCTCTTTAAAATTGAGTGAGTTCACATCTTTGATTTTTGTATCACCAAAGCTCTTCATGAACTCACTAACTTTACTGTCGACAAGGTCTTTATTCTTGGCGTATAGGACTGCTCCTGCGACGACGGTTAAACCAACGCCAACGCCAATGACAACGTTTCTTATTTTTTTTTTACGTTCTGCCTCTGCTTCGTTAATCTTGACTATACGATCGACGTCTACTTTAGGGGCATTCTTTAAGACTTTGTAATTAACAACAGCAGCTCTTGGATTTTTAGCAAGCAGGGCAGAGTTCTTAGACGCAACTTTTTTCAATGAGGATGGTATGCCAGAAGTGTCGTCTTCGTTTATGATACCCCACCTCATTCCTTTCTTTCCGTAATGCTTTAATTCATCTGACATATCCACCTCATTCGAAATCTTCTTTATGATTTTTGTAAGCAATATATGCGTCCATCATAGCAGAGACACTGTCGATCTTCTCGGCGTATCGCTTCTTGAGGAGTTTACGATTGCCGTTTGTATCTTCCATGGTGACGCAGTTCCCCATAGCAAACGACATCAGATCTTCGTCGAAAACAATCATTCGTTCTTCCGATAAAGTCTTTAGCTCACCTAAAGGGACTGATTCGGTCTTTGATCCCTGAATTACCTTCTCGACCGCATGTTCACTGTTTTCTCGTATCCAACGCTCAATGTATTCACGAGCATTATAAGGATCGTATCCAACAGCTCTCACATCGTAAGACGATGATCTTATAAAAGCATCAATGTCATCATAGACTTCCATCATGTCAAGAACGGTGCACTCTAAAACTTGAAGACTTCCTTCAGATATAAACTGATCGTACTTCTGTCTCATGGCGCTTGGGAGCTTAGCTAAAGTCAGAGATGAAATGTAGCATCTAGTCTTGACTCCGAACTTACCTCTTGGAAGAGGGAATAGAAACGTGAAAGCACAGAAGTCATCGCCCTGTGAAAGATCAATGCCGAGAGCGCATGGGAGAGACCAGAAGTCTCGTTTGCGATGAGGTAACGTCTCTTCATAAGTGAAGAAGTAAGTGTAACCTTCCATGGGTATTCCGAAACGTTTGGCAAGAATATCGTTGCGGGAAGCAGGAGCTGATTCAGCTCGTTCAACCTCCAACTGATAGACTTCATAGGTAACAGTCTTCCCCAGATTGGGATTAGCCTTAGGCCACATGGCTGGATCGGAAACTTCCTTGATATCGTCGAGTCTGTAGTAGAAGATCGAGACGTGAGGGTTAATGTAATCGCCCTTCAAGATGTCAAGTAGTTCCATTTTGATTGTATCGCCGGAACTGTTACGTACTGTTCCTTCAGAACTCATCGCTATGATGAGATAGTCATCTAACTTCGAAGCACCTTGCTCCAAAGCGCCTACAACATCTTCGCGAAGATCCCCAGAAAGCCACTCATCCACAGTAGATACTTTAGGGCGTAAGCCTTGGAGTTTATCGATGGACATTGGTCTAATCTCTAGGATCGATCCTGTTAGAAAGTTCTCGATCCCCCTCTTAGTGGACGCCAACTTCTGACGGTTGGCTTTTGAACCAGTAGTGTTCTGCAAAGAGCCTTCAGTTAGAAACTGGAATAGTGGACCCCGAGATCTTACGATCGAAGTACGAATAGGGGACAGAACTTCATCTGCTTGTTTCATGGTTGGAGCTGTGGTTACTTGATGCGTTGTCTCAGTATCGACGCTCAAGAAGAAATTTTGTAGCGCAGAACCATACATTGACTTTGCTGCGCCTCTAGCGACGATTAGATACTGTTTATTAATTAGACGTTTCTTGATCTTCTTTCGAACGTACTTCCCTCCATGACCGTCGGCGTCTGGAACGTATACACTTCTATGTACGAAGTAATACCAGGCAAATATCTGCTCGGCCCACAACTTGAAAGTGTCGAGTAAGTGAAGATCAGATCCATCAGTGAGCGTAAGTTCGTTTTCGCAGAACAGAATGAAACCTTCAACAGCGTCCTTGTCATAATAAATTTCAGGATTTGCTATCAAAGCATCTATACGATTCATCTCCAACGAAATCTCTCTACAGACTGGGATTTCTCCTCTCAACACTTTATCACGAAACTCTCCGTAATATATGGGCGTGGCAGTATTCGACAGGGACATGACTAAATACCTTTAGGCACGATCTTGATCAGACTTGCCGCACCGTCTAATATCGAAGCTTTGTTGTCCATCACATATTTGACGGCTAGAGTAGAAGCGCTTGCCACGAAAGCCGCTGCCATCGTCTTTCCTTGACTGTCTAGAATTTCTTTCATAGCTTTTACGCCAGGATGAAGCTCTTTAGTCGTTAGAGTCTTATATTGCTTCTCCAACTGGATTCGTTCGGCTGCTTTTCGTATTTGAAGGTTGGAAAGTTCATGAGCCTGTTTGCCTTTAATATCGGTAAGAACTTTACGATCGTCGGAAGAAGACCCTGATTTTCGACGACCCCACTTCATGCCTAAAATGCCGAAGTGGAAGATCGATTTTTCTTCGTTCATAGTGCCTCCTCAACATTTTAACTTTCCTATCCGTTTCCTTGCCAGGCATTGTAGATTATGAGGCCAGCTGCCCCAGCCAGTAAGGCCCTGTTCACGGCGATGCCAGCAGTAACCTTATACGGAGGAATGTCCTTGTAGGCAGCTTCCATCTCTTTTATCGCTTTGTCGATGGCTGCTTGTCCAACTTTGATCTGGGCTTTTCCAGCTGCACGTTCAGCAGCAGTCATCCCATATTTAGCCTTTTGCTGGCCTTTTATGGCAGAGAGACTGTTTTTATCGTAGACTTCATCGTATTTTTTACCAGCCGCGTCAAGGCGCCTTGTTACTTCGGCGTTGTGAGCTTTCTTTTCATCGCTAGAAACTTTCACTTTCGCAGCGAATTCCTTGATCTTGCTGATAGCTTTGGGCAGCGGCATTTTCTTGATTAAACCTCGAACACCGGAATTGCTTCGTACTTCGTGGATGCGTTCTTTCGAGGGATTATGCTCAACCTTCGAGCGAATACCAGTTCCAGTAACAATAACTGGTTTACCTTTGACAGTGGTAACTCGTTCGGCTTTGCGGTGATGCCCCCACTTCATTCCCAGAATGCCGAAATGGTAGATTGATTTTTCTTCGTTCATGATTAGTCTCCTTCCTCAATTATTGGTATGGGTCTTGCGTCGATTTCGATGTTGTCAGCTTGGGTCTGCAGCCTGAATTCCGTCTCAGATATGATCTGTTGGTAAGAAGTTAGGACATAACTTATGGCTGGCGGATCGAATATCAACTTCACCTTCATGTAAATATAAGTCTTAGCCATCTCGAAGTTGACAGACGTCCCCAGGAACTGAGCCCAGGTGGTAGTCGCATCTGTAATCGAAAATACGGTTTCAGATCCAACCCCTAGTAGGTGCAAAGTACCCATGGCGGTGTTCGTGAACACTATGAGTTCCTGATCGAAATCTAGAATAGCCTCGTTGATCCCGAGCATAGACTTGATGGTATTAAGAATGCTGTCCATCGTCGACTTCCTTTACGAATTTGGCTACGACGAATCCTTCACCCCAAGTTGGGTGTCCTTCTGGTGCTCTGACGGACAACCAATCTCCGATCAAAGAGTCGGTGGCGAAAATATCGCCTTTCTTAGCTACGAACAAAACTTCAGCCCTCATGCTGGGAGCTTTTCGAACGTTCATGATCTCGATTTTGGTTTCGACTTTGAAAATATCCTTGGATTGGAATTCGTGGACGAACATATGGGTAGCATCGATGTCATTAATAGCGTGAATCTTTTCGACAGCTTCGAGACGGGCTTCCTCCTCATTACCTAAAGGGCCACTTACGAAATCGCTGGAGTTGCTTAAACCGAAAGCTGCTCGATTACCCTCTGGTATACGTTTTTTGTTTTTTGACATGGTACCTCCTTTTAGATTTGTAGCCAGGGACTCGTGTCACCTGGCTGTCGTGCTTTTGGAAGTCGTACAAGATTTGACTCGTCGCCGTAGTGTATGGCTAAATGAGTAGAATTACTGACACAAATAAGGAACTCCGGATTCAGGATCTTTCCTGGGTCGGAGTCCAAATCCTCGAGAGTTATGGGGTTCATGTGGTGGACTGTAATCGGCCCACCGATCTCGAATCCCTCAACGCCCAAGTCTCGACCGTCGTCTCTGACGATTACTCTCCGTCGAATTTGCCTCCACTCGGCAGCTCTGTAAAATTCCTGGTTGAAAATTCGGTCGATCCCAAAAGTTGCTCTACCGACGGAACCAGAAATCTTGAGATATTGGTAACGTTCCTCGAAAGTTCTGAGTTTGACTAGTTCCGAATAAGTTCTAATCATCGTCCTGATTCTCCGAGGCGGAAGCCTTATGACCGCTGTACGCTTTCATGGCGTTCAGAGCGTTTAGATAGAGCGCTTTTATTTCCTTAGCTGATTGAAGCGAATCAGTCTTGGCTCTCAGGAGTTCATTTTCCTGACGGAGCTTCTCTTTCTCCAGTTTCTCTTTAGTGGACCCTAGTTTCAGGAAATGGGTCATCACCTGGGACGAGGCTGTCCCTGCTTTGATCTGTCTGGCGGCTAGGTCGATGGTCATTCCTATGAGTTGGTTCTCTCTCATCTCAACAGTTGTACCTGGTCGAGGATTACGCTTAGGTTTTGCCTCTGTCTCTTCTTCGGCGTTCCCAGGATCAATTCGTCTACGTCTAGAAATGACTTTCACTCTTACCGCAGACTTCTTGGGTTCGGCCATATGGATTCACCTCCAGTCTTAAGATATTGTGATATAGTTCTTGGTGAGTAGTACGAGCTTTCGGTATAGATGCCGAGACTTAAGGTGCATTTATGCTTTCGCCTAAAAGCTCTTGAAAGGAGAAACCCGTTCACCCGCAGGTTTTTGTTGGTCGAAACCTCGGCACCTATGTCGAAAACTCGTACTATTTTCACCCCCGGGGCTTTTTTTATG
>JFJP01037536.1_pt1 | contig 38219 bp, 31 predicted proteins | sample 431651 | NCBI WGS metagenome assembly JFJP01 (sample SAMN02602958, study PRJNA72255) | Microbial mat metagenome, whole genome shotgun sequencing project. | biome: fresh water; feature: sink hole; material: water; isolation source: purple microbial (photo- and chemosynthetic) mats found in... | reverse complement strand
AGGCCTGCAATGTACATTGGTGACATTGGCGTTAAAGGTTTACATCATCTGGTTTACGAGGTAGTGGATAACTCAATTGATGAGGCACTCGCAGGTTATTGTTCCAAAATTGAAGTTACAATACATGAAAATGGTTCAGTTACTGTAACTGATGACGGAAGAGGTATTCCAACCGGTATAATGGAGAAGGAGAAGAAGTCGGCACTTGAAGTTGTTATGACTGTCCTTCACGCCGGAGGTAAATTTGATAAAGACTCATATAAAGTTTCCGGTGGTCTTCATGGTGTTGGTGTCTCATGCGTAAACGCTCTTTCAGAACACCTCAAAGTGGTGATAATGAGAGAGGGTAATATCTATACACAGGAATATGAGAAAGGAAAACCTGTTACAAAAGTAGATGTTGTAGGGAAATCCGACAAATCGGGAACTTCCGTTACTTTCAAGCCGGATGGTACAATCTTTCAGACAACAGAATATAACTTCGAAATTCTTGCAGCACGTCTGCGTGAACTGGCATTCCTTAATAAAGGCATACTCCTTACAATCAGAGATATGCGTGAGATTATCGAGGGCGTCGACGGAGCAGCATCTGCTCCACGTTATGAAGAGTTTAAATCAGAACATGGACTAAAGGAGTTTGTTGATTATCTCGATGCAAACAGGGAGCGTATAATAGATAAGGTAATTCATATTACATGGGATAAATCTGAGATCCCGGTTGAGATAGCCCTTCAGTACAATAACTCTTTCTCTGAGAACGTACATTCCTATGTTAATAACATAAACACAATAGAAGGAGGAACTCACCTGGCAGGCTTCAGAAGAGGACTTACCCGTACTCTTAAAAAATATGCCGAAGATTCAGGTGCTACTTCAAAACTTAAATTTGACATAAACGGTGATGATTTCCGTGAAGGATTAACAGCTATTATCTCTGTAAAAGTTCAGGAACCTCAGTTTGAAGGTCAGACAAAAACAAAACTTGGAAACTCTGAGGTAATGGGCGCCGTTGATCAGGCTGTAAGTCAGATGCTTACAAACTATCTTGAAGAAAATCCAAAGGATGCCAGGGTAATAGTCCAGAAGGTTATTCTAGCTGCCACAGCACGTCATGCTGCACGAAAAGCACGCGAACTTGTACAGAGGAAAAACGTTCTGTCAGGATCAGGATTGCCTGGAAAACTAGCCGACTGTGCTGACAGAGATCCGGCAAACTGTGAAATATATCTTGTCGAGGGTGATTCTGCAGGCGGCACTGCAAAACAAGGTCGCGACCGTCGTTTTCAGGCTATCCTTCCCTTGAGAGGAAAAATCCTTAACGTTGAAAAAGCCATGCAGCACAGGATTTATGAAAGTGAAGAGATTAAAAATATATTCACAGCTCTTGGTGTAAATATAGGAACGGAAGAGGATAGCAAGGCTCTGAACACTTCTGGATTAAGGTATCATAAAGTTATTATAATGACCGATGCCGACGTCGATGGTTCACATATAACAACTCTTATTATGACATTCTTCTTCAGGTATATGATGGACCTGATAAAGGGTGGAAATATCTACATTGCAACTCCTCCTCTTTACCTGATCAAAAAAGGGAAACAGGAACGCTATTGCTGGACAGAAGAAGAACGTGAACTCGCTGTCGTGGAAATGGGTCAGGGGAAAGAGTCATCAGTTGGTATTCAGAGGTATAAGGGTCTGGGTGAAATGAACGCCGAGCAGCTCTGGTCTACAACAATGAATCCGGAAACACGCACTCTTCGTCAGGTAACAATAGAGAGTGCTGCTGAAGCTGATCATATATTCTCTATGCTTATGGGAGATGAAGTTCCGCCAAGGAGGGAATTCATAGAGACCCATGCCAAATATGCCAAGATAGACGTCTAATTCCTGAATATGAACAGATATATTGCTGCCTGTTTAATCCTGATTTTTTCGGCAGGAGTAAATGCCCGGGAGCCCGGAAAGGTATTATCATCAATATTCGATGAGGCTCTCAGCGACCAGACTGCCTGGAAGCATCTGGAATACATCTGCAAGAATGCCCCAGGAAGGATATGCGGATCACCTGCTGCTGAAAAAGCTGTTAATTATACAATGGAGGCACTAATAAAAGCCGGTGCCGACACTGTATGGTTGCAGAGGGTTCCGGTTCCGTCATGGAAGAGGGGAAAAGAAAAATGTACTATATCTGTTCCCGGATCGGCTAAAGAAGAACTTTCAATAGCTGCACTCGGAATGTCAGTCGGTACAACTGAAAAAGGGATGGCTTCTGAAGTGGTGGAAGTTTATGATTTTGAACAGCTTAAGTCTTTGGGAATCCAGTCTGTTAAAGGAAAAATAGTCTTCTTCAACCGACCCGCAGATAATAAACAGATTAACTCTTTCTCTGCTTATGGGGGAGCAGTGAATCAGCGTACAGCAGGAGCATCTGAAGCATCAAAATACGGTGCTATTGCTGTGATAGTAAGGTCGGCAACTCCTGCACTCGATGATTTTCCTCATACAGGCGTAGTCCGATATGAAGATGGTATACCAAAAATTCCGGCAGTAGCTGTATCGACTCTTGATGCAGAACTTCTCAGCAAAAAACTTAAAGAATTTCCCAGGCTTATTCTTGATCTAGTCTCAACATGCCAGACTCTGCCCGATACCTGGTCATATAATGTAATTGGCGAAATACGGGGTTCAGAGAAGCCTGGTGAGTATTTCACTGTCGGTGGGCATCTTGACTCATGGGACATATGTGAAGGTGCTCATGATGATGCCGGGGGCTGCGTGCAGGCAATAGAAATGATACGGATCTATAAAAAGCTGGGCATTAAGCCAAAAAGATCTGTTCGGGCAGTTATGTTCATGAATGAGGAGATATCAGGTACCGGGGGAAAAACATACGCTGAGGAAGCTAAGAGAAAAGGCGAGATCCATTATGCTGCGCTCGAATCTGATCGAGGTGTCATGGGACCAAGAGGTTTTGGCTTTGATGCTGAAGGAGATAAACTGAGCAAACTGCAATCACTTTCAACGTACTTCCTTCCTTTCAACATCAGGGATTTCGACAGGGGCGGCGGCGGCTCAGATATTGCTCCATTAAAGGCACTTGGAGCACTCCAGATTGGTTATATGCCTGATACACAACGATATTTTTCATATCACCACTCGGCAAATGATACTTTTGAAGAGGTCAACTTCAGAGAATTCCAGATGGGTTCAGCATCAATTGCTGCACTTATTTATCTTATTGATCTTCTGGATTATTAGAAAGCCATTTAACCGCAGAGTACACAAAGTAAAAGCAAAGCTCGCAGAGTTAACAAGCATAATATTAGTCCTTTGTGATCTTTGCGTAATTTCCTTTGCGACCTTTGCGGTTAAAAAAAACTAAACCCCGAAGATCTTCCTCCTGATCTCAACCGCATTATCCACACATACTTCACTGCAACAAAAACACCGTATACATTTACTGTCGGTGAGAACAATATGTTTCTTATTGGCTGGTAGAGGTTTAATAGCTTCTACCGGACAAATATTAACACATTTCTGGCAGCCTGTACAATTTGCATGTATGAAAACCGGCCTTCGTTCCAGCTTTTTCAGGGCCGGAATTCTCTTCATTACAAACTGAAAAGAGATATTATTATTTGAGGAAATAGGTACCTTATTGAATCCCTTTTTGATAATTGTACCAAGCTCAGGTCCGTCATAAATAATTTCACTTTCAGAACTGAGCCATTTCTTTCTTGATAATGCTGTTGCTGAAGTTGGAATTATCATAGGATCATAACCTGCAATCCTGCTTGCTATTATATCCAGTGCCAAAGGATTTGTTGATCCCAGGAGGAGACCAATTTCAGTTGGAAATCCTCTGCCCGGTCCGGGTCCCTCCATTCCCATTACTGCATCCATAAGGAAATAATCGGGAGTTAGTGCCTCATTCAGATCAACAAGGAATTCACCAAAACCTTTCCTGTCCTGATGTAGTGCATGCTGTTTGGCCTTGCTGAATCCGGGGACAAGTCCCAGTGTATTTTTTATAGCCCCTGTGAAGTAAACAAGTTCATGGTTTTTAAACTTCGGGAGTGATATTATGAGATCAACCTGATCGACAATCCCGGCAATCTTTATTTTGCCTTTTTTCATTTTCCTTTCAACAGGATTCTTTATGAAATCGACCCATACTGCTCCGGTTGTTTCGCATACCTTACTGATACCGGATTTTTCGCCTTTAAACCTTGCAGTATGAACTGCTGGTGAGTCGCCGACAAAAACAGAAGCCCCGTTCTTCTGAAGGAACCTTATAACAGCTTCAACAACAGCCGGATGCGTGCTGATACATTTTGCCGGGTCATTATCGGAAAGGATATTTGGTTTTACAAGTACACGTTTTCCCTGTACATCAGGGCCTCCGGTTACCTTGTAAATGTCGGCGATATGATTATATACTTCATGCACATCATAGATTGTGCATTTTCTTACAGCTGCGGTTTTGTTCATTTATTAATTATTATCCCTTTAAGGAATTCCTCTATATTACTTATAAGGTATCTGGAAGTGCCTGTGTAATTGTTTATTATGATACTGAAAGCCATCTCTCTTCCTGACAGAGTCTTAAAGTATCCTGCGTAACTTCTCACCCTTGTCATTGATCCGCTTTTTGCCTTTAGGTTCGATTCGAAAAGCGGATCTTTAAAATAGTTTTTAAGCGTGCCCTCCTTACCTGCATCGGGAAGTGAGTTGTAATATTTGTCGTAATTGTTACTGCGGTTCTTCATATATATAAGAAGATTTGCATGCTCCCCTGCATTTATTGAATTCAGAGGTGATAATCCGCTGCCGTCATCAAAAAACAGCCCTGTTGTTGAGATGCCTGAATTAATAAGGAACTCTTTAATAACTTCAATTCCGGCATCCGTAGTCCCGGTGTTTCTCACCTTCTTTCCCAACTCTTTAACAAGATGTTCAGCATAGAGGTTCACACTTTCATGATTTAGTACTTCTATAATCCGATAAAGAGGTGGAGAGGTTATTTCAGAAATGGCGATTATTGATTCAGACGAATTTTTTTCTTCAAGCCTGTAAGTGGCGGGTTCCCCTGTAACATTAATCCCTTCTTTTTCAAGACTTTTCTCTATAATTCTTGCCAGAAGCAAGGGCGGATCTGTTATTGAGGCTTTCAGAATAAAATCCTCCCTGTTTACAGGTATTGTTCCTTCAATCCAGCCTGTATTGCTGTAGGGTGCAGAGTAGACATATCCTTTGTCAGTTGATCCGGAACCGATGAGGTGATTATTGAAACTGATTCCGGTTTCTTCAGGGACAATTCGGGTAATTACCGGGTTCAGACTATCTGAAATAGTGTTAATATGAATCTCGCAGGTGTTGTCAAAAACTGAAAGTCCATAGGCGCCGGCGCCGTAATAATTGCCGGCATCCTCCCACAGCCATTTTCCCGGAACAGGCTGATAGTCGTAATATGAATCATCAGTTATTACCTTTCCTTCAATCTTTTTTATTCCAAGTCTCTTTATCTCGGCTACCCACTTATTAATGAATTCATTATAATATTCAGGAAAATTTTCTGATCCCAGACAAGGGTCACCTCCGCCGGTGACAATAATATCACCGGTGAGTTTTCCATTCCTCTTATTAAGAAGGCCTCTGTACCCGATTCTTGTTTTAAAGGTGTATTCCGGTCCCAGAATTTCAAATGCGGCTGCAGTTGTTACAAGCTTCAGAACTGATCCCGGATTAAGGCTTTTTGTTGAATTATATTCCGCAACTGGTACTCCGGTGATTGCATCGCCAATGAAAAGTGAAACTGAAGCATGTCTCAGTACAGAATCTGCCAGAAATTTTTCAAGGGAAAGGTTTTGAGAAAAAGATAATGCTGAAAACAGAATTGCGGTAACTACAGGAATTATTCTTTTCATTTCTGAATTGTTTTGTTCTGTTCCAGAGTTGAAAGTAGTCCGCAGGCTGCCTGAATATCTACGCCTCTGCTTGATCTGATTGTTGTAAGGATTCCTTTTGCATTGAGTGCCTCCTTGAAATTTATTGTGGTTCCCAGGTCGGGACTCACAAATTCTGATCCCGGGATAGGGTGGAAGCGGATTATGTTTATCCTGCACTTTATCCCATTAAGGATTCTGGCCAGTTCCTTAACATGCAGGGGTGTATCATTCATACCTTTAAATAATATGTACTCAAAGGAGATCCTTCTCTGACTGTTGATTTCAAAGTTGCGGATAACTTCGAGTACTTCTTTTACAGTGTTTGTTTTCTGAATGGGCATTAATTTTCTTCTCTCTTCATCAAAAGGAGAATGAAGACTAACTGCCAGATGACATCTGCTCTTCTCAAGAAAATCTTTTATGGGACCAACCAAACCTACTGTACTCACAGTAATTCTTGTCGGGCTCCAGGCATAACCCCATTCTGCTGTGAGTATTTCCAGTGTCTTCATTACCTCATTAACGTTATCAAGAGGCTCGCCCATACCCATGAAAACCATATTTGTCAGTGAAGAGAACTCAGGAAGGCTTCTGAACTGGTTAAGAATTTCGTTTGATGTGAGGTTTCCCTGAAATCCCTGCTTGCCTGTCATGCAGAATATGCATCCCATTTTGCATCCCGACTGTGAGGATACGCATATTGTGGCACGATCATTATCAGGTATGAATGCTGTTTCTATATATTTGTCATTCAGTACTTTGAAGAGGTATTTCTTGGTTCCGTCAGTGCTTTCAGATTCACTTACAGGAGGAAACAGGCCAACTTCGTAATCGGCTGCCAGAGTCTCTCTCGTCTTTTTGGAGAGGTTTGTCATATCATCAATACTCTGAATCTCCTTTTTATAAAGCCAGTCAGCTAACTGTCTCGCAGCAAATCCGGGCAATCCAATCCTTTTTGTTACTGCAATCAACTCATTCAGAGTCTTTCCGTATAGTCTTTCTTTTAACATATTATATTTATTTTTACCACGGAGACACGGAGGTCACTGAGATACACGGAGTTAATTCTCCTCTTCTCCTCTTCTCCTCTTCTCCCTTTCTCCCTTTCTCCCCGCTCTTTCTTTATTGTGTCAAATTGTCCTGACAAAACTGAATTACTGGCAGACTCCCCGGAATTAAAACGTCATATTGTTCGTTTTTTGAGTAACTATTGTTACCGTTAACTTGTATTTGTTAATTTGAATTGCAATCTGTGTTAAAGAGTTGTTAAATAGTTGAAGATCATCCGAAAAATGCATGATCTTTGTAAACATTAAGAACAAAAAACGGTTATAAAGATATGAATCTTTTGTGAAGGCATGATAAAGTTGTTTTCATGCAATGAACAGATAAGTTAAAATTAAAATTTAAGAGACATGAAAGGAAAGTATATTTTAGGAGGTTTAATGATGGCAGTTCTGGGAGCATTAATTGCTCTTTTTGCCTATACAAAGCTTATTGAAAAACCTGCAGATGTTGTTTCAAAGGATAGTTCTTCTGTTGAAGTAAGGGATGCAAGGGCGTTTCTCACATCAATGCAGATGCAGGAGGGACAAATCGATTTTACATTTGCTGCTGAAGCGACAATTCACGCGGTTGTTCATGTAAGGACAAAATCGATGATGGGGCCGCAGGCACAGAATCCTCTGATGGAATGGTTTTATGGTGACAGATATTCAAGGCCAAGAGAGGTTAGCGGATATGGTTCGGGAGTAATAATCTCAGCTGATGGCTATATTATTACCAATAACCACGTTATTGACGGCGCTGAATCGGTTGAAGTCAAATTGAATGATAACAGGACTTTTACTGCTGAGATAATTGGCAAGGATCCGGCGAGCGATTTAGCCCTGCTGAAAGTCAAAGCAGAGAATCTTCCGTTTATTAAGTATGGAGATTCTGAACAGCTTAGACTTGGAGAGTGGGTTCTTGCAGTTGGAAACCCTTTTAATCTGACATCTACTGTAACTGCAGGGATTGTAAGCGCAAAAGGAAGAAGTTTCACAATGCCTGACGGAACATACAGAATTGAATCATTTATTCAGACTGATGCAGCGCTGAATATGGGTAACAGCGGAGGTGCTCTTGTGAATACAAAGGGAATGCTGGTTGGAATTACGTCTGCTATTATATCACCTAATGGTGCCTACGCGGGAAACTCTTTTGCAATTCCTGTCACAATAGTGAAGAAAGTTGTTCAGGATCTTAAGGAATTTGGTCAGGTGCAACGTGCCCTTATCGGAGTAAATATAAAGGATGTAGATTCTGAAGATGCTGAAAAACAAAACCTTAAAGAGGTAAGGGGAATTCTTGTAACTAATATTGTTGCAGACGGATCGGCTGAAGATGCAGGCCTGAAAGTAGATGATGTAATAGTCAAATTTGACGGAGTACAGGTCAATTCCGTACCTGAACTGCAGGAACAGGTAGGGAAACATCGTCCCGGTGACAAGGCCAGCGTTACTTTTATGCGAGGTGGAAAAGAGACAACTGTTCCAATAGTACTTAAAAATTCTGCGGGAAATACGGAAATAGTAAAAGCAGGAATGGGTGGAGATGAAGTGTTTGGAGCGCGTCTTGAACAACTCGGTTCAGATGAGATGAGGTCACTTAACACTGATTATGGAGTTAAGGTTGCTGAACTTAAGGAAGGCAAATTCAGGGATATTGGAATTAAACGTGGTTATATCATTCTAAGTATCAATGGAAAGAAGGTTAAGACACCTTCAGAAGTACGGCAGTTTTCAAACAACGGAACAAGCCTTAAGTCGATAGGAGGGATACAGTCAGACGGAACACTCTTTACCTTCCAGTTCGGAAACTAATAAGAGTTTAAATATAAGTTGTTGTTTTCCAGCGGATTTATGAAAATAGATCCGCTGTGAACAACAATAGTTATTTATTTTTGTTATTACATAATAAAGCGATATCTTTGCAAAAATTTTTTAGGAGGCAGAATGAGACAACTAAAGATTACCAAATCCATAACAAACAGGGAGAGTGCTTCACTCGACAAATATTTGCAGGAGATTGGTAAGGAGGAGTTGATATCGGTTGAAGAGGAAGTTGAATTGGCTCAGAGGATCAAGAAAGGCGACAGAGCTGCTCTTGAGAAACTAACTAAAGCTAACCTGCGTTTTGTTGTGTCTGTTGCAAAACAGTATCAGAACCAGGGACTTAGTCTTCCCGACCTGATCAATGAAGGAAACCTGGGCCTTATTAAGGCTGCGGAAAAATTTGACGAAACACGTGGATTCAAGTTTATCTCATATGCTGTATGGTGGATCAGACAATCGATTCTCCAGGCTCTTGCTGAACAGTCAAGGATAGTTCGATTACCTCTTAACCAGGTAGGCTCCCTTAATAAGATAAATAAGGCCTTTTCAAAGTTTGAACAGGAGAATGAACGTACTCCTTCACCTGAGGAACTTGCCGATGTTCTTGAATTACCAAAGGAGAAAGTTACTGATACACTGAAGGTTTCAGGACGTCATGTTTCTGTTGATGCTCCTTTTATTGAAGGAGAAGATAACTCCCTTCTAGACGTTCTCACGAACTCTGATTCTCCTGTGGCAGATAAGCTGCTTATGGATGAGTCACTTTCAAGAGAAATATACAGGGCTCTGGCAACTCTTACCGAAAGGGAAAGAGACATAATCAGATTCTTCTTTGGAATAGGATGCCAGGAGATGACTCTCGAAGAGATTGGTGAGAAGTTCGGACTTACCCGTGAGAGGGTTCGTCAGATTAAAGAAAAGGCTATCAGAAGGCTCAGACATACTTCCAGAAGCCGTCTGTTAAAAGGATATCTGGGATAGATATATGATATAATTATATTTAGAGGCGCTTTTTTAAGCGCCTCTTTTTTTTTATACTTCATGTGCTAAGCGAAGTTTGGAACTTCGCTTATACAACAATAATGTTTTTTTTACGACGAAGTCACAGACTTCGCCGAGCCTGAATCATTAATTGTGTATTTTTGCAAATCATCACCTTCATATTTCAATGGATTTTAAACTGATTTCCGACTTTCAGCCTACTGGCGACCAGCCTGAAGCTATACGGCAACTTGTTGATGGTCTTGTTAAAGGTATGCCTTTTCAGACTCTTCTCGGCGTTACCGGTTCCGGAAAAACATTTACAATTGCTAATGTAATTGAGCAGGTTAACAGGCCTGTGCTTGTACTTAGTCATAACAAAACTCTGGCAGCTCAGCTCTATGGCGAGTTTAAACAGTTTTTTCCGGAGAACAGGGTCGAATATTTTGTTTCTTATTACGACTACTACCAGCCGGAAGCATATTTGCCTGTTTCAGATATCTATATTGAGAAAGACCTTTCAATAAATGAGGAGATAGAAAAACTGAGACTCAGCGCTACTTCAGCGCTTCTCTCGGGACGCCATGATGTCATTGTAGTGTCTTCAGTATCATGTATATATGGTATCGGAAATCCTGACGATTTTCACTCCAATACGGTACATACCAAAGTCGGACAAAATATTGGCAGGAATGTTTTCCTCAGGAAACTTGTTGACAGTCTCTATTCTCGTAATGAGATGGAATTCAAGCACGGAACATTCAGGGTAAGGGGAGATACTGTTGATATTTTTCCTGCCTATGCAGATATCGCTGTGCGCATCGTCTTTCTTGGTGATCAGATTGAGGAGATAAATACATTTGAGCCGGTATCGGGAAACAGAATTGACACTCTCTCCGAATACATAATATATCCTGCAAATATTTTTGTTACAACAAGGGAAAGAATCAATCTTGCAGTTGCTGAGATCCAGGATGATATGATGAGGCAGGTGACATATTTCAATGATATCGGAAAGCGGGAAGAGGCAAAAAGAATAGAACAGAGGGTTCTCTACGATCTGGAAATGATAAAAGAACTTGGTTATTGCAGCGGAATTGAGAACTATTCGCGATACTTTGATGGTAGAAAGCCTGGTACCAGACCATTCTGCCTGCTCGACTATTTCCCAAAGGATTTCATTACAGTTATTGATGAGAGTCATGTGAGTCTTCCCCAGATAAGGGCAATGTTTGGAGGGGACCATTCGCGAAAGCAGAATCTGGTTGAATATGGCTTCCGTCTTCCGGCAGCACTGGATAACAGACCAATGCGGATAGAAGAGTTTGAGTCCCTTACAGGACAGACAATTTTTGTCAGTGCCACACCTGCCGACTATGAACTTGAAAAGAGTGAGGGAGTTTATGTTGATCAGGTAATAAGGCCCACAGGACTTCTGGATCCTCCGATAGAGATAAGGCCGAGTCTTAACCAGATAGATAACCTTATGGCTGAAGTTAGGTCGAGAACAGCGCTGGGGGAGAGGACTCTTGTTACAACCATAACAAAGAGGATGGCAGAGGAACTCTCGTCATACCTTATCAAATATGGAATCAAGTGCAGCTATATACATTCAGATATTGATACTCTTGAAAGGATTGATATAATGGAGAGTCTGCGTACAGGCGAAATAGATGTGCTTGTAGGTGTTAACCTGCTGCGAGAGGGCCTCGATCTCCCGGAAGTCTCTCTCGTTGCAATCCTGGATGCTGATAAAGAAGGATTTCTGAGATCATCGCGATCACTGACTCAGACTTCAGGCAGAGCGGCCCGTAACCTGAACGGTAAAGTAATAATGTATGCAGATAATATAACCCGAAGCATGCAGCAGACAATTGATGAGACGGAGCGCAGAAGGGAAAAACAGATGAAGTACAATGAGGAGAATGGGATTACACCTGCGCAGATTGTCAGAAAAGCAGGTTCAATACTAAGCGGCATGGGTAAAAAAGGTGTTGCTTCAAGAGCATATATTGAGCCGGACACAAGGAAAAGCATGGAAAAGGCTGCTCAGGAACTCGACTTTATTGAAGCTGCGCGATTCCGTGATGAGATGGCAGATCTTCAGAATCTTCTTAGAAGCAAGTCGTAGATTATTTGAATAGAAATTTCTAAAAATTACACATAATGAATAAGTTTATTGCTACTATTAGTGTTGCGGCTCAGGTAGGGTTGAGTGTAACAAGTATCCATGCCCAGGAAAAGAAAATGAACGTGCTCTTTATTGCAGTGGACGATTTGAAACCCTGGGTTAGTGCTTATGGAGACAAACATGCAAAAACTCCGGGAATGGACAGGCTCGCCAGGGAAGGGGTTCTTTTTAAAAATGTATATTGCCAGCAGGCAATAAGCGCAGCTACCAGGGCTAGTTTGCTGACTGGTATGTATCCAGATAAGACGAGGGTTTGGGATTTGGTAACCGACTTCAGACAGGTTAATCCCAATGCAGTAAGTCTGCCACAGTATTTCAAATCCTATGGTTATTTGACTGCCGGTATGGGAAAGATCTACCATAAGGAAAGTGCCGGACCCGGACATGATGCTCCCTCATGGAGTATAGCTTATCGCGATGCAAAGACCAAAACATATGTACTTCCCTTTACTCCAAATGAAAAAGGAAGAGGACCTGCTGTTGAATGCGCTGATGTGCCGGACGATACTTACCACGATGGAAAGCTTACCGGGATGGCAATTGAACTGCTTGATAGTTTGAGCACAACAGAAAAGCCGTTCTTCCTGGCCGTGGGCTTTTTAAAACCGCATCTGCCATTTGTTTCACCTAAGAAATACTGGGATCTGTACGACAGAAATGAATTTGAACTTGCTCCTTATCAGAAAAAAGCTGTCAACAGTACAAACCTTGCATACCATGTTTCAGGTGAACTTAAAAATTACTCTGACATTCCGCTTTTTGACAATTATTCTGAAAATGAGCTCGACCATCTATCGGTGGATAAGCAAAAAGAGCTGATACATGGTTACTATGCTGCCATCTCATACACTGATGCTCAGATCATGGAACTTCTCAAAGAACTTGACCGCCTGGGAATACGTAACAATACAATAATTGTTCTTTGGGGTGATCACGGATGGCATCTGGGCGATCATGGATTATGGAACAAACATACTAATTTCGAAGAGGCCACAAATGCTTTAATGATGATGAGTGTCCCTGGTCAGAAGGTTGGAATTAAAGTGGAAGCTACCTCTGAATTTGTGGATATATTTCCTACTCTTTGCGACCTGGTAAATATTCCAAAGCCAAAATATCTGGATGGAATCAGCCTTGTTCCTGCAATTATTAATCCTTCAGCAGAGGTAAGGAGTTATGCTCTTAGCCAATATCCCAGAGGGAAAGATAAAATGGGATATTCTATCCGTACCAAACAATTTCGTTACACTGTCTGGGTTGGAAAGAACTGGAAGACTAATATGCAATTTGACGAGAAGTTTGTAATTGCCCGTGAAATGTATGATTATAATAAAGATCCGCTTGAAACAGAAAACGTAGCAGATAGGTCTGAATATCAAAAGGAAAGACTTATGATGGATAAGTTATTCAGAGAGTGTATGCACCGTGAATTCAACAGTTGTGCAGCTTATGCCAGAATAGCTGATTTCAGGGTGCCGGTTGATACAAGTACAAAATAAGGCTTAGTGGTAGAGCATTGACATTGCAAAAAATTCAAAGAATGGAGTAGAAAAATAATTTATACGTATAATTATTTTATCTTTGTCGTATTAAAATTACCAATACCATGGATGCCAAAATAACGCTTTCTTTCGATAAAGAAGTAATCGAAAAGGCAAAGAAATTTGCGGATACACAGAATATCAGTCTGTCACGTATTATGGAGTTTCTGCTTCGCGAAATTACCAGTGGCAGTTACAAAGACCTTGAGGAATTTCCGGTATCTGATTGGGTTAATCAACTGGCGGAAGGGAAGGCCGTTTATGTTACAAGGCCGAAATCGCGCAAAGCACTCAAAAATGAATTCCTGAATTCAAGAAAATGAAGTTTTTTCTGGACGCCAATATACTGGTAGCTGTTCTCAACAAAGAATACCCTCTTTTCAGCAACGCAGCAAGGATACTCAGCCTTTCAGGAAGAAAGGATTTTGAGATTTATACATCGCCGATTTGCCTGGCAATAGCCTTCTATTTTGCTGAAAAAAAGAGTGGCTCATTCTCCGCCGGAAAGAAAATCGCTCTGCTTGCATCTCATATCAATATTACAACAACAAATGAAGAAGTCGTTTTTAAAACAATCAGGAATAAGAAAATAATTGATTTCGAGGATGGCCTGGAGTATTATTCGGCACTTGAATCAGGTTGTAAGGTTATCGTAACCGAAGATCAGGGAGATTTTCATTTTTCAGAGATTGAGGTAGTGACCTGCCGGGAGTTTATTTCAAAGTGGCTAGCCAGTCAGATTTAGTTGACTTTCCTGTAACAGTGCCTAATATTTTATTGCCTGTTACTTTTCCCGTGTATGAGTCTTCGTTCACTCTGAAATTTATAATATCTCCATTAATTCTTCCTTCAGTAATTGACATTGTCTTATTGTTTGCAGTATACGTACCATAGAAAAACTGAAACTCCTGTCTGATCTCAAGTTGCCCATTTCCCAGTGTCCAGGTTCCTTCAACTTTTGCAGGCACAACCCACATAAGAGCAGTATACCAGCTGTTCATGTTATCATCTGTGGTAACCTCAAAATCAGGCTCCCAGTTATCCATTGTAAAGGTATTGGATACAATTCTTGTCCCCGGCTTAAGTCCAAGCAGTATGGGTCTCAACTTAAGGTTTATCTGGGGAAGCAGAAACATTGTTATTACTGTTGCCTTAGAAAGATCATATTCAAACAGATCGGTACATATGAATTTTGTGAGAGCTTCAACACCTGCCTCTCTGGCATTCTGTTTAGAAAGATTAACCATATCCGGATTGAACTCAATTCCAATCGCCTGTGCCCCAAGTTTAGCCGCCGCAATAACAGTTCTTCCATCGCCTGAGCCGAGATCAACAACAATGTCATTCGACTTAACTTCAGCAATTTCGAGCATTTTGACAACAAGCTCATCGGGAGTAGGTACCCATATTACATCTTTGCCTTCCTGCCCTACATGAGGAACAAAAACTGTGTCTTTTGAATTTTCCTGGGATTGGGCTGAACGGGAAAAAAGTGTAAGTAGAATAACAGCTAAAAGGTGTTTCAGAAAACATATTCTTTTCATATTTCCTCCTTTGTGTTAAAATGCGATATGAATTTACATATTTATTTGCTCATAGTAATGATACAGACTATTAAAAACAATTTCAGGTGAATTTAGGGATCCGGATTAAGATTTTTATTTTAATTTATTGTGTTTTTGTACTATTTTTATAAATCTTAAGATAAAAACAATAATAAGTAAAATTATGAAAAAGGTTTTACTATTGTTATTCATGATTTTTTTATCGTCTTATTTTATTGTTGCACAGCGTGTTGATAGTGTAAGAATTGAACAGGCTGGTGATTTTATTAAGATTCATTATAAAATTCTGGATTCAAATCCCAATCAGGTTTTCAGGGTATCGGCTCTCTGTTCCATCGATGGAGGTCTGAAATCGCAAATGAACAGTCTTGTGGGTGATTTTGGTGATAATGTAACCGGAGGCAGAACTGATTATATGATTATCTGGGATGTCTTAAAAGATATTCCTGAACTAAAATCTGCCGAGTTTTTTATTAAGGCTGAACTTGTAAAGGATTTGGCAATAAAACCTCAGGAATTAAATGATTTAAAAAGCTTTTTTTCACAGGCTGAATTCAGTCTTATGGTTTCAACTTCTTTCCCCGGACCTCAGGTGGGGGTAAGATTAGGTTATATGGGGAGTTTCGGTGTTTCAGTACAATTGTTAAATGGTAAAATGCCGGTTCTGGAGGAATACAGGAATTATGCACTTTATCCTACCCCTCTTCAGACTATGGTTATCGGTATTGATCTCACAAAGAGAATAATTAACGGAAAAAACTTCCGGATGCATTTGATTGGCGGTGTCAGAAATAATGACCTCATGGTTTATTTTGCAGGTCCCCCGGCTCCTGTACTCTGGACCCAGGGAATGACCGGTATTGAAGCCGGAATGATATTTACTGTTAAGAAATTAACAGCAACAATAATGGTCTCTCAGCTAAATCCCAAACAATTAGAGAAAAATGATAATGAGGTTGTAATTGCCAGCCCGTATAAGTTTCTTAATATGGGTGTTGGAATCAGATTCTAAGTGTCATCAAATAGTAAAAATGTACTATTGAAAATTCATCTGTTTAATTTTTTATATACATTTATATAGATTTTGAAATAGTTTCAGTCTTAGTATGTCTTTCAGAAAGGTTTTAGAATTTACTTTTTTATATATTAATCCTGCTTAAATGAGAAAAATCCTTTTGGTATTATCCATTCTGTTAAGCTCATTTTCAATACTTAACAGCCAGACAGTCGACAGTATAAAAGTTGAACAGGCAGGAGACCTGATTAAGATCCATTACAAGATTCTTAATTCAAATGTCTCGCAGGTATTCAGAGTAACAGTTTTCTGCTCCATAAACGGAGGCCTGGAGTCGAAACTTAAAAGTCTTTCTGGCGATTTTGGGGAGAATGTTGCCGGTGGTAGACAGGATTATATGGTATTATGGGATGTACTGAAGGATGTTGATGAGGTTAAAACGGTCGATTTTTCAATTAAGGCAGAACTGATACAGGGAAATTCAAGCATGGAGGATCCTGATAAAATAAGAAAGAAAAGAGCATATCTTATGGCAGCAGGCTTAGTTGGTTCTCACAACATGCAGGCTGGATACAAGTTTGGTTTCATGGGGAATTGGGGTCTGTCATTTAGTAGCTTATTTGGTACCAGGAAATATAGTGCCAATAATGATGCATATGAAGGGTTTACCGTTCTGGCAGATATTACTAAGCGGATTATCAATACCAGTGATCTTCAACTTCATTTACTTACCGGATTGGCAGTTGCAAACAATGAAGTCAATCAGACAGGTGTTTTTCAGGATAAATTTCTATATGGATTTGATCTGGGCCTGGTAGCGGGTTTTAAAAGATTATCACTTTATACAGGCTTCTCAAGTGCCAGGTGGCCAACTATAAAAACCACTGTTCAGGTGGATCCTACTTCCTGGTTTAACATTGGAGTGGGGATGAGATTTTAGACTAATTTCTTTAAGAATAAGACATTATGAAAAGATTTGCTTTGTCCGTTATTTTATTAGGTCTGTTTATAACTGGAAATTGTCAGGTATCCGAAAACAAATCCGGTGTTTTGCAACTTAACATCTCAAAAAAAGGAACCGACTTTAAAAAAATCTCTGATGAGAACCGTGCACCTGCAGATAAAACTCCGCCGGTTGTCACAATTCAGTCCCCAGAACTTAAATCTGATTCACTCACTAAGTCCTCATCCAAAATACTGGTTGTAAAAGGTACAGTTAAAGATGCCGGAGGTATTTTTGAGGTCGTGGTCAACGGTGTGGAAGCCAGTGTTGCCTCTGATGGAGTTTTTATGGCTGACATTCCGCTGGCCTTTGGAAAAAATCAGGTCAAGATAAAGGCAACTGATATTTCATTGAACAGCTCAGTAGTATCATTTTATTCAGAGAGACTAACTTCTCAGATTGCGGATCAGGCTGTACCTGTTGCTGCGGCAGTTCCCGAGAAACCCAAAAACACTTATTCCATAAATATTACATCGCCTTCATCTGAAAGCCTTACAACCGGCACCGATAAGTTTACAATTCAGGCTTGTATTAAGGCAACTTCTCCGATTAAAAAAATAATGATTTCCCGTAATGGAACTTTTGTAAATGGATTTTTATCGAATAATATTGTTCAGAAGGGCGATTGCTCTTTTATGGTTGATGAGCCCCTCTCACTTAAACTTGGGATGAATGATATTAAGATTGAGGTGTTTGCTGTTGATGATACAATAAGCAAAAGCGTTACTGTTGAGTATAGTTTTTATGCTGCCAGGAATTTTGCACTACTGATTGGGAACCAAAAATATGACGATCCAAATATTGCTGAACTTGAGGAACCGGCAAAAGATGCCAGAGAATTGTATAATACATTAACTAAGGACTATAATTTTGATCCTGAGAATGTTACGCTTCTATTAAATGAGACAAAAGAGAAAATTATCGGGACACTGCATGAAATGCGATCAAAGGTTGGCCCAAACGATAATTTGTTGATTTTTTACGCGGGTCACGGCTATTGGGACGAAGGGATGCAGGTCGGGTACTGGTTGCCTAAGAATGCGGCCAAGGACAACCCCGTGAACTGGATTCCGAATACGGACCTCACTAATTATCTTGGTGCCATTAAGACAAAGCATACACTTCTAATTGCAGATGCCTGTTTCAGTGGAGGTATCTTCAAGACCAGAGCTGCCTTCAGCGCGACATATGCTATAGAGATGCTTTATCAGAATAACAGCCGTAAAGCAATTACAAGCGGTTATATGACTGTTGTACCAGATAAAAGTGTCTTTTTTCAGTATCTGATCAAGAATCTTAAAGAGAATACAAATGATTATCTGTCAGCTGAAGAGCTTTTCTCGAAAATGAGAATGGCAGTAATTAATAACAGCGAAAATGTGCCTCAGTTCGGCACAATCCAGAATGTTGGTGATGAGGGTGGGGATTTTATCTTTATTAAAAGGAAAGTGCAGTAATAATATATAGTTATGTATCCGATGATCAGATGTTTTTTCTTATGTTTGATGATGCTGCCTTTTTCCGGAAAATTATACTCTCAATTCGATTACTATGCTTCGAAAGAACAGAAAGTTGAAAAAGAGAGACTTCCCTCCAGACATTTTAAAGGTGAGAAAACTTTTTCTCTGTCACCAAATATTATTGATACAAGATCTCACGGAGTTTCTGTTGCCGGAGGTCTTAAATTCCAGATTTTTCTTACTGAAAGAATAAGTCTGGATGCTGATCTGGTTGCAGGAAAAAGATATTTTCACGGTGGTCCGGGAGTTATTGCACTGCCTTACTGGCTGTTGATGTACAAACAGGATCAGGTTATATTTGACGGTGAAGGGGGCTTTACAATGTTTCTGGTTATGATTGCTGCAGGCGTTATGTCGTTCGAACATGTCTCATATCATATTCCTGTTAAGAATGACTGGGAAGTATCACCTTATATCAGTCTTTTAAGGTTTAAGCAGTACACAACCGCAAATGGAATTTCTGATGATGGCGGCCAGCTTTCTTTTGCAACCGGAGTTCAGGCAGATAAATATTTTGGCAGATTCTTCTTATCCCCTTATATAGAGTATAATGTAGGCTATCGCGACGGAATAGGCGGTATTAATTCAGGAATTGGTTTCGGAATTTCATTCCCCGGGGCATATTGAATACTCATAAAAACTAATAACTTTAATTCTTAAAATTATAGTGAATGAGGAAAAATATCCTTTATTTGTTTTTATACGGATTAGTCTTATTTGCAGGTAGTTGCAAAGATGAAACTCCAATTGACCGTTTTTCTGTTGTCACCAGACATAATATAGAAAACAGGATTATTGACAGCCTGAACTCATTATCTGTTGGTAATGGGGATTTTGCTTTCACTGTTGACATTACAGGATTGCAGACATTCCCGGAATTCTATTCAAAGGGCATATCCCTCGGAACAATGTCAAACTGGGGATGGCATACAGGTGAAAATCCGGAGAATTATCAGATCTCTGACGTATATAAAGAGTATAATGTTGATGGCAAAACTGTTGAATATGTCAGGCAGTTCAGAACCGGGGAAGACCCACGAAAAGTTGCTGCATCCGATTGGCTAAGGGCTAATCCACAGCGTGTACATCTTGGATTGGTTGGACTTCAGATTCAGAAAGAAGACGGGACTGAAATTGCATTAAATGATATTGAAAAACCCGTACAGAAACTAAACCTCTGGACGGGTGAAATTGACAGCAGATTCGAGATTGAAGGAGAACCCGTTCATGTAATTACCGTTTGTCATCCCGGATATGATATGATATCAGTAAGAATCGTATCGGCCCTGATCGGGAAGTCGCGACTTAAAATTAAACTGAATTTCCCGGCCGGATCAGAAGGATGGAGCGGGTACGATATTAATTCTCCTGAAAAGCACCTGACAAAAATTATTTGTGATACTAATAACATTACACTGTTTGAAAGAAAGCAGGATAATGATATCTATAATGTTTTGCTAAGCCGGAATAGCGGACAGATCAGAGAGGTTGATCCGCATGTTTACTATCTGGAGCCGGAGATGTCTGATTCCGTTTTTTCTTTTTCATGTCATTTTATACCAAATCCGGGAACAGGAAAAATTTTGACTTTTGATGAAACACTCGACGCTTGTAAAAAGAACTGGGAAGATTTCTGGATGACAGGTGGTGCTGTGGATTTTTCAGCATGTACAGATCCAAGGGCATCAGAACTCGAACGCAGAGTTGTTTTGTCAAGATATCTTACTAACATTCAGTGCAGCGGCTCACTGCCTCCGCAGGAAACCGGCCTTACATATAACAGCTGGTATGGGAAATTTCATCTCGAGATGCACTGGTGGCACGGTGTCCATTTTGCTCTGTGGCAGAAGGGTGAAATTCTTGAAAAACAGATGGGGTACTATTCTGATATTTTTGAAAACGCAAGGCTTACTGCTGAACATCAGGGGTACAAGGGCGTAAGATGGCCAAAAATGGTCGGACCTGACGGAAGGGAAAGCCCAAGTACAGTAGGTACTTATCTTATCTGGCAGCAGCCGCATCCTATATTCTATGCTGAACTTCTATATGAGAATGCTTCTGACCGGAAAGAGATTCTTGACAGGTATAGTAAACTGGTGTTTGAGACAGCAAATTTTATGGCCTCTTATGCAAGGTTTGACAGCACACGAAACCAGTATGTCCTGGGTCCGGTTTTGATCCCTGCTCAGGAGAGTCTGAGACTTGAAACTACAATAAATCCGCCATTTGAGCTTGTTTACTGGTACTGGGGACTGAAAACAGCTCAAAAATGGAGAGAACGGATGGGACTTGAACCATCTCCATGGTGGAATGATGTTATTGAGAAGATCTCCCCACTGGCTATCCAGGATGGTTTGTATCTTTGCTCTGAAGATACGAAGGATTCGTACCTGAATCAAAAATATATGAGCGATCATCCTATCGTTTCAGGCGTTATGGGTGTGATGCCTGATACAAGGCTTGTGGATCCTCAGATTCTTGCCAATTCGCTTGATACAATACTTAAGAAATGGAACTGGAGAACAACCTGGGGCTGGGACTTTCCTATGCTGGCAATGTCGGCGGCCTCAATAGGAAGATCAGAGCAGGCAATCGATTTCCTTCTTATGGATGCTCCTAAAAACAGATATCTTTTAAACGGACATAATTATCAGGATGCAAGGTTGTCAATTTACCTGCCGGGCAACGGTGGTCTGCTTACTACAGTAGCAAAAATGTGTGTAGAGAATCAGTTTCCTGATAATGGCAGTTGGAAAGTTAAATGGGAAAATCTTAATCGGTATGTTAAATAATTAACAGTAAATTTGTAAAACGTTATAATATTAAAAAAATGAGAAGGATGAATTTTCAGAATCACAGTATTTACAGAACTTTAATAATCCTGTTTTTTGCTTTATCAGTAAAAGGATACTCTCAATCGACATCGGGCGGCGAGACTCCTCAGTTTTTATTCAGTGATTTTTCTGACGGTATAATCAGGATGACAAACGGAACTGCACAGAAGGCTATGCTTAATTATAATTTAATATCTGAAAAGATTGTATATCAGAAAGATGGAAAGATTTTTGACCTGATAGGCCTTGAGTTGGTAGATACTGTGCTTATTTACGAATCTGCTTTTGTACCTGTAGAAGGAGTGTTTTACGAAATACTTTACGTTGCCCCTGTATCACTCTTCCTTCAGTGGAAGGGAAGTCTGATTCCTCCTGGTAAGCCTGCCGGTTATGGCGGAACATCCCAGGTATCCAATACTAAAATGCTTTCGTCGGTCGAATTGACATCGGGATATTATAATATTAAACTTCCAAGTAACTATACAGTAAATGTTGAGAAAAAGTATTGGTTAATAAGTGAAGGAAATGCATCGTTCTTTACTAATGAAAGACAATTTCTAAAACTCTATCCTGTACATGAGGAAGAACTTAAAAACTTTATTAAAAAGAACAAGATTAAGTTTGAAAAAGAAGCAGGTGTTGTAAAACTGGTCGAATTCCTTAATGAGTTGAGTAAGTAGATTGATTTAAAAGCCCATCTTCTGTCACTCTCAGAAAATCAGCGGATTTTTGGAATAAAGGAGTGGAATTATCGGGATATTTATTATTTTTATAGAATAGTCTTTAGATATTCAGGATTCAGTTAATAGCTTGGTTTTATGAAAAAAGCTCTTCTAATAATATACTTATTTTTGGTTGTTTTTTCAGTAGCAGCTCAACAAAATGAAGCTACCGCAGTTAAAACTGATCTTTCTTATTTTGTAACCCGCGACCGCAACGAATTGATAAATAAGCTTGTAGATCTGCCGTGTGGAATAAAAAGTGAGGATCCTGTAAAAGTTATTCTTCAGAAACTGCAGACCTATCTCGTTAATTTTCAGCCCGAAGCCGAGTACTCTGATGATGTGTATGCTAAAGCCGCCAACCTGCAGGCTCTGAAGAGTGTCATGCAGGGTGGATATGGTATCGGTTCTGTGCTTATTAACGAAAAGGGGGAGATAATTGCTGCTGCACATAATACACAGATTCAGGCTCACCGTTCAGATCTTCATGCCGAAATGACTCTGCTTACAAACTTTGAGGAGAGCCGTCTGGCAAAAAAATATGTTAATGTTTATATTTATCGTCCGGGACTAATAGTTTTCAGTTCAGCTGAACCTTGTCCAATGTGTTTTATCAGGATCAATACTGCCGGAGCAGATACCAAATACTGCACTCCCGGACCTGATGATGGTATGGTTAGCAGGACTGATTTTCTGCCTCCGGCGTGGAAGGAAATGGCTCTTAAACGCAAGGTTAGTATAGGCGACTGTTCTCCGGTTATGCAAAAGATCTCACACCTTCTGTTCTACTCTTACCTTCTCGACAACAGAGGACCTCACTAGATAAATCAGTATAAGTTGAAAAAGGAACCAGCTATTGCTTGTCCCTTTTTTGTATTGTCGGGGTGATGTGACTCGAACACACGACCCCTTGCACCCCATGCAAGTGCGCTAGCCAACTGCGCCACACCCCGATTTGAATTCTATGCAAAAATAGTTAACTATTCCGATTATGCAATGATGAACGGAAAACAAACTCCAAAGTTGATTATATTTGCAGTTCAATTAATCACTTTAGAAATATGGAATTATTTAAACCTCTTGATGTTCAGAAAGACACTAAAATTGCTGATAAAGAGAATGTTGAAAAAGTAAAATGTCTTATTATCGGTTCAGGGCCTGCAGGTTATACTGCTGCTATCTATGCTTCCAGGGCAAATCTTAAGCCTCTGCTTTACACTGGTCTGCAGATGGGAGGACAGCTTACAACAACGACTGAGGTTGACAATTTTCCGGGTTACCCAAAGGGAATAACGGGCCCGGAAATGATGGAGGACCTGAAGACCCAGGCTGAGAGATTCGGTGCAGAGATCAGATTCGGAATCGCAACCTCTGTTGATTTCTCGGGAAAAACACATAAAGTCACAATTGATGAAACCAAAATAATTGAAGCTGATGCGGTAATTATCGCAACTGGTGCCACGGCGAAATACCTTGGTCTCGAGGCTGAGTCGAAATATGCAGGTATGGGCGTCTCTGCCTGTGCAACATGCGATGGCTTTTTCTATCGTGACAAGGATGTTGCTGTAGTAGGTGGAGGTGATACAGCTGCTGAGGAGGCAACATACCTGGCAGGTTTATGCAAAAAGGTTTATCTCATTGTCAGGCGTGATGTTCTAAGGGCATCGAAAACAATGCAGGACAAGGTAATGAATACAAAAAATATTGAAGTGTTGTGGGAGCATCAAACTACTGATCTCTTTGGAGATAATGGTGTTGAAGGTGCAACTCTGGTTAAGAAAAAAGGCACCCCGTCTGAAGAGATTGTGAAAATAAAGATAGATGGTTTCTTCCTGGCAATTGGGCATACCCCAAACTCTGATATCTTTTCAAAGTTTCTTGACAGAGATGAGGTAGGATACATAAAAACAAAGCCAGGGACATCCAAAACAAATGTTGCCGGAGTTTTTGCTGCCGGCGATGTTCAGGACCCTCATTATCGTCAGGCTGTTACGGCTGCCGGATCGGGCTGTATGGCTGCAATAGATGCAGAACGGTATTTATCTGAATTGAAATAAGAAAGAAGGCCACTAAGTCACAAAGGCTCTAAGAGTCACTAAGAATTTGGTTTTTAATAAAATCTAATTGGTGTTACTTTGTGTCTTGGTGACTTTGTGGCAAAGGAAATATAATCCTCTCATGAAATGAAGACATTTAAAAAGACTTTCAAGATCAATGCTGAACCATCAGATGTTTATTCGGCTATTACTAACCCGTTTACAATTGAATTGTGGTCAGGGTATCCGGCGAAGATGAGCACAGAACCAGGCAGTGAATTCTCTCTTTGGGAAGGAGACATAGAAGGCAGGAATATCGAATTTGTTCATGACAGGAAAATTGTTCAGGAGTGGTACTTTGGTGATCAGTCTGAAAAATCAATTGTAACAATAAACATTGTTCCCGACAGGGAAAATTCTGCAGTTACCGTAGAGCATACAAATATTCCTGATGATGAGTTCAGTGGAATCGCAGAAGGATGGAGGGAATACTATTTTGAAGCAATCTCAAACTTTTTCAATCCTAATTTTTAAGATCATTTAATGAGAATGTCGTCCGGGCATTCTGATCCAAAAGTGAAAAAATATCCTCTGCACAGGCAAGTACAAGGGTTCCTATTCCTTTATAACAAAGTGTATTTGAGTATGTCTGAACCTTCTGGTTCCACTCTGTTAACCAAGAAAAAAGATGATTTTCAATGAACCTTTTTATTTCTCCTTTCATCTCTGTGCGACAGGCATTATCCTCAAGACTGATGTAATTATCTATTAATCGCGTAAGAAACAGCAACTCAACGCTGAGATGATCATCTTCAATCTTGTCCTTGTATTTAGAGACCCATCCATAAGAATTATAAAACTCTGTTACCTCTGAAACATAGTTTGCTGCTGGCTGTGCTCCATTGTTCCTGTTTTTGGATTCGTAAACAGGTGCAAGCGGGCTTTTGTTATCAGAAAAAAGCCTTAAATAATCCTCATGTAAGCGTTTGCTGCAGAAGCTTTTATCGTCGCACGATTCCCTGAGTTGCGATGCAGCCTTTACAAAAGTTGGATTTGAACTGGATACAGGCAGTCTTTTAAGAATCCCTTTTGTCCAGAAATCAGTTATACACTCCTCGGAGGGTTCATACATTATCATTGTGCCTGTAAAAAAAAGCATCATATTGTATCCTTTCAGAATGTTATTCTGCTGTATTTCATCATTATATGTCATGAAAATGACCTCTTGTATTGATTAAAAAATCCGGTACTGCATTATTTGAAACACAGTATCCGGAGATTATAACCTTTAAAAGGGCAGTTTTGTTCGGTAGATTGAAAAAAGAGATTGTCGCAAAATGAATTTTTACTTTATCCACCCCCTTCCCAACCTTCCCCCAGAGGGGAAGGAGTAAACTTTTCCCCCTTGGGGGAAATTAGAAAGGGGGTAAAAACGACGGGCGATCCTTTGCGGTTAATTGTTTTTTATGAACAGCCTCTTATTTCAGTTTCAAAATATTTAAAGACTGAAATGTGCTATCTCGTTTGGATATACGTTATTGTCTACCTTATGTTTTATTTCACTGAAAGCCTTAATAGTATACTCTACATCCTGAAGTGAATGGGCGGCAGTTGGTATAAGACGCAACATTACAACGTCCCTTGGAACAACCGGATAAATAACTACTGAACAGAAGATGCCGTAATTTTCTCTCAGGTCATAAATAAGCTGGGTGGCCTGAGCAACGCCGCTTTTCATGAATACAGGAGTAACAGGAGATTCCGTTTTACCAAGGTCGAGGCCGGCTTCTTTTAATCCTTTTTGGAGCGCATGAACAATAGTCCACAGTTTTTCTTTCTGCTCAGGATGTTCCTGAATGAATTCGAGACGTTTGATAGCTCCCAGTGTCATTGCCATAGGAAGAGATTTGGCGTAGATCTGTGAACGGAGATTATAGCGGAAAAAGTTTACAACATCTTTAGTACTTGCTACAAATCCGCCGATTCCGGCCATCGATTTTGCAAAAGTTGCAAAATAAATATCTATCTGATCCTGCACACCAAAATGTTCGCCAGTACCGGCTCCTGTGGCTCCCATTGTTCCAAAACCATGAGCATCGTCAACAAGGAAACGGAAATTGTATTTCTTTTTCAGAGCGGCAATTTTGTCAAGTTTTCCAAGGTCTCCTGCCATTCCGAAAACTCCTTCAGTTATAACAAGAATTCCTCCGCCACTCTCCTCAGTAAGTTTGGTAGCTCTCTGTAGCTGCTTTTCACAACTCTCTATATCATTATGAGGAAATACGAATCTTTTACCAATGTGAAGTCTGAGTCCATCCATTATACAGGCATGTGATTCAGAGTCATATACGATCACGTCGTGTCTGTCAACAAGAGCATCGATTATTGAGACCATGCCCTGATATCCGAAGTTCAGCAGGTAGGCATCCTCTTTCTGTACAAATGAGGCAGCCATCTTCTCAAATTTTTCATGATTGGTACTGTGCCCCGACATCATTCTGGCACCCATCGGATAAGCGAGTCCATACTGTGCTGCAACCTCAGCATCATATTTTCTAATTTCAGGATGGTTGGCAAGTCCAAGGTAGTTATTCAGACTCCATGCAAGAACCTCCTTACCTTTGAATTTCATTCTTGGTGATATTTCTCCCTCCAGTTTAGGAAATGCGAAATATCCGTGTCCCATATCCTGATACTGTCCAAGTGCACCTCTGTTCTTCTTGATCTTTTCAAATATGTCCATGATTGTTGGCCTTTTTAATAATTTTGCACAAAATTAGAATTAAACATGCATATCATAATACCTATTTATACCTAATTTACAAAAAATGTCTTGCAGTCTTGCTGTCATGCGGTCTTGCAGTCTTCTGCTCCCTGCCTTGTGCTCTGTGCCCTGTGCTCCCGAATTGCCCATTGCCCATATAATAAAAGCACAATTATTACGTTTTTATGCCATAAATGATTTTTTTTCCGTAATTTTGCGCAACAATTTTTTTTATGAGATTCAGATTAGTTACAGTCCTGACGGTTTTGATGTTGGTAAGCTCATGCGGTGAGTATGAGAAGCTTCTTAAGAGTACCGATTATGATCTTAAAAAACAGAAGGCCAAAGAGTACTTTGATGCAGGTCAGTATGTGAAGACTACTGAGATTCTGAGTCAGATCCTTCCCAGATACAGGGCAACAGAAGAATCTGAAAGTTTAAACTGGATGAATGCCCAGGCATATTTTGGCATGAAAGATTATTTCATGGCTGGAAGCTATTTCAAGTCTTTTGTTGAACAGTTCCCATTTGGGAAATATGCAGAAGAGTCAAACTTTATGGCTGCATTGTGCGACTATAATATAGCTCCGCGTCCTACTCTTGATCAGGAGAATACCGAAATGTCGATTGAAGGATTTAATATATTCATTAACAGATTTCCAAATAGTCCTAAAATTGAGGAAGCAAAAAAATATGTTAAGGAACTCGAGGAGAAGCTTGTTGAAAAGTCATATGTGAGTGCCAAACTCTATTACGATATGGGTGAATATAAAGCCGCTGTGGTGGCTCTCACAAACAGCCTTAAGGAGTATTCTGAAACCAAATACCGTGAGGAGATGATGTTCCTGAAGCTTAATTCTCTCTTTCTATATGCTGAGAACAGCATGATATTGAAGCAGAAGGAGAGATATCAGGCAGCTCTCGACGATTACTATTCCTTTATGGAAGAATTTCCAAAAACAGAGTATTCCAAAGAGGTTGGTACTATATTTCAAAAGACAAATAAATTTCTGAAAGCAGGAATTGCCGATAGTGGAGTAAAATAATCAATAATTATATGGATTACAGAAAATCAGCCGCACCAGTAACAACAGTTACACGCAATCTGGACCTTATGACTCAGGGTACAGGTAATATCTACGAGACAGTTATAGTTGTTTCAAGAAGATCAAATCAGATTTCTGTTGAGATGAAACAGGAACTGAATAAGAAACTTGAGGAATTTGCTTCATACAGCGATAATCTTGAGGAGGTATTTGAAAACCGTGAGCAGATTGAAATCTCGAAATTTTACGAAAGGTTGCCAAAACCTACTCTTATAGCATTACAGGAACTGGAAGATAAAAAAATATTCTACAGAAACCCTGATGCTGCTGCCAAACAGAAGTAACTAAAAGCCTGACTATGTTGAAAGGCAAACACATAATAGTTGGAGTAACCGGAGGTATTGCAGCATATAAAACTGCAAGTGTCATCCGGTTGCTTGTTAAGGAGGGGGCCGAGGTGAAGGTCCTTATGACTGCTCATGCCAAAGAATTCATAACCCCTCTTACTCTTTCAACTCTCTCTAAAAACCCGGTTCTTACCGAATTCTATAATACCGAAAACGGTGACTGGAACAGTCATGTTGATCTCGGAATGTGGGCTGATCTTTACCTTATCGCTCCTGCAACGGCGAATTCAATAGCTAAAATGGCATCTGGCATTGCAGATAATCTTCTGCTTACAACTTATTTATCAGCCCGTTGTCCGGTTTTTGTTGCTCCTTCAATGGACCTCGACATGTTAAAACATCCGGCAACTACAATAAATATTGAAACTCTAAGGGCATTCGGAAATATTATTCTTGAACCCACCAGCGGGGAGCTTGCCAGCGGACTTTCAGGTAAAGGCCGAATGGCCGAACCGGAAGATATTGTGAAAGAAATAACAGTGTTCCTTTCAAAAAAAAAAAGGAGTGAACCCCTGAAAGGCAGGCATGTTCTTATTAATGCCGGACCAACCCGGGAACCTCTCGATCCTGTACGCTTCATAAGTAATTATTCCACCGGAAAAATGGGAATCGCTCTGGCCGAAGCAGCTTCCGCTTATGGTGCCGTTGTTGAACTCGTACTCGGGCCTGTTGAGGCTGCTCCAAATAATCCCGACATAAAAGTTATAGATGTTACAACTGCTGAATCAATGTCGGCAGAATGTGTCAGGCGGTTTCCGAAATGCGACATTGCAATTCTGGCAGCTGCCGTTGCTGATTTCACTCCTCAGGCAGTAGCGAAAACTAAAATCAAAAAGGACCTTAGTGATAATGCTGAGTACGTTCTTAAACTGAAACCTACAACTGATATTGCTGCAACTTTAGGTAAGCTGAAGAAAAAGAATCAGATCCTCGCAGGCTTTGCTCTTGAAACTGATAATGAAATTGAAAATTCAAAAAAGAAACTTATAAAAAAGAATCTTGATCTCATTGTTCTTAATTCGCTGAGGGAAAAAGGTGCAGGCTTCGGACACGATACAAACAGGATAACAATAATTGACAGTGACAATAATATTGATAAATTTGAGTTGAAATCAAAAGAAGAAGCTGCAAGAGATATTCTCGATAAAATTGTTTCACTGATTCAGTAATTTAAAATGAGGTTATTGAACTTTAAAAAATATTACGCTGTTTTAATCCTGGTTCTTTTTTCGGGAGTCTCCTTTTCTCAGGAACTGAACTGCAATGTTCAGATCTCGGCACAAAGGATTCAGGGATCAAACCGCCAGGTTTTTGAAACTATGCAGCGTGATATTTATGAGTTCATGAATAATACTGTCTGGACAAATCATGTATTCAGCTACTCTGAACGGATTGACTGCAATATTCTCATTAATCTCAATGACCAGCTGTCGGCCGATGAATTCAGAGGTACCATCCAGATTCAGTTAAGAAGACCAGTATTCAATACCACGCACAATTCAACAATGCTGAACTTTATTGATAACAGCTTTCAGTTCAGGTATGTTGAATTCCAGCCCCTTGAATTTGATCCCGGAGCACATCGTTCAAACCTGATTTCAGTTCTGGCTTACTATACCTATATTATACTGGGGTTTGATTATGATTCATTTTCCCCTCTCGGAGGAACGGAATTCTTTCTTATGGCAGAGAAGATTGTTACAAATGCCCAGAATGCAGTGGAACCCGGATGGAAACCTTATGATGCCTCAAGAAACAGAAACAGATACTGGCTTGTAAAAAACATTCTTGATAAAGAGTATGAAGGAGTAAGGCAATTCATATACGAATATGATATTAACGGTCTCGATAAGATGGAATCGAAAATTGCCGAAGCCAGAACGAGTATTGCTGAAAGTCTTAAATTATTGCAGGAGGTCTACAGAAGGAAACCCGATCCCTTCATGTATTATATGCAGGTTGTATTAGAATCAAAGACAGATGAGCTTATAAATGTCTTTTCAGGGGCTTTTCCTGAAGAAAAAAGCCGTGTGGTTCAGATCCTTACCGAGATTGACCCGGCTAATAAGGCTAAGTATGAAAAGATAAATTCATCAAATACTCCATAATTTCAGATATGCTTGTAAAACTGTTTGTCAGGAATTACGCCCTTATTAAGGAACTTGATATTGAACTGGAAAACGGTCTCACAATTATTACAGGTGAAACAGGTGCCGGAAAATCAATTTTGCTGGGCGCTCTTTCTCTGATACTCGGTAACAGGGCTGATTCAACGGTTCTTCTTGATAAAAGTGAAAAATGCATTGTTGAGGGTACTTTCAGAATTGAGGATTATGACCTGAATGACTTTTTTACAGCAAACGAGCTCGATTACGAGCCTGTGTCTTCACTTCGGCGTGAAATAAATACCGCAGGCAAATCCAGGGCTTTCATAAATGATACTCCGGTTACAATTAATGTACTGAAAGAAATAGGGGATAAACTTATTGATATTCACTCGCAGCATCAGACACTAATGCTTGGAAATAATATATTTCAGCTTAACGTAATTGATTCCTTTGCAGGAACAATGGGTATTCTATCTGATTATCGTAAATCATTCGCCGATTACAGAAAGATTAAAAAGGAGTTTCTGACAGCCAGCGAGGCCGCTGAAAAAAATAAGGCAGACCTTGAGTATTATCAGTTTCAACTGACACAGCTTGATGAGGCAAAACTGAAAACAGGCGAAAATGCTGAACTTGAATCAGAGCATGAGTTGTTAAGTCATGCAGAAGAAATCAAACTTGCACTTATTTCCTCCTCAAATCTTTTCTCTGCCGAAGGAGTTTCAATATTGTCGATGCTTCGTGAAGCAAAAATGCACATGGGGAAGATAAAGAGTTTTCTTCCTGAGGGGGATGCGCTTCTTCATCGAACAGAATCTTCATTGATTGAACTCGATGATCTTGCAGCCGAGGTTGAAAAGCTTGCTGATTCAATTGAGGCTGATCCTCAAAGGCTTGCACTGCTAAATGACAGACTTGACCTTTTGTTCTCTCTTATGCAAAAGCACCGTGTGCCAAACTCAGATGAACTTATTCTTAAACGGGAGGAGCTAAAAAAAATCGTCGCATCAATTGTTTCAGGTGATGAAAGGCTTAACGAATTAGCAATCTTAATAAAGAAGGAAGAGGCTTTGCTTAGAAGTTTATCAGAGGAGATCTCAAAGAAAAGACACGGGGTTATAAACGATATAGAGGTAAAAATTACTGATCTGCTCAGGCAGCTTGGTATGCCTAATGCCCGTTTCCGAATTGCGCTTGCCGGGCTTGGTGATTTTACTGTTACCGGGACAGATCAGGCAGATTTCCTGTTCTCGGCCAATAAGCAGATCCCCCCTGAAAACCTTGCAAAAATTGCCTCAGGAGGAGAACTCTCAAGAGTTATGCTTAGTCTTAAATCTGTTCTTTCCCGAAATACAAACCTGCCTACTATAATTTTTGATGAGATTGATTCAGGTGTTTCAGGCGAAGTTGCTGACAAAGTGGGTCAGATTCTGGCGGGAATGGGAAAATATATGCAGGTTATTAACATTACACATCTTCCCCAGGTAGCTGCGCAGGGCAAAAAACACTATCATGTTTATAAAGATGATGAGGCTGATTCAACAATTACCCGTATTAGGTTGTTATCCTATGATGAAAGAATTCTGGAAGTAGCCAGATTATTGAGTGGCAGCGAGGTAACCGGAACGGCAATGCAAAACGCCAGGGAGCTTCTTAATGCTGCGGAGAATTAATCTGCTTGCATTTTTTGAAACCCCCTTCCCTGCCTTCCCCCAGGGGGGAAGGAGTAGCCTTTTCCCCCTTGGGGGAAACAGGAAAGGGGGTAATTAATTAAGGTAAGATTAATATTTTTTTGTTTTTTTAATTAACTGAATATCAACAATGAGAGAAGGTCTTTTAAAAGGGAAAAAAGGTATCATTTTTGGTGCCCTTAATGAGAAATCAATTGCATGGCAGGTGGCCCTCAAAGCATACGAGGAGGGAGCAGAACTTGTTCTTACAAACTCACCTGTTGCACTCAGGCTTGGGACAATTTCCGAATTGGCTCAAATGACAAACAGTCAGGTAATTCCAGCCGATGCCACTAAAATGGAAGATATTGAGAACCTGCTAACTGAGAGTATGAAAATCTTCGGAGGTAAGTTCGATTTTATCCTGCATTCAATTGGAATGTCCCCTAACGTAAGGAAGGATATCCCTTACGAGCAGACAAGCTATGATAATATGCTCAAGACATTTGATATTTCAGCACTCAGCTTTCACCGGGTGCTCCAGACAGCCTATAAGCTCGATGCTTTAAAAGAGTGGGGTTCAGTAATTGCATTGTCATATGTGGCAGCTCAGAGAACTCTTTCGGGATATAATGATATGGGCGATGCCAAAGCTTTGCTGGAGTCTATTGCAAGAAGCTTCGGATATATCTATGGCCGCGAGAGGAAGGTAAGAATAAACACTGTTTCACAGTCACCAACCCCGACAACTGCCGGAAGCGGAGTGCACGGAATGGATTCACTACTGGACTTCTCTGAAAGAATGTCGCCACTGGGCAATGCAACTGCAGCAGAGTGTGCTGATTATTGTGTGGCACTTTTCTCTGATCTTACCAGGAAGGTAACCATGCAGAACCTTTATCACGATGGAGGATTCTCAAGCATGGGTATGAGCAATAAGGCAATCGAGCAGTACCAGAAAAGTTTTGATGAGTGCGAATGCAGAGATAAGTAGATAAGTATAAACACCTATTTTGCAGGCGGCTTACCTTATGGTTAGCCGCTTTTTTTATATTTGAATATTACTAATGCATATAACTATGGTAAAAATTGTTTTCCTGCTGATTCTGTATTTTACTTTTCCACTTGTAATTATATATATGTGTAAGAAGTGGTCACCTTTAAAGAAGCTCGGATCTATAGTGCTGGCTTATGGCTTCGGAATTGTGCTGGGGAGTTCAGGTATTTTACCTCAGGGAAGTGATCCATACAAACTCGCCCTGCAGGGACGTGCCGCTCTCCCGGGTACCGAAATGGAAGCACTGCTGGCCGCAGGAACTATCAGTCAAAATGACGATTATGTAAATTCAATTGCCTCTGCTCAGGATATGCTTGTTTCAGTAATTGTCCCATTGTCTTTTCCCCTGCTTTTGTTTTCCCTGAACATAAAAAAATGGTTCAGGTTTGCGAAAGAAGGTTTTATTTCCATGGCGCTGGCATTGATCTCTGTTGTAATAATAGTTACATCGGGCTACTTTATTTTTAAAAACGTAGTGCCTGATTCATGGAAAGTTGCCGGAATGCTTGTAGGTGTTTATACCGGAGGTACACCAAACCTTGTGTCACTGAAGGTAGCTTTGGGTGTCGACCCGAATCTTTTTGTAATGACAAGTACATATGACATGATAGTTGGTGCAATAACGATTATCTTCTTCATAACTGTAGGACCCAGGTTCTTCAGGTCAATTCTTCCTCCGTTCAGACATGGAGGTGAGTCTGAAGTAACTGACGAAATAATTGAAGAAGCAGAAAGCTTTGATGATTTTTCAGGGATGTTCCGCAAGGGCAGGGTAGTACCTCTTCTCAAGGCACTTGGATTGGCTTTGCTTATTTTCGTAATCTCATTTGGAATTAGCCTTCTCCTTCCAAAGGTGTCACAGATGGTAGTTGTGATTCTCTCAATAACTACACTGGCAATTCTTGCCTCCCTTGTAAAATGGATAAATAAAATTGAAAAGACTTTTCAGCTTGGAATGTACTTTATACTTGTTTTCTCATTTGCCGTAGCATCGATGGCCGACCTTAAGGTTATTTTCAGCATAGGCTTCCTCGGACTTTTTGCCTATATCAGTTACGCATATTTCGGATCACTGATTCTTCACCTTATTCTCTCAAAAATCTTTAAGGTTAATGCTGATGATTTTCTTATTACAACAACGGCCTTTGTGTTTTCTCCGCCATTTGTTCCTGTTGTAGCAGGTGCCCTGAAAAACAAGGATGTCATTATCACCGGGATAACAGTTGGAATTATCGGGTATGTTATAGGGAACTACCTGGGTGTTGGGTTGGGGTATTTTCTGAAGGGTTTTTGATAATTTGTGTAGGGAACGGTCGCGACCGTTCCCTGCATTATTTACGACCGATATAATAAGGAACGGTCGCGACCGTTCCCTACAACAAGTATTGCGACCGTTGCCTAGAACAGGTAATTCAATCCAATTGAAAATCCGATATTGCCATCCTGCTCATTGAATGCCTTACCAATATCTACAGCAATTACGAAATTCTGATTCATTGCCAGCATTATGCTTGTTCCTGCACTCATATGGAATTTTTCGGTGTCGGGTTTAAAGAAATCATTATAATTTTCAGTAACTCCGTATAACAAACCAAAATCAGTTTCCAGATTGGTTGGGAGTGAAATGTTTTTTGTTACCCTTCCGAAATCATAGAATGCGTTTAATCCGAGATAGCATTCCTGCTTCAGGAATTTGAAATATACAGGTTTCCATCTCAACTCAACGTTCCCAAGAAAAAATGCATCACCTATTACTCTGTTTCTGAGTACACCTCTCAATGTACTTGATCCTCCGAGACCTTCATTTGTTGCTCCTGTGAGCATCGATGTTATAACCTGTGACTGGTAGAAAAATGGAACATCACCGGTTAAGGTTGACTGATAGCTGAGCCGGTATACAAATGAAAGGTCGTTTTCAATCAGGGTAAAATATTGTCTGTGAATAGCATAAAACTTAGAAAACCCCCAATCGTTACCCATGAACTTTGGTGCAATTTCAACGCCTGCTTCCGTCCAAAGTCCTTTCATCGGATTAGGCCTGTTGTCGCGGCTATCCCACATCAGGCCAAGTTTAACAGTGTTTACCCAGCCACCATCTGCCTGATTGGCATCAACTAGGTTTAGGTCCTGATATCTCTCAAAAAGACCGGGCTGAATGGTTAGAGGGGGTAATTCTTCTGCCGGATCTTTTCCCTTGTTGAGTTTTTCTATATCAACAGAACTGATTGCAAAGTTCTGAAATGCAAATCCTGCACTCCATTTAACATGTTCGCCAGAGAGTTTACCCTGAAAGTCATTTTTGAACCTGAACTGATTCCTCTCGAAACGGTAAAACATTCTTGTCCTGTAAGGACCTCCATCTTCAGCTTTAACCAGTTCGTCATCCATCCAGTCTTTATTAAACACCGATTCGTATCCGTTGAATCCGTAAAAATGGTTCGCCTGATCGGGTAGATAACTAAGGTCGGTTGTCATGTGAACACCGGGAATAAGGTGGTTTGATTCATACATGAATCGGTAAATGCCACTTCCCTTTGTAAAATGACTTATTTCAGTATAAGTATGGTCAAAATAATCGGGGTAGGTGCTTCCGTCACCGTAATTGAAAAACTCTACAAGAGCTCCATACTGGAAACCCAGATCGGAATCAAAAGTAACTGCCGGAAGGGCACCACCGAACTTCCATCCGGTTTTTACTTTCTTTTCCTGAGCAGATACAGTGAGTACCAGCATCAAAATCAGAAAAACTGAAAAGGTCTTTTTCATTGGTTATAGTTTTGGTTCATAGCGCTAAAGATAAAGAAAAAGCGAAATAACGGACTCTTTTTTTAATTTTTGCTACCTTCGGTTCTTAAATATACGACGTAATGCCTACAGATTCGCTAATAAGGAATATCAGTTGTCTGGTTCAAACTGAGGATGTTGCAGCGTTAAAGGTGGCAGGGACACTTATGTCACATATTAATACAATTTCCAATTCATTTCTTTTCATCAGAAACGGGCTGATACATGATTTCGGAAAAATGAGCGATCTGGAATCCTTTTTAGTCTCAGTTGCAGGTTCAGAGTATAAAATTATTGATGCCACCGGACGGTATGTGTTCCCTTCATTCTGTGATTCTCACACTCATATTGTTTATGCCGGAAGCCGTGAAGCTGAGTTCACCAATAAGATAAAAGGAATGTCGTATGAGGAAATAGCCCGCAAAGGTGGTGGTATTCTTAATTCGGCAGCACTTCTTCATAGCACAACTGAGGATGAGCTGTATCGTCAGTCAATTATTAGAATTAATGAGATAATTGGTCTGGGCACCGGAGCTGTTGAGATTAAAAGCGGTTATGGACTCAATCCCGAAGATGAATTGAAGATGCTGAGGGTGATAAAAAGAATCAGGGAATCATCACCTCTCGAAGTTAAAGCTACTTTTCTTGGAGCACATGCCGTGCCCTCTGAATTTAAGGGTAGGCAGGAGGAATATGTTGACAGTGTTATAAATGAGATGATTCCGCTTGTGGCTTCCGAAGATCTGGCTGATTATATAGATGTGTTCTGCGACAGGGGCTTTTTTACACCTGAGGATACAGAACGTATTCTTATGGCAGGTATTAAATATGGCCTCACCCCAAAACTGCATGCAAATGAATTGGATTATTCAGGTGGCATTCAGGTTGGTGTAAAATATAATGCTCTGTCGGTTGACCATCTTGAGTGTACAGGCGATGCAGAGATTGAAGCTCTTCTTCAGTCAGATACAATGCCAACACTTCTGCCCGGATCAGCATTTTTTCTTGGATTGCCTGATCCGCCGGTTCGCAAGATGATAAATGCAGGACTGCCTGTAGCTATTGCTTCTGATTATAATCCGGGATCTTCGCCTTCAGGAAATATGAAGCTTGTTCAGTCGCTTGCATGCATAAAACTTAAAATGATGCCCGAAGAGGCAATAAATGCGGCAACTATTAACTCGGCATATGCAATGGGATTATCAACAACACACGGATCAATTGCCAGGGGGAAGGTAGCTAACGTGTTTATTACCAAGAAAATACCTTCGTATGAGTTTATGCCTTATGCATTTGGAAGCAATCTTATTGAGACTGTAATACTAAAAGGTGAAATTATTGACTAATTCATTTAACCACAAAGGAACACGAAGGAATACACGAAGTAACACAAAGGTGTTGCCTGGTTTCTATATTTCCTTAGTGTTCCTTAGTGTTGTACTTTGTGATCCTTTGTGGTAAAAAAAATATTCAATTCAAGATGGATAGAAGAATCATTGAATGTGTTCCGAATTTCAGCGAAGGCCGGGACATGGGGATAATAAAGCAGATTACCGATGTTATTGAGTCGGTTGAAGGTGTAAAACTCCTTGATGTTGATCCGGGGAAAGACACAAACAGAACCGTTGTGACCTTTGTAGGCTCACCTGACTCAGTTGCTGAGGCTGCATTTTTATCGGTTAGAATTGCTTCCGAATTGATTGACATGTCAAGGCATCATGGGCAACATCCTCGCATGGGAGCTACTGATGTATGTCCCTTTATACCTGTTTCGGGAATAACAATGGAAGAGACAGTAGTGATTGCCAGAAAAGTGGCAGAAAGGATAGGTAATGAATTGAAAATTCCCGTATACTGTTATGAAAGTGCAGCCTTCACTCCGGAGCGAAGAAACCTCGCCGCCTGCCGGTCGGGTGAATATGAGGGTCTGAATAAAAAACTATCTGATCCTCACTGGAAACCTGATTTTGGCCCTGAAATATTCAATTTGAGGGCCGGAGCTACAGCTGTTGGTGCGCGTGACTTCCTTGTTGCCTTCAATGTAAACCTGAATACTACATCTACACGGAGGGCTAATGCTATTGCTTTCGATGTTCGGGAGAAAGGGCGTGATATTAAAAATGAAAAAGGTGAAACAGTTAATATTCC